>Ga0209123_1000597_pt1 | contig 43651 bp, 37 predicted proteins | sample BarGraIncu00431A_FD_184500 | JGI IMG/M metagenome (GOLD analysis project Ga0209123, IMG submission 184500) | Arctic peat soil microbial communities from Barrow, Alaska, USA - Barrow Graham LP Incubations 004-31A (SPAdes) (version 2) | ecosystem: Environmental > Terrestrial > Soil > Wetlands >...
AAGATAAAGTCCAATGCTACAACAATTGATCAAATAATTGAAGAATTAAAACATACTACAACAGGAGAAAGAGCAGGTAGAGCTCAAGATCAAGAAGATTCATATGCTATGCAAAAGCTTCGTAAAGATGGTTACATGTAAGGGAGGGGTTTATTACTAATGGAAAATACAAGAGAACAATTAAGAATAGTTGCAGTAGGACACGTAGATCACGGTAAGTCTACAGTAATTGGAAGATTATTGTATGATACGAAATCACTACCAGAAGGTGCAATTGAAAAAGTTAAAAGAATTGCTAAAGAAACAGGTAAACCTTTTGAATATGCGTATCTATTAGATGCTTTTGAAGAAGAACAAAAGCAAGGAATTACAATAGATACAACGTCACTTCAATTTCATACGGACATGCGGGACTATGTAATTATAGATGCACCAGGACATATAGAATTTCTTAAAAATATGATTACAGGTGCAGCTAGTGCTGAAGCTGCGCTTTTGATAATAGACGCTAAAGAAGGCATTCAAGAACAATCTAAAAGACATGGTTATATATTATCACTACTTGGTATAAAGCAGGTGTGTGTTGTAGTTAATAAAATGGATCTTATAGATTACAGCCAGGAAAAATTTAATGTTATAAAAAATGAAATGAATGTTTTTCTAAAAAAATTAAATGTACATCCAATGAGTTATATTCCTATTTCAGCATTTTACGGTGAAAATTTAACTTCAAAATCAGATAAATTATCTTGGTACAAAGGAGAAACCGTGCTTGAATCATTAGATTTATTTACTCAGGAAGAAGGACTAGAAGCAAAGCCATTAAGATTCCCAATTCAAGATGTATATAAGTTTGATAATAGACGTATAATTGCAGGAAGGATAGAAGCAGGTACACTTAAGGTTGGCGATGAAATTCTTATTTCTCCTTCAAACAGAACCACAAAAGTTAAAAGTATAGAAGCATTTGTCGAAAAAGATAGGGTAGATACTGTAAGTGCAGGAATGTCAGTGGGAATTACTCTTGAAGATGAGTTTTTCAATAAAAGAGGAGAAATAATTTCACATATTGATAATGCTCCTGTAATTGCTGATGTTTTTACAACAAACATATTCTGGATGGGGAAAAATAGTTTAGTAAAGGGTAAGAAATATAAGATAAAACTTGTAACTCAAGAAGTAGAATGTGAAATTGTAGCTTTTAATAAAGTCATAGATGCAAGTACTATAGGAACTTACGAAGATGCAACTGAGGCAAAAACTAATGATGTAGCTGAAGTCACTATAAGGACAAAGGAAAAAATATGTTTTGATAAATTTGCAGATAACCAAAATACAGGTAGATTTGTAATAGTAGATGGTTATGATGTAAGTGGTGGTGGAATAATTTCAGGGGTGGCAGAGTCCATAGGAGTAATAGAAACTACCTTAAGTAAAGATAAACTTAAATTTACTATTAATTGTTTTGATGAATATTATTTTGATATTAAGGCTCTTGTTATTAAAAAGGAATTAATAAAGGCTACTCAATTTAAAATTGGAGATAATGTGCCTTTCCTTGGAGCAAGTTATGAATACACTAAAGATGTCGATGTAATAGCATTAAATGCTAGTCTTGTTGCTAAAATAAGAAATGGTAAGTTAATAGATATTATAGCAGTAGAAAACTACGCATATGAGTCTATAGTTATTATAAATGAAAAAGGATTTGGTGTTAAATTAACATCACAAAAAGATTTAGTAGCCTATAAGAATGAATATAATAAAGTTATGAATGAGAAGTTTGCAAATAAATGGTTAGATTTCACTAAATATAGAACTATAAGATTTAGTGATAGTGTAGAAGAAAATCAAGAATATTCAATTTAAGTAAATATGAGATTTTTTTAATAAAGGTTGAAAGAGCCAATCGGGATGAGTAGTAGTCTCCGTGATTGGTTCTTTTGTTATAAAATATGGTTTATGTGATATAAAGGGGAGTTATATGAAAAGTTCAGAGGCTTTAAAAATGGAAATAGATAAAATCGATGGGAAAAGTTATAGGTTTTATAAAAACTTAGAGGGAGAATATGATTTTGAAAATTTTGTGCTTTGCATAGATCATGTTCAAGGTGATCCTTTTGCATCACCTTCAAGATTAAGAATAATAGTAAATCAGAACATATCTAAATTTCCAAAGGAGATTTTTGATAATAAAAATAAAAATATAGCTCTTGCAGATTATTTAACAAGAGAATTTTATTCTAATATAAATAAATGTTCTCAAAAGGTTTTTGGATCTGGGAAAAGTGGGTTAATAGCTATAAGCAAATGTCCTCAGGAGATACTTAGCAGAACTTCAATAATTATAGATGAGGATAAAATAGAAGCTAGATTTTATATTGGATTTCCAGCAAGAGGTAGAAGTGTTTTATCAAAAGAACTTGAGAAAATTTTATATAATGTTATACCTAGTATTGTAGAGAAAACTTTAATCTATAAAAATATTAATAGTGAAAAATTAATAAATAGAGTAACACTAGTAGAAGATCAAGAATTTATAAGAAATGAGTTATCAAGCAGGGGACTAATTGCATTTGTAGCTAATGGTTCAATGTTGCCTAGAGAGAGTGGTGTCTCTACAAAAGCATTAAGAGGTGGAAAAGTATTTGTATCACCAAAGGGATTAGAAGTGCAGTTTAATACAAAAAGTAAAGGTTTAATTTGCGGTATGGGTATTAAGGCCGGCATAACGCTTATAGTAGGTGGAGGATATCATGGTAAATCTACATTATTAAGAGCTTTAGAGCTTGGAGTTTATAATCATATTGAGGGTGATGGAAGAGAGTTTGTGATAACAGATGGATCGACTCTCAAAGTACGGGCGGAAGATAGTAGATTTATAACTAAAACTGATATATCACTATTTATAAATAATTTACCTAATGGGAAAGACACAAAAGAATTCTGTACGGAGAACGCGAGTGGAAGTACATCACAAGCGGCGAGCATAATTGAAGGAATAGAAAGTGGAGCTAAGGTATTGTTAATTGATGAGGATACTTCAGCTACTAATTTTATGATGAGAGATGACTTAATGCAAAAGTTAGTTAATACAGAAAAGGAGCCAATTACACCTTTTATTGAAATAGTGAGGCCTTTATATATACAAAAATGTATTTCAACAATAATGGTTGTAGGAAGCTCAGGTGATTTTTTCGATGTAGCAGATTGTGTAGTCTTATTAGATAATTATGATGCGGTAGATGTTACAAAAGAAGCCCAAAAACTAAGACGTGGTAATATATTGAAAAGAGTTAATGATAGAGATTTAAAAATAGATATTGATTTTAATCGGGAAGTAAAAGAGAAAACTATAATTCAAGGAGAGAAAGGTCTTAAAATCAAAGCAATAGGGTTAAGCACATTATGCATAAACAGAGAGGACATAGATTTAAGAGGTGTGGAGCAGATAGTTGATAACGAACAAATAAATGCTATCGGCTTAATTATGAAGTGGGCTGAGGTAAATAGTATGAATAAAGGCTTAACCTTTGTTAATATGGTGGATAATATAATTTGCCTTATAGAGAAAAATGGGTTAATATCAATAGAAAAAGTAAAAGGTGGAAATGGAAGTTTAGCAATGCCGAGAAAACAAGAAATAATGGCATCATACAATAGATATAGAAACTTAAAAATATAAAAAAATTTAAAAGTATAATAGAAGGCGAGGCAAAATAATGTATAGTTTTAAAAATGATTATAGTGAAGGAGCCCACTTAAGCATATTAAAAGCTTTAATGGAATCAAATATGGAGCAAACAGATGGGTACGGAGAAGATAAGTATTCACTTGAGGCTATTAAATTGCTAAAGGGTAAACTAAAATCGAATGATGTTGACATTCATATGCTTTGTGGTGGAACTCAAACAAATCTAACTGCTATTTCTGCTTTTTTAAGATCTCATGAAGCGGTCATTTCAGCAAATACTGGGCATGTATTAGTTCATGAAACTGGTGCAATAGAGGCAACTGGTCATAAAGTTATTAGCATAGAGGTAGAGGACGGAAAACTTAATCCAAGTCATGTAAAAATGGCAATAGATATGCATACTGATGAACATATGGTAAAACCTAAGATGGTTTATATATCAAATCCAACAGAAATCGGTACCATATATAAGAAACAAGAATTAAAAGATTTAAGTGATTTTTGTAAAAAAAACAATATAATTTTATATATGGATGGGGCAAGACTCGGATCTGCTTTATGCTCAAAAGAGAATGATATAAAAATTTCAGATTTGCCGAATCTTACTGATGCTTTTTACATAGGTGGAACCAAAAACGGTGCATTAATGGGAGAAGCTCTTGTTATTTGCAATGATTTACTTAAGGAAGATTTCAGGTATCACATTAAACAAAAGGGAGGATTACTTGCAAAGGGAAGGTTACTTGGTATACAGTTTTTAGAGTTATTTAAAGAGAATTTATATTTTGAACTTGCAAAACATGCGAACGGTATGGCAGAGATATTAAAATTAGGAATTAGTAATTGCGGATATAAGTTTTTAATAGATTCGCCAACAAATCAAATATTTCCAATATTACCTAATGGAACAATAAAGGTACTTGAAGAAAAGTATTCATTTTTTATATGGCAAAAGGTTGATAATGATAACTCGGCTATTCGCCTTGTAACATCATGGGCTACAAAAGAGGATGCTGTTAAGTCATTTATTGATGATTTAAAGCTAATAAAAAGGATGTAACGATAAAAATTGCATTAAACTTTAGGTGAAAAAAGCAATTAGATATAATTATTATTTATTCTGATTTATAGCAGTCGTAATGCATTAAACAATGCAATCTTTATTTCATTGCATTTTTGCTTAAAATCCTGTATTCTAATGAATAATGATTAATAAATAATGAATAATGAAATAGATAATAAATTAAGGAGGGGGTAACAAAAGTGAGGAAATTTAAAAGAGTATTAGTAGCCAATAGAGGTGAAATTGCAATCAGGGTTTTTAGAGCTTGCAATGAACTTGGGATTCGTACAGTAGCAATTTATTCAAATGAGGATAAATACTCACTGTTTAAAACTAAGGCAGATGAAGCCTATATGATTGGTAAAAACAGGGGTCCAGTTGATGCATATTTAAACATAGAGGAAATAATAGGTCTGGCAATTAAAAAGGGAGTAGATGCAATTCATCCAGGGTATGGATTTTTATCAGAGAATCCTGAATTTGCGAAAAAATGCACCGAAGCAGGCATCGAATTTATAGGACCAACAGCAGATATGATGGATAGTCTTGGTGATAAAATAAAGTCTAAAATTGTTGCAAATGCAGTAGGTGTTCCAACTATTCCTGGAGACAAGAAAGTAGTTGAAACGATAGACGAGGCAAAGAAACTAGCAGAAAAATGTGGATATCCGGTTATGATAAAGGCAGTTGCTGGTGGTGGTGGACGTGGGATGAGAATAGTGCGAAGCGAAGACGAGTTGCCCTCATCTTATAAAAGTGCTAAAAGTGAAGCAAAAAAAGCTTTTGGTATTGACCATCTTTATGTAGAAAAATATCTTGAAAAATCTAAACATATAGAAGTGCAGGTTCTTGGGGATAAGTTTGGAAATGTTGTTCATTTGCATGAGAGAGATTGCTCCATTCAAAGAAGGCATCAAAAGGTTGTAGAATATACTCCTGCGTTTTCAATATCACAGGAAAAAAGAAATGAAATTTGTAATGACGCACTAAAAATAGCCAAATCAGTAAATTATAGAAGTGCCGGAACATTGGAGTTTTTAGTAGATACTAAGGGAAATCATTATTTTATAGAAATGAATCCTAGAATTCAAGTTGAACATACTGTTACGGAAATGGTAACGGGTATTGATATAGTTCAAAGTCAAATACTAATAGCTGAAGATTATGCTTTAAATTCACCTCAAATAGGAATTAACTCACAAGAAGATGTTAAGGTTAATGGATATTCTATCCAGTGTAGGATAACAACAGAAGATCCTTCTAATAATTTTGCGCCAGATACTGGGAAAATAGAAGAATATAGAACTGGCTCAGGTTTTGGAATAAGGCTAGATGGTGGAAATGGGTTTGCTGGAGCTGTAATCAGCCCTTACTATGATAGTTTGCTCGTAAAAAATATATCATGGTCTAGAACCTTTAAAGATGCTATAAAGAAGTCAATAAGAGCTATAGAAGAAACTAGAATTACAGGAGTTAAGACTAATATAGGTTTTTTAATTAATGTATTGAATCATCCTACTTTTTTGAAGGGTGAATGCAATACAGATTTTATTGAAGAAAATCCCGAATTAATATCAATAACACCTCATGCAGATGAAGAAGATAAAGTGCTTAGATTTATTGGCGGAAAAATGGTAAATGAAGTAAGTGGAATTAAAAGGCTTTATGATGTGCCAGTAGTTCCTAAAATTATATTGCCAGAAAGATTAAGTGGGACAAAACAAATTTTAGATAATCAAGGTACGTTAGGCCTTTTAAAATGGATTAAGAGTCAAAATAAATTACTCCTTACAGATACTACAATGAGAGATGCACATCAGTCTTTAATGGCAACTAGAATGAGAACTAAGGATATGTTAAAGATAGCAAGTGCTACCGCTGTCTATGGAGCAGATTTGTTTTCTCTTGAGATGTGGGGAGGAGCAACTTTTGATGTAGCATATCGCTATTTGAATGAATCTCCATGGGAAAGATTAACAGAACTTAGAAAGAAAGTCCCAAATGTTCTTTTTCAGATGCTTATACGTGGGGCAAATGCAGTAGGTTATAAAAATTATCCGGATAATGTAATTCGCGAATTTATTAAAGAATCAGCGGCTACAGGTATTGATGTTTTTAGAATTTTTGATTCTCTTAACTGGCTAAAAGGAATGGAAATTTCAATCGAAGAAGTTATTAAAAGTGGCAAGGTTGCAGAGGCTTGTATTTGTTACACAGGTGATATCTTAAATGATAAAAAAGATAAATATAATTTAGATTATTACATTAAGCTTGCAAAGGAAATAGAAAAAACTGGAGCCCATATCTTGGGAATAAAAGATATGTCTGCTTTGCTTAAACCTCATGCTGCATTTAAGCTAATTAATGCTTTAAAGCAGGAAGTAGGAATGCCTATTCATCTTCATACTCATGATACTACAGGAAATGGAGTTGCTACAGTTTTGATGGCAGCGCAAGCTGGTGTTGACATTGTAGATACAGCCTTTAACAGTATGTCAGGACTTACAAGTCAACCTGCTTTAAACTCGGTTGTAGCGGCTCTAATTAATACTGATAGAGATACTGGTATAGATTTAAAAGGGATTCAGGGAATATCAGATTATTGGGATGCAGTAAGACCAGTTTATGACCAATTTAAATCAGATTTGAATTCTGGGTCGGCTGAGATTTATAGATATGAAATTCCAGGAGGCCAATATTCTAATCTTAAACCTCAAGTAGAAAGTTTTGGTCTTGGACATAAATTTAATGAAATAAAAGAAATGTACAAAGAGGTAAATGAAATGGTAGGTGATATTGTAAAGGTAACGCCATCATCTAAAATGGTTGGAGATTTTGCAATATTTATGGTTCAAAATGATCTTACACCAGAAAATATATATGAAAAGGCAACTAGTATGTCTTTCCCAGATTCTGTTGTATCATATTTTAAAGGAATGATGGGTCAACCAATGGGAGGATTTCCAGAGAAACTTCAGAAATTAGTTTTAAAGGGCGAAAAACCTATTACTTGTAGACCGGGTGAATTACTTCCAGATGAAGATTTTGATAAGATAGAAAACCACTTAATAGAGAAATTTAATATTACTCCAGATAAAAAAGATATACTAAGCTATTCATTATACCCTGAAGTATTTGATTCATATATAAAATATACTAAGGAGTTTGGAGATTTAAGTAGAATAGGTAGTGATGTTTATTTCCACGGGCTCAATGAGGGTGAAACCTGTGAAGCTGAAGTTGCTGATGGGAAAACTTATATGATAAAGCTGCTTCACATTAGTAGATTGAATTTAGAAGGAAATAAAGTTCTTGTTTTTGAGGTTGATGGAAATAGAAGAGAGATAAAAATAAAAGATAGAAATAACAAAGTTGTTCGGGATTTTGCGGCAACCGAAATGGCGGATCCAGAAAATCCATCAGAGATTGGATCACCAATACCTGGAACCGTTTTAGCCATTCTTGTAGCAGAAGGAGACACAGTAACTGAGAATCAACCATTAATGACAGTTGAAGCTATGAAGATGGAAACTAGGGTTATAGCATCAAAAGCAGGCAAAGTTGAGTCAATTAATGTTAAAGAAGGTCAACAGGTAAAGGCTGGAGAGTTATTAATAAATTTAAAATAGAAATAATGATAAAAACCCTAAAGATTTAAACTTTAGGGTTTTTTCCATTATTAGTTTTTGGCTTACTAGAGTTTAATCCACAGCAACCTAATTTCTTATCACCAAAACTTTCTTTATTGGCTTTTCCCATATTTTTTAAAAAATTATTATACCATTTTTTTATAATATTCATTTATATTCCTCCATTTAATTCATCTTAATTTAATAAAAATATTTATTTTGTATATTATCACTTTAACATAATAATATGAAGATAATATGATTATGTTAATAATTATAATAGCGGATTTATATTATTAATATCAAAAGATGAGTTGTTTAAGTTGAATTGTATAATATAGTATTTTCTTTAATTAATTGTTAATAATATATCATATTTTTAATAATTATGATACAATAAAATAAGATTAAAATTAAAATCAATATCAATATTAATGTAAGGAGAGATATTATGATTATTAATTCTGAAAAAGATTATTCTAGTGAAAAAATTAATACATTTAATCAACTTATGATTGATACTATTAAAGTTAAAGAAGATGAGTTTGAGTTTCAGGGTAAGCAGTATATGGTCTGCACTGATGGTGTTTGTGTACAAACTTTAATCAATGATAGTGTTTTATACCGTATTTTTATTAATGAAGATAAAAAGAATAGTTTTGTCAGTAATAAGTTATTAAATCATATAGATAACTGTGATATAAATCAATTATTTTAATATTAGTTAAGGTTATATATAAACATATCATTATTAATACGAAAAGGCATCTACTTTTATTAAAGTAGGTGCCTTTTAAGAGCATTCCATATATATTGGTATATTATATATTTTTGAAAATAAGGAGGATTTATGTTTGCATCTTTTTATTATTATGTTAGAAGACTCCCCCTTAATTAGAATGTTTAAAATACCGTTTTCCATTTCAACTTTTTCTAGTGAAACTTGGAGATGGTGTTTATGATCTAGGGCATCAGCAATTCTAAGAATAGATGTTAATTTTAGTAGGGTGATTCTTTCGTTAGCTGAGTATAAATTTAAAGAATCATCAATAGATTTTCCATGTCCACTCGCAATGAATGCTAAACTGCCTCTAAGATTAGTTGGTATATTGTATAAAAGTGGTTCCTTAAGAATAATGTATTTTGTATGCTGATGATGGTTTTTTTTGTTAATAAAATAACCTATATCATGGAGAATTGCACTGTAATGAAGGAGATTTCTTTCTTCAGATTTAACATCACAGAAAGTATTTAGTGAATCAAATAAACGAAGGGCGCAACTTGAGACTTTTTTTCCATGGGTTGCTATCTCAGACACATTATACTTATCTAATACTTTAAAAAGTTCTCTTTCACTTAAATAGTTTACAATATTAAGCATGTTATTCTCCTTTCAACATTAGGTATCTTGGTTTTGATACCACAAACTATATAAAGTATATGTATTAAGAATAAATAACATGCTTACACATTATTAATTATTGAATAATTAATTTTGTGGAAGTTATTACATTTTTTTTTACGAAACATTAACATAGACTTTATCAAAAGTTTACTTTAGTAATATATAATAAAGATATTAGAAAATAAAATTTTATTTATCGGAGGAAATTTTATGATTAAAATATTGGATAAACGGGAGAAGTTCTCGAATAATATTGAATCTGAGTTTATAAAAATAATAGAGGATAAATTAAATATTTTTTTTGATTCCTGTATAAAAAATTCTCTAACATATTCATATATGTTAGCAGAAAATTCTAGGTATTTTAGTAAAGATAGTTTTGAAACAATGGTTTTATCTTCTGAACAAATTGGAAATTTTATTCAAAATATACTTTATGAAAGTAATAATTATTTTTATCAAAATTTAAAATCATTGGACTTAAATAGCAATATAGAATTGAATACCGTGTTAATAGCTTCAATAAAAGAATATAGTTCCTCTTTAAATATAATATCTAATTGTGAAAATGTTATTAATAAAACAATATCAAAAGCAATAAATTTAGGCTTTTCTAATCCAATCATGTCATATATTATAAAAAGTAAAAGTATGGGATCATTTATATTAGGGAATAACAATTATGTAAATACAAAATTTGAAATTAGAAAAGAAATCTATAATCAAATTGAAGGTATATTATTAAATACTAAATGCCGTATTAAAAATCAACTTGTAAATTATATTATAAGAACATTAAAAATAGCAGAGATAAAAAGTGAGCAAGAACTTATGATAACAGCATAAATAAAAGAGCAATATAGTATTGCTTTTATTTTTTTGTCAAGAATAAATCCAGCATAAATGGTAAACAATATAAATTGAGATGTAAATAAGAAGGAGCGATCATGATGGAAACAACTATTAATAATGACAATAATCAACTTCAACAGGAAATTGACGATTTAAGACAAAAATATGACACACTTCTTAAGGATGTAAAGGGACTTGAAGAAAGTAAAAATAATATGAATGTTATTGTTGAAAACTCATATGAGGTGGTACAGAGTGTTAGCAAAAATGTGGAGAATATTATGAATAAATTAAACAATTTTAAAAAAGATTATGAAAATAATTCATATAGTAATATGTTTAATGAAAATAAAATGGAATTTTCCATGAAAAAAATATTTATTAATCCCTTGAGGAAAATAGCTGTTGGAACTATACAATCTGTTTTTTTAATGATGGATAAAACAGTAGAAGGAATGTCAAATGCAAAAGAAGGCTTTGAAGATATAGTGGCTGAAGCTCAATATGAAAATAAAAAGAAACATATAGAAGCCACTGAAAATATGTAAAGTGAATACCTCTAATTGTAAAAAAGTTAATGTTAAGTCCTCGATCCCTGGGAGAATAAGATTAAAGATTGTTTTGTTATATAAAAATAAGTTTCTTGCTCAAAAGCTTTCAGAAACAATTAAATATAAAACTAATATTATTTCTGTTGACATTAATATAAATACTTGTAATTTACTTATAGTGTATAATAATGAAAAATTATCTGAGAATGAGTTAAAATTTTATATAGAAACTCGTTTTACAGAATTGAGATTCATACAAAAAAATGAAAATAATAATATAAATAATTCTATTTATGAAAATGAAAAAGCCATATCAAAGAGAATAACTTTAATTTCATCCATTTTAATTGGGATGATAAGTATAGGGAATTTTAATATTGCTACAATAATTTCAATAATGATTTTAGTTTCTCCATTTATTTTATTTTATATAAGAAATAAGGGTTATAAGCTAACTTCTGATTTGTTATTGGAAAGAAAAACTAATTTACAAAACAATTCTCTTATAAAAGTTTTAAGTGAAGTTGATCAAGTCTTTATAAAGGACAATTTAATTATAAATAAACAAGTTGTTAAACAATATACCAACTTGTTAGAAAAAGATAGTTTATCTGTTCAAAGACATGTTGTATATGGAGATCTAGAACAACCAATATTCCAGAGCTCTAAGATATTGGTAAATAATCTTAGAAATATAGGTGTCAATAAAATATTTATAGTATCCAAAAAAACAAATAAGTTTATCGATTATGCAAAGAGCACATTGGGTATTAATTCATTATCCTTAGAAGATGGTTATATGACAAAATTTATTAATGATTTTTCAGAAGAACCTTTAATTATCATTTTAGGTAGAAGGAAGAATAAAAATGCAAATAATCAGTCATCAATAATTTATGTATATTCAGAAATTGATAGAGTAAAATATAAAGATGAGCTTTCATGTGTATTATGCAAAAGAGATATTTTAGAATTACCATACTTAATTTTATTATGTAAATATATGGAAATCACAATAAAAACTACTGAAAATATTTCTCTAGCGATAAATATGATTGGCGTGATATTTGCAATGAGTGGGTATATATTCATAAGAGGGTCTATGATTATATATTTTTTAAACTTTGTTTTTTCAACGGTTTTATTAAAAAAAGACCAAAAGAAAAATAATATTACAGTTTTTAGATCTTTAAAGTAAGTTATAAAAGGGAGAGTAAAATGAATTCATTAGATATAAGCATAACTAAAAACTCTCTAAAAAGTATTGAGGAAGAGTTATCAAAGGCAGTAATTTGCTCTTTGAATGAAATAAAAAAAAGTCCGTTAAAGGAAAAAGAAATAATATCTCTTTGGACAAAACACATATTCCATATAGGTGATTTATTATTTTTGGAATGTGAGCGAACGGGAAATAAACATATTTATAAAAAAAAAATTAAAAGTGTGATTTTAAAAAAAATAAATTTTAGTGTCCCTTTGCGGGGGCAAACTTTTTTGTGATTTGTATGAATATAATGTTTAATAACTTAATTAAAGGGAATAATTTAGTTATTAAAATTCATTAATGGAGGTAACCTTTATGAAAAAAAGTGATTTGTTAATTGGTTTGGGTATGGGTATAATTGGGTGCAAATATTATAACTCATTTAAAAATAAACTAAAACCAGGAATAGTAAAAGTTGTAGAAAGTACAATATCATTAGGTGAAAACACAAAAGACTTTTTTAAGGAGGCAACAGAAACAGCGCTAAAACTTAATAAGGAAAGTTATAGAAAGATTAATGAAGATAGTACTAAAGAAAAAGAAGCTAATACAAGTGAAAATATAGATAATTTGAAAAAGCAGCTTGCAGAAATAAAAAAGCAGCTTTCAATACTATAGTTTTATTTTAGCTTTTATTGAAAGGTGGAATCAGTAAATATTGGAAGCTATAAGCAGTTTACCAGGACGTATACGATTTAAAAGTAATAAAATATACAACAACAAGCCTTTGGCAGAATATATTAATACATATACTGATGGGCTCTTTGGTGTAATATATTGTAATGTAAATATACATACCACCTCAATTCTTATTAAATATGATTCTGAAAAAATTGATTATAATACAATTAAAGATAATTTATATTTTGCAATTAACTCAAGTGTAATGGAGACAAAAGAGAAATTGAATCATTACAATATGTACTATAAAACTCTGGAAAAGAGAAATATTTCAAGAAATAAATTTTTAGCTTTTAGTTTAATATACATATTCTTTAAAACAAAACAAATCTCCTTTGGAAAGTTTTCTCTTAGCAGAAATGTACTTGTATTTGAATTAGCATCTTTAGTTACTATCATAGGTGGGTACCCTTTATTTAGAAAACTTTTTAAGCAATCAACTCGTAGTATTTCATCACAATCAGAAGTAATATTGAATATAGTTGCGATTTCTTTTACTCTTTCAAGAGAAAGTAGTAAAGGAGTACTAGTTCTAGTTCTTAAACACATGAACAATTATATAAAGCTTGCTTCAGATGCATCGTGTATGAGAACTTTAAATTGCAACATGTCCCGTACTTCGGGAATGGCATGGCTAATTAGGGATAATCAACAGGAAATACTACAAAATGTTAAGAATTTAAAGCTTGAAGATATAATAGTTATTCACAAGGGAGAGTTAATACCTGTTGAAGGTGAAATAGTTGAAGGAAAAGCTTCTGTTAATAGCTTGTACCTTACAGGGCAACCAATTATTAATGAAGTAACAATAGGAAACAAAGTATATGAGGGAGTTATACTAATTGAAGGTGAACTAAAAGTAAAGGTAAGTAAGATACCAGAAGAATATAATAAAACGGATCTCTTATTAAAGGAACTTGATGTTACTGCTAAACTCAACGTGTATGAAAAAATTATTACACCAGTTTCGATAGGAATGGCTACATTAAATTTCATTTTTACAGGGAACATATTAAATGCCTTTGGTATATTACTTGTGTTTACACCTTCGGCTAGTAGAACAGCCTTAAATTCGGGGATTAGAAATTATGTAATAGCGCTTAGTAAACAAAATATATATTTAAGAAACCCAGAATGCATCGAAAGCATTAGTAATACTACTCAGGTTGTATTTGATAAAACGGGTACACTGACACAAGGAAATATGAATATAATACGCGTTGATTCGTTTAATGACAGTTATAGTAGAGATGATCTTTTAATCCTTTGTTCAGAATGCGAAGCAGACAGTTATCATGCAGTTGCTTTATCATTTAAAGAAGCTACACGTAATATAAATAATAGTAATGCAGATAGAGTAGAAAATATTATAAAAATTCCATCAAAGGGAATAGAAGCTTATTGTAATCAGCAAAAGGTATTAATAGGAAGTTTAGATTTCTTAAATGAAAATGGTATAAATACATTAGAGGCATCTTATAAATTAGAAGAATATAAAAAAATACATTGTAAGCCTATATTGGTAAGTGTGAATGGTAATCTTGCTGGGTTATTTGCAATGCAAGATATTATAAGACCAAGTTCAATAGAGCTTGTTAAAAGGTTAAAGAAAATTGGTTTAAAGGATATTTACTTGCTTACTGGAGATAATTTTGATGTAGCATTAGATGTGGCCAAAAGATTATCTATTGATGAAAATAAAATATTTAGTGGGTATAATTATGAACAAAAGGAAAGGTTTGTTAAAGAGCTTAGGAATAAAGGGAAAATTTTAATGGTCGGAGATGGAATAAACGATGAAAGGGCAATGGGAGCAGCAGATGTAAGTGTAAGTTTCTCAAATAATGCTTGTGATAAACTTAAATTACAATCAGATTGTATAATTTTTGAAGATGATATGGAAAAGCTTGTGGATTTGATTTTGATATCCAATAAATCTTTAAGAGAAATAAATCATACTATAACAATTTCACAAGCATATAATTTCTTTTTTGGAACGTTAACCTTTCTTCAATATTTTGATGCATTTACAGCTAAATCAATTAATACAATGAATTCTCTTATGGTACTCTTGATAAACGAAAGAATAAGATGGACAAAAGCTAATAATTTTCGTGATGAGAATATTATAAATAGAAGAAAGCGATATTAGGGTCTCTAAATTTGTAACAAAACTGAGTATAAAAAAACTTTAAATACACAAGCTATTAAAGGAAATACAATTGATATTTAGGCATGTCATGCCTTTGGTATGTTGTGTAATATTTAAAGGAGGAATATAATTATGGCAGTTCGGGAAGGAACGGTTCCAGTAGCACTAGGCACGGTTGTAACAGGTGTTGGCGCAGTTATGGTAGCAATAGAGATGGCACCAATGATAGCAGCGGGAGTAGTTGGTTTCGGTGCAGCTCATATTGTACTCGGAGCTATTGATTTGGCTTCAAAAAAGAATGATGATAAAAGAACAAACACCAATTAATAAAATATATTATTGAATTTGACACTGTGACAAAAGTATATAAAAATTTTTGTTACAGTGTCTTTTATTTGGTATTTAATTGTATTAGGCCTCTAGTATGCTTCTAGTTTGACTCCCAACTTTGTTAATATCTTATGTTTAACCATAAGCTAACTAAATCTTAACCTAATCTAAATTATAATTTCATCATTTTGGAATAGTATATAAGTATAGGGAGGTGTAATACTATGGTAGTTGATACCCACTTACTCATATCACAAATATTATTTAAGTACATTTCAAATTATATGAATTTTAAACTAGATAGGGTAGCATTTGCATATGGCAATATAAAACCAGATTTAATTAACAAGGATATTAATCATTCACACACATTAGATGAAAGCTTATCTAGTGTTAATAAATATTCAGAAGAATTGATGAATAAAGACATTTCTATCAAAGAATTTTCAAGGTCTTTAGGGGTGATTTGTCATTTCACTTGCGATTATTTTTGCCTATATCACAGGGAAGGTAATGAAAAAAAAGGTTTAATTGAGCATCTGTTTTACGAAGAGAGGCTTCATGGAAAATTAATAAGACTTCTATTAACTGGAAAGATAAAGCTTAATGATCAAGAGATGCCGAAAGATAGTGTAGAAGTTATAGCACTTAAGCTACAAGAAAAATATAATTCAGAGTCAGAGAGTTTTACGAGAGATATAACATATGCCTTATCTGGGGCTTTGCAAATTTCAAAGTTAATAGTATGTTCAAATCAATTGCATTTTCAGCAAAAGGAAATGCATATTTCTCAAAAATATCAATTGAATTGATTACATATATAGTTGCAATTAGAAATTAACGCCAAAAATTATTTGTATTAATTTAAATAGCTTGATAATTAGTAACTTAATTATCAAGCTATTTTGGAATACTTTACTATATTTATGAGTGAATTTTTTGTGGTATAATGTAGATTGTTAAAGAAATAAGGAGGGTTATGAATGGCAATACTTACATCTATTAAGGATGCTTTAAACGCGAAGCAATATAAATCGGAGATTGAAAAATTAATCGAGGAAAATAAAAATTTAAAATACATAAAACTAACTCCAACTCAAATGGGAATGAGCCAAATTTTATCTAGAACTAAAGAGCTTGAAGTGGAGCTTGAAGAATACAATAGGTTAATTGAAACAAAAACAAAAGACATAGAAGAACTAAAAATGGAATACAATAATCAAGCTGTGTATCAATCTAAAGAATTTGAACAGAAATTAAATGATTATGATAATTTGATCTTAGAAAAGAATAAAGAACTTGAAGATAAATCCACGGAATACGATGAGTTCATTGAAAAGAAAAGTAAAGAATATGAGGATTTAATCGGATTAAAAGCAAATGAGCTAAAAAATAAATCCAGTGAATTTGAAATTTTAATTGAGGCTAAAACAAAATCTGTTGAGGAACTTAATTCGGAATATAACAATGTAACAACACGTGTAGACAGTTTAAAATCTCAAATAGTAAATTTAGATACTGAAGTTTTAATGCAAAGTTTTGGAATTTCTAAACCTAAATATGATTTAATGGACTCAGAAAAATCATCTGAAATGCTTCAAGAAATAAGAGAAAAACAAATGGAGATGATTAAATCTAAAGAAGCCATAGAATTTAAGCAATGGATTATTAATGGAAGTATAAAACAAGGAAACCAGGTAGTGGAAGATAAGACGGAAGATATGGTTAAACTGGTTCTTAGAATTTTCAATGATGAATGTGATGCTATAATTGATAAGGTGAAATATAGTAATGTTGAAGTTATAGAGAATATAATCAAAAAGTTCTTTGAGGATTTAAATAAACTTGGTAATATAACACAGGTTAAGATATCATCTAAGTTTTTTAATACTAAAATAGAAGAGCTTTACCTTTCTTATGAATATAAATTAAAAAAACAAGAAGAAAAAGAAGAACAAAGAAGAATGGCAGAATAATACTTAGCAATTTTTAAGTTATATAAAATTTATAGAATGTTGATCTAACAAATCAATGTTCTTTTTTTATGTATTAATGAGTATATCTAATTGAATGGAAATATAAATCATCATAATATAAAAATAAGAGGAGAGTTAAATATGGAAGAACCTACAATTAGTCAAAAATCACCTATTCCTGTTGATGTTAAAAAAGGAATAACTTATTACTGGTGTTCATGTGGGAAAAGTTCTAAGCAACCATTTTGTGATGGTTCACATAAAGGAACTTCATTTACACCATTAGCATTTACAGCTGAGAAAGACGAAACGACTTATCTATGTGCATGCAAGCATACTAAAAATCCTCCATTCTGCGATGGGACGCACAAAGAACTTTAATTTAAGTATCAGTTTTTCATTTAAAAGTCTATGCAACTTGCATAGGCTTTTATTTCATAATTATAAGATTAAATCTATAAATAGAAAAGGTAATTTCCCTATTTAAGTAAATGATTCAATGTTATAATAAGTAAGGGGTGATAAAACATGTCAAAAAGGCCATTGAAAATGATTCTATTTGTGACGTTGGGCATTATTTTAATAGTAATAGCAGTATTTATGTTTATCATTTTTACAAAAGGGGATAGTGCTACTAAAACCTTCAATACATATAAGAGCAATTGGGTAAAGCAGGACTATAAAAGTATGTATAACATGCTTTCAGTTAAAACTAAGGAAACATTAACAGAGCAGCAATTTGTAGAGAAATACACTGCTATTTATAATGGAATAGAAGAAAAAAATATATCTATTAAAGTAGTGAATGAAGACAAAATTAAGGAAGGAAACAAAAAGAATATAAATATACCGTTTTCCATAGTAATGGATACTGCTGCAGGACAATTAACCATGCCAGGATACCAGGCGAATATGGTGAAGGAAAAAGTGAATAATAAAAAGCAGTGGACAATAGTTTGGAATGAAAAAATGATATTCCCCAATATGGAGGTAGGGGATAAGGTTAGGATAATACCAGCTCTAGCTAAACGTGGAGAAATTTATGATAGGGACGGAAAAGGGCTTGCAATAAATGATACAATTCTTACCGTTGGAATACATCCCAGTAAATTTAATGAGAATAAGGACAATAACATATCTGAAATGGCTAAAATATTAGATATTGACGCCTCTTTTATAGAGGATAAACTAAAAGCTAATACAAATCCTGAAGAACTTGTACCAATTATTAAAATATTAAATAGTGAAACAGTAAAAAAAGATGAAGTTAATAAGCTTGTAGGTGTAATAGTTGGATCAACCACGGGAAGAGTATATCCAGGGGGAGAAGCATTTGGATCGCTTATAGGATATATTAGACCCATAACTGCTGAGGAATTAGGAAAGAACGCTAACAAAGGTTATAGTTCTGTGAGTATGATAGGTGCGAAAGGTATAGAACAGGTTTATGAAGATAGACTTAGGGGAGTAAATGGATCAACTATATATATATTGAAAGCAAAAGATAATAGAAAGGTTGTAATTCTTAAAAAAGAATCTAAAGCTGGTGAAAATATAAAATTATCAGTAGATATTAATCTTCAAAAGAAAATATATGAAGAAATGAATAAGGAGCCAGGAGCCTCTGCTGCAATAAATCCAAAAACTGGAGAAGTATTGGCTTTAGTAAGTTCACCATCATTTGACTCAAATGCATATACCACCTATAAATCCAATACACAATTGGCAGCATGGGAAGAAGAAAGTGGTAAGGAACCATTTAAAAATAGATTTAGCGCCACATATTCTCCAGGGTCTACATTTAAACTAATAACAGCTGCGGTTGGATTAGATAATGGGAAGATAAAACCTGATGCACTTATAGATATACAGGGAAAAGCGTGGCAACTGAATAAATCTTGGGGACCACATATGGTTAAGAGGGTTAGTGATGCGGTAAGTTCAGTAAATTTGAAAAATGCATTTGTATATTCTGATAACATATATTTTGCAAAGGCAGCAATTAATATTGGTGAAAAAGAATTTATAAATGGTAGCAATAAATTTGGAATTGGAGAAAAGCTTCCAATAGGATATCCTATTGTAAATTCACAAGTGGCAAATGGTAACAAAATTAAAAATGACGAGGCACTTGCGGATACTGGATATGGTCAAGGAGAAGTCCTAATGAGTCCGCTCCAACTTGCATTATCTTATAGTGCAGTTGTTAACGATGGTAATATTATGTCGCCAACTTTAGAGGCTTTTAATGAAAAAGTACTGTCTAAGGTATGGAAATCAAGTGTAATATCCAAAGATAGTATAAAAATTATAAAAGACGATCTCACCGCAGTTATAGAAGACACAAATGGCACAGGACGTAATGCAAAAGTTGATGGATTATCTCTTGCAGGGAAAACTGGAACTGCAGAGCTTAAAAAAAATGAAAGTGACACCACTGCAAAAGAGAACGGATGGTTTGTATGTATGGATACAGCAAATCCTCAAATAGTAGTGTCGATGTTAATTGAGGATGTAAAAAATAAAGGTGAAAGTCACTTTGTAACACCTATGGTAAAAGGAGTAATGAATTATTACTTAAAGAGACAAGCAAAGTAGCTTTAATGATAACTAAAAATGGCAGCAATCTTCTTATTAGAGGATTGCTGCCATTTTTAGTTTATATAAATTATGATCGAAGCATTAATAATAAGCTAATATACTATAAGTTGCATTTTTTAAGTGCTTGTTCTATATCAGCTATTATATCATCAGGGGATTCAAGTCCAACACTAAATCTTAGATGCCCATTTTGAAATTCCTTTGGATAGAAATGATTTCGCTCATCTGTTGGCCCAGTATAAACTATAAGACTCTCATCGTGACCAATAGAAACAGCTGAAATTATTAGTTCTAGAGAATTTACAAATTTGTTATGTGTTTTAATATCCGCGCTAAGACCAAAGGAAATTACTCCTGAGAATGCACTCATCTGTTTTTTTGCTATTTCATGCTGTGGATGACTTTTTAGGCCTGGATAAGCGACAAAGCTTACTGAGGGGTGATTTTCAAGAAATTCAGCTATTCTTAAGGCACTTTTACTGTGTTGCTCCATTCTTAGAGAGAGGGTTACAGCACCTCTCATTATTAGCCAAGCATTGAAGGGACTTATAGCACCACCCAAGTTTACCATTGCCTGACGTTTTATTTTGTCAATTAATACTTTGCTTCCTATTACTGCTCCACCCATAGCATCCCCATGACCATTAATGTATTTTGTGAGGCTATGAATAACTAGATCTGCTCCAAGGGATAAAGGACGTTGTAGATAAGGTGTTGCGAAAGTGCTATCAACGCTTAAAAGTATTCCAGATGCTTTAGCGATTTTTGCTATTTCTTCTATATCGCTTACTCTGGTAGTAGGATTTCCAGGTGTTTCTATATGTATAAGTTTTGTATTTGGTCTTATAGCTTCTTTAATTTCCTGTAGATTTGAACTATCTACTAAAGTTACTTCTATGCCATATTTATCAGGAAAATATTCATTAAGTAGTCTGTAAACAGCAACATAAGAAACATTTGTACAAATTATATGTGAATCTGATGTTAGAAAAGTGAAAAATACTCCAGATAATGCAGCTACTCCAGTTGCTAATACCACACAATCCTCGCCTCCTTCTAGGGTAGCGAGTTTCTCCTGTAGATACATCTGATTTGCAGAGGTTGTTCTAGTATAAATCAGTTCATCTGTACCACTCCAATTAAGTTTAGATGCATCATCAGGAAGTCTGTAGCTATTTGCCATAGTTAATGGTCTTCTTATAGCACCGGTTTCTTTGTCAATATCATTCCCAGCATGAACACAATTTGTTATAAAGTTTGAGTAGCGTTTAATAGACATTATAATTCCCCCTTAACCAGTATGATTAATATTTTTGACTAATAAGAGTATAAGTCTATTAAGAGGGTGTGTCAATATCTTAAAATTTAAAGTATATTATTATATCCAAAAGTTAAATATTGTGTTACATTAAATATGTTGGTAAATTTTTATTTTATATAGTAATTGTTTTAAACGAGGAGGATGAAATATGGAATTAGATTTAAAGTTTCAAAACTTAAAGAATAATATTAAGAGTTTAGGAAGTGTAGCCATAGCATATTCAGGTGGAGTTGATAGTACATTTCTTCTAAAAGTAGCAGCTGATGTTTTAGGGGATAAGGTTATAGCAATTACTGCAAAGTCAACAACGTACCCAGAAAGAGAGTTTAAAGAAGCTGTTAAATATATTGGAGACATTGGAGCAAAACATATAGTAATAATTTCTGAAGAATTAGAAATTGAAGGGTTTGCTAAAAATCCTATTGATAGATGTTATTTCTGTAAAAAGGAACTTTTCTCGAAGGTTAGAAAAGTTGCTGATGATAATAATATTAACGCAGTTTTGGATGGATCAAATACAGATGATGTTTCCGATTATAGACCAGGAATGAAGGCAGCTAATGAATTAAAAGTTATTAGCCCATTAAAGGATGCTGGGCTTACAAAGGATAACATAAGAGAATTATCTAAGAGACTAGGATTACCGACTTGGAACAAGCCTGCTTTTGCATGTTTATCTTCAAGATTCCCCTATGGAAATGAGATAACAGTTGAAAAATTAAGTATGGTTGAAAGGGCAGAACAGTTTTTAATGGATTTAGGCTTTAGACAAATAAGGGTAAGACATCATGGAGATATAGCAAGAGTTGAGGTTAATGCAGAGGAAAGAAATAAATTTTTTGATATAGAACTTATGGATAAGGTTGCAAATGAATTAAAAAGTTTTGGGTTTAAATATGTTACTCTTGACCTATTAGGATATAGGACAGGAAGTATGAACGAAGTACTTAGTGAGAAAGAAAAGAATTCAGCAAAAGCTCTTGATTAACATCAAGAGCTTTTTTAAAATAAAGGGTGACACTTCTTAAATGAAAATTAAATATAAGATTTTCATTTAATAGGTGGAAGTTTAGGTAAGGTGTTTGCACCGTGTGGCATTATATAAGTTTTTAAATTTTCGCCCTTTTCAGCATAGGTTAAATTAAGTGCCTCATCTATTGTTTTTACTATTTTAATTCCGGTATTTTCAAGAAATTTAGGATCTAAATTTGAAACAAGAATAAGATTAAAAGTTTGAGCAGTTTCGCAAGAAAGGCAGCCTATATGTTTTGATATAGTATAACGCTCTCTTAGTGATTTTTCACGCTCAAGCAAGGTATTATAATTAGCAAGGATAGATTTAACATCATCATCTCCTCCGAGCCCTTCACTACATTCTGTTAATGCAATGAGAGTACCCCCGTCCTTCACAGCTTCTCTTGAGTTCAAAAAAAGTTTTGAGGATTGATAAAAATTAATATCCTTAGGAAAACCACCTGCAGTTGCTATCACTAAATCCCCTTTTTCTTTTATGTACACGCTATCAGATTTATCAACATATTTTCGCCCTTGTTCATGTGCTTTAATATAATTTCCCGCAACTGCTGAAGAGATATTACCATTGCTATCCATAATTACATTAAACATAAAAGATGGGTTAACCATGGCAGTTGCTTCCTCCATGTCTAAATGTACAGGATTATTAGTTATATTCCCACATTTAATTTCAGGACGGGTTCCTTCTCCTAAATTTTCATTAAGTGCCAGACCATGATTTGCCATTATTGTTTCATAAGATGCAATGCCAGGTAATATTGATTTTTTACCTCCAGACCAACCAACTAGAAAATGATATACTATACCTCCAGTGATTATAATATGGTCACATTCCATAGCTTTCTTGTTGATGCTGACTGGCGTACCAAAGCTTGTTTTACCTAAATAAGTTAGGTTATCTTTATTATTACAATCATGATCAATTATTTTATAATTTCCGTAAAGCGTGTCCCCAAGTAGTTGTTTGTGTTCATCTTCTGTTTGATTTCTATGGGACCCTGTGGCACTAATAAACAATATATCTTTAGTTTCTATTCCTGCTTGCAGAAGTTCGTCCACAATGAAGGGTAGATATACAGATGATTTCTGCCAAATTCTAGTTACATCCGGTATGATTATACATATTTTTTCGCCAGGATGTACTATTTCGCTAATTCTTGGGCTTGATATAGGATTTTGTAAGGCTTCCTTTAGTACATCCTTCTCAGTTTTAGAACTTGTTGAAGGAATATTATCAATTACACCAATAACATTTTTTTCGTTAATAGAAAAATTAACAGTACTTCTTCCATATTTCAATTCATATTTTTTCACGATTATATCCTCCCATTTTTCTCTTTCTATACATTAAACATGATATCTTAAAAAATGTCAATGTATAAGTTAACTTAACTCCATGTTTATTCTGAAACCATTTACATTGTATTTTATATGGTTTTAGTTAGAAATTGCATTGAAAATTGTTTCTAACATATATATAATAAAAATATAATTGTATCCAAGATTAAGTAAGAATTGAATGAATATTCAACCTGGGGGGCAGGAATCTATATGTTTTTTGCAGCAGATCAAAGTGTTTTAAGTATAATGATAATGATTATGATAGGATATTTTTTAACTTATAAAAAATTAATTGATGAAAAGGGAATTAATTTAATAACATTTATCGTTATCAATATTTCACTTCCAATGATGATGGTTAACACAATTCTAAGCAATTTTACAAAGCAGCAGTTTTTAGCTGATTCAAGTGGATTAATAGTTCCTTTTATAACAATAGGTAGTTGCGTTATCATTGCCAAGATATTTGCTAAGATTGCAAAAGTTAAGAGTAATAGACGTGGATTGTTTGTATCTATGTTTTTTAATTCAAACACCATATTTATGGGAATTCCAATTAATATGGCCCTATTTGGAGAAAAGAGTGTTCCTTACGTGCTACTTTATTATATCGCTAATACAGTTTTCTTTTGGACATTAGGTGTATATGAGATAACTAAAGATGGAGACAAAAAATCTTTAAGCTTTTTTTCAATAGATTTTGTAAAAAAAATATTTTCACCACCTTTGATGGGATTTATATTGGGAATGGTTCTAGTGTTCTTAAATATAAAAATGCCATTATTTCTTATGAATACAACTAAAAATTTGGGGAATCTTACAACTCCTTTATCCATGTTTTTTATTGGTGCATCCATTTATTCAGTGGATTTTAAGTCACTTAAGTTTAGCTTAGATATAGTTTGGGTATTAATAGGTAGATTTATAATATCACCAGCACTAGTGATACTCATCGTGCCTATGTTTCCTATACCGAACCTTATGCGTTCTGTTTTTATTATACAAGCGGCAATGCCTGTTATGGCTAATACTGCGATAATTGCAAAAGCTTACAGCTCAGATTATGATTTTGCTTCATTAATGATAGCAATTTCAACGATTGGTACTTTACTAGTGATACCAATTATAATGACAATATTATAGGAAATTATTTATTAAAACAAAGGAGAAAAATAGTATGGAAAAGTTTGTTGATTTAAATAGTGATTTAGGAGAAAGTTTTGGAACTTACAAAATTGGACTTGATGAAGAAGTACTAAAATATGTATCGTCAGCCAATATTGCGTGTGGATGGCATGGAGGGGATCCTATTATTATGCGGAAAACTGTAGAGGCTGCGCAAAACAATAGGGTGGGCATTGGTGCACATCCAGGATTTTTTGACATTATGGGTTTTGGAAGAAGAAATATGAGCGTATCCCCTGATGAGGCAAAGCAGTATATAATATATCAGCTTGGAGCTTTATACGGTTTTGTAAAAGCAACAGGTGCAACAATGCAGCATGTAAAACCTCATGGAGCAATGTATAATATGGCAGCGAAAGACGGCAAATTAGCACGGGCAATAGTAGAGGGTATATATGAAGTGGACAGGAATTTAATAGTATTAGGACTATCAGGAAGTAAACTTGTTAGGGCTGCAAAAGAAAAAGGATTAAAATTTGCAAATGAAGTTTTTGCAGACAGGGCGTACAATCCAGATGGGACACTTGTTGCAAGAAGCCTTCCAGGTTCCATGATTTGTGATAAAAACATAGCTGTTTCAAGGGTAATAAGAATGGTTAAAGAGGGGAAGGTCGTAGCTATAAATGGCGAAGATATGGATATAAAGGTGGATTCTATATGTGTTCATGGAGATAATCCGGAGGCAATTGAGTTTGTAAGACTTATAAAAGAAGGATTATTGAGAGCTAAAGTAGAAATAAAATCTCTTAATAAATTTATAAAATAAATAGTAAAAAAAATAGAAACATCCAAAACTTAAACAAAAATTGGATGTTTTTATTTTATTTAACAATTAAGTCATTGAATTCCTTATACTTGCGCACATTATTAAAATCCGCTTCATCTTTTGCAACATCTTTAACGGTGGGATTAATATCAATAGCTTGTTTTAAATATTTTATAGTATTTTCAATATCACCTTTTCTTCCAAAGATACTAGCGATGCCGTAATAACTCCATTCAAATTTCTCCACCTCTAAATCTTTTTTATACCATATGATAGCTTCATCATAATGTCCATATAATTCATTGGCTAATGCCTTATTAAATCTTGCATAACCATAATTCGGCTTTAATTTTAAGGATAGATCTATCTGCTCTATACCTTCTTTAAAATGTCCGTTATAAGCTAAAGCAATTCCTTCTACAGCATATGCTTTATAAAAGGTTGAGTCTTCTTGTATGACCTGTCTTTCTGTTTCAATAGCTTGAATATATTTTTTTTCGAAAAATTCATCATACCCTATTTTCCATGTTTTTTCCAATCTTTCTTGCTGTAGCTTTATCTGTTGCTGTTTTTTAATTTCTTTATCTTTCTCTTGTTGTTTTTTTAGTTCTTTTATTTTATTAGAAATCATTTCAGCTTTATTGTTTGTTTTAATTATATTGTTTTTTTTAATAGAAGAGTTAACTATTATCCCTACCGCTATAGCTATAAGAATACTAAACATTATCACTTTTAGTTTAAATGATTTTGATTTCATATTTTTCACCTATCCCCAAACAATAGTATTAAAAACTTAAAATTCAACATATTCACGAGAAAATCATTTTCGAGTAAATGTGTTATTGGAATTCAGATAAATATTATCTATAACTTTTTTTATTATTTTATCATAAACCACAATATTTGTCCCGTTTTGTTTATTTAAACATTCAACACCATTTAAGATTATACTTGGCATATTGTTATCAGCACTGCTAGTTGAGACCTTCAAATTAATGTCTTTATCAAATACAAATGTTTTAGTTAATTTATAGCTATTAAGCATTTCTGATTCTACTTTACCACCATTGATAACTGCTAGATAATTGGAACCGACAATATTATTAGATTGAAGCATTAAACCAAGCTGAGATAATGCACCTTTTAAACCTATATTCTCTGATATGCCATTATCATTAGAACTAACAACTATAATGTAATCATTATTTTTTATTAATGAAACGTATTTTTTAATGTCTAGTTCATTAGTAATGTCTACATCTGATTCAACTCGAGAATTAATAGTAAAACCAGTGTTCCAATTTTTATATTTTGAATCATTACGATGATCTGTTAATCCATAGTTATCCTTTAGATATTTTCCTAAATTTGATGTAACTATTTCTGAACCAAAAATATTTAAGTGACCTATATTAACCATATCAGTCTTGAAATTAAAATTCATTTGACCTGTCATTTTATTATAATTTATAAAGGGAATGTTATTTTTCTTTGCAATTTCTGCCACTTTGTTAAACATCTTTGCAGGCTGGGATACCCAAGTTTTTGATCCAGTTGTTTGGGTATAGTCGTGTGGTGCATTGGTGAAAATTAACTTGAAACCTTTCTTTTTAGATAAATCGATAATTTTATTAAGATATTCTTCAGTCCTCGGTGGAAGGTTTGCCATTTCTGTTGATGAAGAATTAGAAGCATTTTCTAATCCATACAAAAAATGACTAGCAACAAATCCTTTTTTATAATAAGTTTCTGAAGTATCGTAATTAAAATCCTTTTTGGTTAATTGTTTCCATCGATCATGGTATTTAAAAATAGGAAAAATATAGTTAAACCATTCTTTTAGTGGTGTACAGTTAATAACAGCTTGTACTTTATTTAGGGACAACTTTAAGTTATCCAAAGCAGTTATTGTGTACCCCTCATCAGGAAATTTGTTAGTTGAACCTAAATAATATAAATCAACAACTACAATTGGTTTATTATGTTTTTTCAAAACTTCTTTTAATAAATAATAGGTTACATCTATTGGTTGACCTCCAGTTGCATAGTTAAAGCTTGTTATGCCATATTGGTTCCATAGCATATTAGGACTTATTAGTGCCTCCATATGGCTTGATCCCAATAAGACAACATCAAATGAATCTCCTGTATTAGTATATAATCCTTGTGTTAGTTTAGCACCATTATTTGTTTTTATTATAAAAAGAGAGCCTAATGTTACAATTATAAGAAATAGTATAATAACAAAAATCGACCCTTTTAGAAACGCCTTTTTAACCATGGATATCCTCCTAAAATTGTGAATAGATAAATTGCTGCATACTATATCCAGGGCCGTACATTCCGAGGATAAGAATAACTACAACTGCACCTATATATGCACTCCATCTGAAAATTATATTTTGTTTAGATAGTTGAATCCTCAGATCTTTTGTTCGACCCATTATATCTACTGTTAGAACTAAAAAGATACCAATAATTGCAACTGAAAAATCAAATGAACCGAGTCCTAATTTAAAAATAGAACCATCTAGTAGTACCCAGGGATTAAAGTAAAAAATGTTTTTAATTACTGTTATAGCATTTAAAAATGAAGTAGCTCTAAAGAATATCCAAGCAAAATTAACAAGTAGAAAAGTTATTAAAACTTGAAGCAACTTAAAACTAAATATTTTCGTTTTAATTTTAAAAGTTTTTATGATCTTTACTTTGGCAGGTTTAAGAAGATACGCCGAAATCTGATAAAGTCCGTGAAGACCGCCCCATATAACAAAAGTAGATGTAGCGCCATGCCATAACCCACTTACTAAGAAAATAATCATGATGTTACAATATGTTATTAATTTACCACGTCTATTTCCACCCAAAGGGAAGTATACGTAATCCTTAAACCAGCTAGTAAGTGAAATGTGCCAACAACTCCAAAATTCTTTTATTGATTTTGATAAGTAGGGTTGACGAAAATTATTGGTTACTTTAAAACCTAAAACCTCAGCTGCACCTCTTGCTATGTTTGAATAAGACAAGAAATCACAGTAAATTTGAAAAGTAAAAAACAACGTAGCTATTATGGTTGCAAAACCTTTATAATTGTTTGGGTTTGTGTAGACAGTCTTAACTAGAATAGCTAATCTATCTGCTATTACTATTTTTACCATTACACCCCATAATATTAATAATAGACCATTTTTAACTCTATCATAATTGAAAAAATGTTTTTCGTTAAACTGATGTAACATATTCTTTGATTTTTCAATTGGGCCAGCAACAACTTGAGGAAAAAATGAAACAAATAGTGCATATTTACCTAAATTTTTCTCCGCTGAAACATCTTTTCTATAAACATCCATAGTATAGCTTAGGGCTTGAAGAGTATAAAAAGATATCCCTAAAGGTAATAAATATTTAGAAAAGGGCATATGAATTGAAATGCTAAATAAATTTAGTATTCGCGTTAAACTATCATTAAAAAAATTATAATATTTAAATAAAAATAAGATACCTAAATTACTAGAAAAGCTTGCAAGTACCCAAAATTTCTTTAATTTGGTAGAATTTTTTTTATTATTTATTTTATCTGCATTTTCAATTAATAATCCGCTTAAATATGTAATAATAGTAGAGGTTGCTATTAACAGGGCATATTTGGGATTAACAGTCGTATAAAAGAAATAACTACATATTAAAAGCCAAGCCCATTGAAATTTATAAGGAATAATAAAATAAAAAATTGAAATTACTAAAAAAAACAATAAAAAACTTAATGAGATAAATTGCATCTATAGACCTTCTTTCCGTTGTAAAACAATAATTATAGACATAATTATACAAATTATATCTGCAATTTATTATAACCGAAAATGTATTATAATTACAAGTATATTATAATAACATATAATTAATAAAGATATAATAATTTAGTTATAAAAATTAAAAAAGTGCAGAAATTCTGCACTTGACCTTATATAAAATTATTATCTTTTAATTGTATTATTAGAATCTAAATAAATATTATCTATAACATTTTTTAATAGTTTATCATAAACCACAATATTTGTTCCATCTTGTTTATTTAAACATTCAACTCCATTTAAAATTAAACTTGGCATATTATTATCATCACTGCTAGTTGAGACCTGTAAATTAATATCTTTATCAAATTCAAAGGTTTTTGCTAATTTAGAATTGCTAAGCGTTTCAGATTGTACTTTATTATCATTGATAACCGCTAGGTAATTAGACCCGACATTATTCTTAGAATCAAGTTTTAACCCAAATTGAGATAATGAAGTTTTTAAAGCTGTATTTTCTAAAATCTTATCATCATTAGAACTAGCAACTATAATATAATCTTTATTATTTATTAAAGCTGTATATTTTTTTAAATCAGTTTCACTAGTAATGTCAATGGCTGCTTCAGCGTGAGAATTAAGAATATAATCAGAATTCCAATTTGCATAATTTGGATCATTACGATGATCTGTTAACTTATAATTTTCTATTAGATATTTACCAAAATTTAATGTAACTTTATTAGAGCCATTAATATTCAAGTGCCCTATATTAACCATATCTGTCTTAAAATTAAATCCCAATTCACCTATCATTTTGTTATAATTGATGAAGGGTATGTTATTGTTTTTAGAAATTTCTGCTACCTTGTTAAACATCTTTGCAGGTTCGGTCGTCCAAAATTTTGACCCAGATGTTTGGTTATAATCATGAGGAGCATTGGTGAAAATTAATTTGAAGCCTTCCTTTTTAGATAAATTAATAATTTTATTTAAATATTCTTCAGTCTTCGGTGGAAGATTCGCCTTGTCTGTCGTTGAAGAATTTGAAGTGTTTTCTTTTCCATATAAATCATGACTAGCCCCAAATCCTTTTTTATAGTAAATCTCTGATGTATCAAAAGTATAATCTCTTTCTGTTAATTCTTTCCAGCGATCATGGTATTTAAAAATAGGGAAAAAATAGTTGATCCATTGTTTTTTCGGTGTGCAGTTAATAATAGCATCTACTTTATTTAAGGAAAATTTAATGTTGTCTAAAGCAGTTCTTATATAACCCTCATTACCAAATTTATCAGTTGAACCTAAATAATATAAATCCACTACCACAATTGGATTTACATGTTTTTTCAAGATTTCTTTAAGCAAATAATATGTCACATCTATCGGTTGACCTCCAGTGGAATAGTCAAAGCTTGTTATTCCATATTGCTTCCATAATGTATTAGGATTTATTAGTGCATCCATATGGCTTGACCCTAATAATACAACATCGAACGCGTCTCCTGTATTAGTATATAATCCCTCTGTTAGTTTAGCACGATGATTTGTTTTTATAACAAAAAGAGAGTTAAGTGTTACGTTTATAAGAAATAGTATAATAATAAAAATAGACCCTTTTATAAATGCCTTTTTAACCATGTGGTGTCCTCCTAAAATTGTGAATAAATAAATTGTTGCATACTATATCCAGGGCCGTACATTCCGAGGACAAGAATAGCTACAACTGAACCTATATATGCACCCCATCTAAAAATTATATTTTGTTTAGATAGTTGAATCCTTAGATTTTTTGTTCGACCCATTATATCTACTGTTAAAACTAAAAATATACCAATAATTGCAACTGATAAATCAAATGAATCGAGTCCTAATTTAAAAATAGAACCATCCAGTAGTACCCAGGGATTAAAGTAAAAAATGTTTTTAATTACTGTTATAGCATTTAGAAATGAAGTAGCTCTAAAGAATATCCAAGCAAAATTAACAAGTAGAAAAGTTATTAAAACTTGAAGCAACTTAAAACTAAATATTTCTGTTTTAATTTTAAAAGTTTTTATGATCTTTACTTTGGCAGGTTTAAGAAGATATGCCGAAATCTGATAAAGTCCGTGAAGACCGCCCCATATAACAAAAGTAGATGTAGCGCCATGCCACAACCCACTTACTAAGAAAATAATCATGATGTTACAATATGTTATTAAATTACCACGTCTATTTCCACCTAAAGGGAAGTATACGTAATCCTTAAACCAGCTAGTAAGTGAAATGTGCCAACAACTCCAAAATTCTTTTATTGATTTTGATAAGTAGGGTTGACGAAAATTATTGGTTACTTTAAAACCTAAAACCTCAGCTGCACCTCTTGCTATGTTTGAATAAGACAAGAAATCACAGTAAATTTGAAAAGTAAAAAACAACGTAGCTATTATGGTTGCAAAACCTTTATAATTGTTTGGGTTTGTGTAGACAGTCTTAACTAGAATAGCTAATCTATCTGCTATTACTATTTTTACCATTACACCCCATAATATTAATAATAGACCATTTTTAACTCTATCATAATTGAAAAAATGTTTTTCGTTAAACTGATGTAACATATTCTTTGATTTTTCAATTGGGCCAGCAACAACTTGAGGAAAAAATGAAACAAATAGTGCATATTTACCTAAATTTTTCTCGGCTGCAACATCTTTTCTATAAACATCCATAGTATAGCTTAGGGATTGAAGGGTATAAAAAGATATCCCTAAGGGTAACAAATATTTAAAAGCTGGCATGTGAATTGAAATGCTAAATAAATTTAGTATTCGTGTTAGAGTATCATTGAAAAAATTATAATATTTAAATAAAAATAAGATACCTAAATTACTAGAAAAACTTGCAAATACATATAATTTTTTTAATCGGGTAGCATTTTTTTTATTACTTATTTTATTTGCATTTTCAATTAATAATCCACTTAAATATGTAATAATAGTGGAGGTGGCTATTAGTATTGCATATTTAGGGTTCACAATCATATAAAAGAAATAACTGGATATTAAAAGCCAAGCGCATTGAAATTTAAAAGGAATTACAAAATATAAAGTACAAACAATTAAAAAAAACATTAAAAAACTTAATGAAATAAATTGCATCTATAGACCTTCTTTCCGTTATGAAACGATAATTATAGACACAATCCTACAAATTATACCTACTAAAGTTATTATAACCGAAAATGTATTATAACTACAAGTGTAATATAATAACAAATATGAATAAAAAAGATAATAAAAATAATTTAGTTATAAAATCGAAAAAAGTGCAGAAATTCTGCACTTGGACTCATATAAATAATTGAATATCCGACTCAAGAGCATCCTTTAGGTAATCCTTAGCTTCAATTACCTCAAGTTCTGGAATTAGTTCTTCTTTTTTAAACCCCATAACTTCCATTGAAAGCTTACAACCGTAGAACTTAACTCCTTTTTTTACAGCGCCTTCTAGAAATTTTGAAAGAGTTGGTGTACCATCTTCCTTCATCATAGCTTGCAGCATTTTCTTCCCAAAACCACTAAAGTTCATGTTAGAGAGTGGTAATTCTTCTGGACCTTTTGGAGTCAAGATGCCCATAAGTCTCTCAAGTGAAGATTTATCTTCGCTTGGTTTCGCATCGGGATCCCTAAGTAAAAGTAGACCCCAAAAGGCAAAAAACATAGATACTTCCATTCCCAATTCTTTAGCTGAATTTGCTAGTATTAATCCAGCTAGAGCTTTATCATATTCGCCACTAAACATTATAAGGCTTAGTTTTTTATCCATTATAACACCTCATTTGTATTTAGTTTGTGTATATAATTTCGTATTTATTCTTTATATTGTAATTTTATTATGTGGGATTACAGAATTTTTTTATAATAATGGGAAACAATATAATCAATATTATAGGAACATTAATTATATTTAGGAGGGTTATTATGAATTATTTATACAAAATAGCAAAAGGCATAAAATCTAAACAAACAAAAAAAAAGAATGACTTAAATAAGGGTTTTGTAGTTCTTACAGTATTAGGTATTTCAATTGGAGGTGCTATTGCGGGTTTATTTGCCAGAAGGTATTGTGATGAAATAAAGGATATTATTGTTAGCAATGCAAAAGACAGTGATTATAATGAAGATAATCAAGATAATGAAGAGATAAATATAAAAAGAGAGGAAATTAAAGAAACTTTGAATAGTGCACCTGATAAATCCGTAGGCGATGTTGGAGTCGCAATGGAAAAGGCAATTGAGGATTTGGAAGATGAGAAAGAGAATGTGGCTATAAACTGATATTTAATTTAGTCGTTTATATTATGAAATGTTGTTATGAGTTAACCGTTAAATAAGATATTAAAAGCAAAGGAGCTTGACTGCAAAACTGTCAAGCTCTTTAAATGATAAATAAAATTATAACATCAACTTTATTTATTATTAATGCTTTTAGTTACTTTATAATATGTTTTTATTTTTTTCTTTGAGAAAGGTCATTAATCTTTCTTTATTTGAATTAATAATAAGTTCTTCAGGCATACCTATCTCTTTAAGCATATTTTCTGCAACGCCAAAATTCCCTATAGAATAGCAGAAATGAGCATCGCTGTTTACAATAATTTGTGCTCCAAGTTCTTTACACAGTTGTGCTATTTTAGTGCAATTTTTGTCGCTTCCTTTTCTTGAACTTACGAGAGAACTGTTATTTATTTCTATTAATATATTTTTTTCTTTTGCTTTTTTAATTATTTCTTCCTCATGTATAGGAAATCTAGGATTTCCTATATGTCCTAAAATATTTACATAAGGATTATCCATAGCTTTTAAAATAGTAGCTGTATTTAAGTCGGCACTATTTGCTCCTTCCATAATGGGCTCATGCATACTCACAATCATAATATCAAGATTTTTTTGAATCTCGACTGGAATGTCAAGATTACCTTCGTAATCAATTATATTAGCTTCACATCCGTAAAGCATTTTAACTCCGAACAATTCTCTTGGAAGCACTTTGAAATTTCCAAAATGCCAAAGATCAGGAGCTCCTGGCATTCTAGGGCCGTGATCTGTAACTCCTAATATATCAAGACCTATCTCACTTGCATACTTTGCATTTTCCATTAAAGTACTATATGCATGGCTACTAATTATAGTATGGGTATGTAAATCAGCAACAAAATTCATAAAATCTCTCCTTTTATTTTTGCATTTGTATATCTTTAATTGTATACCAAAATTGATGTTTATGCTTAAAATGCTATTGTTTTTTATTTAAATTACTCTGAATTGACCTCCATAAATATTGAAACCTATTACAGCTACTATAAGTAATACGATAATGTATATTACTTCAAATAAATTACCTACATCAGAGCCTGTTGTAATAAAAGGTGGAAATTTAAGCTTAAACTTACCTACTTTTTCTAAGAAGCTAACAAATTTATTATGAAAGCTTAACTTTTTTAGTAACTTCGAAATAAACCTAGGCGTTGAAAGTATAGGCACTCCTTCTTTTGTAAATATATCAGCCCAATAAATATGACTTATATATCCAACAAAAAAGCATCCTGTTAAATATTCATAGCCTAAGTTGTTAAATACATAGGAAGCTGAAATTGTAAAAATTATAACTCCTTCTACTGAGTGTAAAAATGTTCTATGTGGGAATATTGCTATACAAACTAACAAGATACAAATAATGTAAATAAAAACATCGTTTGAATTTGTTAGATTGTAAATTGCTAAAATTACGCTGCAACCAACGTAAGTTAAAAACATGGATATTCCTTTGAAATTATTTGATCCCTTATTTATTGCAAAAGATAATTTCTTATAAATTAAACCAATGAGTGGAATCCTTTTATAATTTCGCTCATTAGTTAAAGCCAAAACTATAATAATAAAAGAAATAAAATATAGATATATATCTGCATATTTACCTATATATTTTATCTTTGCTAATTGAACTATAATTGCTTTTGAGTAGCACAATATTAGTGCACAGGATCCAAAAGACAACACTAATCTCAGAAATAATCTTATAAATTTTTCTATGTCATTTATTACTTTATTACTTGTAGATGTAAGCGGATTCATGTGATTTATCCTACTATTTCGACTGTCAGCATCAACAAGTAAACCTGACAGAGCTGCGGTTCCAAGACCTATTAAGCTTATTCCCATTGGAACATGAATATATCTATTGTTGAAAATTATCATTGAATTAACCTCAGGTATTGTTGCCACTATAACATATGACAACATTGCTATTTTTTGATGTGATCGCCCATTCATCTTATGTACTCCTTATACGCTTTAGTCTCATTTTTAAATTGTAAACAAATTTAATTACATATTATTTTTTAAAAATTTAATAATATAACTTAATGTATAAAATTCACAATTTAGTTCATCTTTAAGCATATTTAATCCTTTAATTAATGTCTCTTCATTAAAATTCTCGAGTAATACCATTAAATTTATTAAGTTAATGCCACCATCTTTTGTATCAAGGACTCTTGCAGCTTTTACATGTTTGTTTTTCATTACATTGAGAACTGCTATTTTAAGCTCTTCACTAATTTCAAACAAAGGCATTTCATTGAAAATCTTAATTCCTGAACTTTTAATATCAAAATTAATTGCTTTTGTAACATCAGTTGACAAAAATATAGTGTTTTTAAATTCAACATCTTTGAAATTTGCTCCATCTAAATTCACAGAATCAAATATAGCATTTTCAAATATAGCATTTTCAAAATCACTGTCTTTCAAATTTGTTCCAATGAATTCTGCCCATTTAAAAGTGCATTCAAAAAAAACACATGATTTAAAATGAGCCCCTCTAAAATTAACATAATTAAAATTTGAACTAGAAAAATCACTATTATAGCAATTGCTTCTCTCAAGATTTTTATACATAAAATTCTTACCTATTTTCTCTATATTGTTATATACAAAATTACCTTTAACACTTCTATTCTTAGCCATTTTTACCTCCATGACAAAATTTATTTGCCTTTTTTATATTGTTATCAAAAAAAACCCCTAACCAATTTTGAAAAGTGGCTAGAAGTTTTTATATTCCACCCTAAATATTATACACAATTTGAGTTAAAGTCAATGTTTTATTAAAAAATTGTCTTATTAGTAAATTGGTTAATAGTATATTTTACATATTCTAATACATATATATAATTAGAATCAATATAAAGGAGTAAAAGGATAGTGGCAAATTTTTTGTTAGACCTAGGTTTAAAGTTTAACACTGTTAGTGTTCTTATAAGAATAATTATAACTTTATTTTTAATTATTATATTTCATTTATTAAAAAAAAGTATTTGCCTATATGTTAATAAATCCAATTCTGATTCAAAGGATATAATAAAATATAAAAAAATATCGTCACAATCCATAAATATTTTATTGGTTATGGTCATTATACCAATATGGATGAATGAGTCCAAGGATATACTTACATTTATAGGAATTTTATCGGCTGGACTAGCATTTGCATTTCGTGATGTTGTAGCCAATTTTTTGGGATGGTTAATAATTATCACCCAAAAGCCATTTCAAATTGGTGATAGAATAAAACTTGGGAAAAGTATTGGTGACGTAATTGCCATGGACTGGTTTTACACTACTATAATTGAGGTTATAGTAAATGATGACAAGACTTACGGACAAAGCACTGGAAGAATTATTTATATACCAAATATTAAAGTTCTCACTGAAGAACTCATAAATGAAACAAATTCTTTTCCTTTTACTTGGGACGAGCTTGAAATAAACCTTACACTTAAAAGTAATTGGAAAAAAGCTAAAGATATATTAATATCTATTGCTAATAATAAAGTAGGAGATAGTGAGGGGGAAGCAAAAGAGGCACTAAAAATCGCATCAAAAACCCTTCCAATTTATTACGAAAATCTTTCTCATACAATATATACATCAATGGAACCTGGAAGGGTATGTTTAAATTTAAGATTTATTTGCAAGGCGAGAAATTTTAGAAACTTAAAGCATGCTCTAGTGGAAGAAATTTTAGTTGAATTTTCTAAACATGAAGATATTGAATTATTATAATTAAAGTCAGCTGTATAAACATCTATTGACTTTAAATACAATTATTTTTTGATTAATAAACTCTTTATTGATATAATGGTATTGATTTACAAAAGGAGTGGAAAATTTATGAAAACACTTATAGTTTATGGTTCTAAACATGGTTGTACAGAAAAATGTAGTAATGTTTTAAAAGGAAAACTTAATGGGGAAGTCGTAGTTGTAAACATAAAAAAGGATATATTACCGGATATGAATTCATATGATAATATTGTTATTGGTGGGTCAATATATGCAGGTAGAATTCAAAAGAAGATAGCAGAATTTTGCTTGGAAAATGTTGATACATTAAAAAATAAAAAAATAGGCCTTTTTGTATGTTGCATGAGTGAAGGTGACAAGGCAATAGCACAGTTGGACAGTTGCTTTCCAAATGAGTTAATTTCTATTGCTACAGTTAAAGAACATCTTGGAGGAGGTTTCATTTTTAGTAAAATGAATTTTGTTGAAAAATTTATAATTAAGATGGTATCTAAAAAAGAGAATAAAGGGTCTAAAGTAGATGTTAATAAAGATATTTTAAATATAAATGAAGAGAATGTTAATAGGGTTGCACAATTAATGAATAACAAATAGTAACGTTAAAGATATTTAATATGCAAATCACAAAAAAAAATAAAGTGGCTAAGATCTTATAAAATCTTAGCCACCTTATTTTTTTTAATATACCCTATTTAACTTCAGTCCATATCTTATCTAAAGTTGTTACAGAGTTTCCAATATCCCTTAAGTACTCACCTTTTTTTACTGCTTTTTCTGGTGGGTAAACTGCTTTATCATCAAGTATTTTTTTATTTATATATTTGTAAGCTGAGGTATTTGGATTGCCATAAGGGAAACTTTGAGAAATTTCAGCACTTATTTCTGGATCCATTATAAAATTCATAAAAAGTTCGGCTGCTTTAATATTTTTTGCGGCTTTAGGAATTACAAAGTTATCTTGTTGAAGGAATAGACCCTCACTAGGTATTACATATTTTATATTTGGATTTTCACGACTAGCCAAACTTCCCTCTGCTCCCCAGGCAAATATTGCTTTCGCCTCTCCGTTTATAAGACTGGTTTTAGGACTATCACTATCATAAGATTTAATGTTAGGCTGAAGCTTTATTAATGCTTCTTTTGCCTTTTGAAGAGCTTCAGGACTAGTTTCATTTAGAGAATAGCCAAGCATTTTAAGTGTCATACCGATTATAACTCTTTCATCATCTAGGACGGTTAGAGAGTTTTTAAGCTCTGGTTTCCATAGGTCTTTATAACCCTTTATTGTGCCTTCAGGAATCTTTGAACTATCATAGGATATTACGCCTGCAAGCCACATGTAAGGGGTACTGTACTTATTTCCTTTGTCAAAGGGTAGGTTTAAAAACTGTGGCCCAATATTTTTAAGATTTGTTAGACTATCTTTATTTATTTGCTGAATGAGGCCTTGTTTGCTTAGTATCTCAACCATAAAATCACTTGCAACTGTTAGATCATAATTTCCACCACCTGCCATAAGCTTTGCAAGCATCTCTTCGTTAGAAGAAAAGGTACTATAATTTACTTTAATATTATATGTTTGTTCGAATTTATCTATAACAGATTGCGGTAGATATTCAGACCAATTAAAAACATTTAAAACTTCCTTAGGTGCTGCATTGTTTTTAGTATAAGTATATATACCACTACTAATACTTGCTACCACAAGGAAGATTGATGTTAATATTACGACAATCTTCTTCATATTTATATTCACATTACGAATTATAAGTGCAAAACTTAAAACTACAACAGTTAAAAGTATTATCAAAGTTGAAAGAGCGTTAATTTCAGGTGTAACACCGAACTTTACCATGGAAAAAACTTTAAGGGGCAAAGTTACGCTACCAGGCCCTGCAACAAAAAAACTAATTATTACATCGTCAAGTGATAATGTAAAGGCAAGTAGTGCACCTGCGATAACTCCTGGCATTATAATTGGAAGTGTTACATAAAAAAAGGTTTTTAAAGGCGTTGCTCCGAGATCCATTGCTACCTCTTCAACGGATTTATCAAAGCCGTCAAGTCTAGTTTTTACTACTGCAACAACGTACGCTATGCTGAAAGTTACATGAGCAATAATTAAAGATATCTTTCCTAAAGGAATCTTTACAATAGAAAAGAAGGCAAGCAATGATATACCCATAACTATTTCAGGAATAACTAGAGGAACATATAAAATTGTGTCAACTATTCTTTTTCCTTTAAATTTATATCTATACATTCCAATAGCAGCTAAAGTTCCTATAATTACCGAAATAATTGTACTTATTGTAGCGATAATAAAGGAATTCTTAACTGCATCTAAAATTCCAGCATTATGGAGAAGGCTTTGGTACCATTCAAAGGTAAAACCTGTCCATACTACATTTAATTTTGACTGATTAAATGAGAAGGCGATAAGTACCATAATTGGTATATATAAAAACAAGAATACTAAAAGTAAATATATAAATTTCATTAAATTTGTTTTTTTGATTTTCATATTCATAATATCCCCTTAGTTCCAGGTGTCCTTGAGTTAAAGGTAATAACTGACAACATAACAATTATTAATACAACGGATATAGCAGAACCAAAGGGCCAGTCTCTTGCAGTTAAGAATTGATTTTTAATAAGATTACTCATAAGAATCACTTTACTACCTCCCATAAGGTCAGTTACAAAGAAAAGGCCTAAGGTAGGAATAAATACTAGAATACAACCTGATATAATTCCACCCTTTGTAAGCGGAAGAGTGACTTTTAAAAATTTATTAATTGGTCCTGCGCCAAGGTCTGAAGCGGCATCTAGTATTCTCTTATCTAGTTTTTCTAAAGAGGTATAAAGTGGAAGAACCATAAATGGAAACATCATATATAACATGCCAATCATAACAGCAGTATTGTTATACATTAAATGAAGTGGTACATTTATTATATGCAAGTGTAATAGCAGCGTATTTATTATTCCTTCTGTTCTAAGTAACACTATCATTGCATAGGTTCTAACCAAAGAGTTAGTCCAAAATGGGAGTATTATAAGTAAAAGTAATAGTGGCTTATATTTTTTAGGTGATGTAGCAATTATAAATGCAAATGGATATCCTATTATTAAACATAGAGCGGTGGTATATATAGCAATTAAAATAGATTTAATAAAAATATCAATATAAAGAGGATTCAAAAGATTTATATAGTTTGATAGAGTAAATTTATATACTATATTTCCAACCTCTCCTCTTGTAGAAAAACTAACTACAACTATAAATATAAGGGGTATAACAAAAAACACAATCATCCATAATAGAGCAGGCATAATTGTTGTTAAATATTTTAGAACAGATGTTAAATATTTTGTAATGGGATTTATTGAATTTTTAGTTTTCATTTATTCCGCCACCTTTATGCTTTAATAACTATAGTGTGATTTGGATTCCAGGTTACGAAATAATTTTTAATTTCATCTGAAAATATAAAATTTTGTCCAATGGGTTCATTAACTATAATTTCTTTGCCATTTTTAAGAATCATAACAACTTTAATATTTGAACCGACGTAAATTCTTTCTTTGAATTTACACTCTAGCCAAACATCGCCTTCCTGTGGATTTTCTTTTATTCTAATTCTTTCAGGTCTAACAGAAACTATAAATTTATCGCCTAACTTATAACTTAGGTTAGGAATTCTAATTATATCTTCTTCTTCATAAAGTTTAAGCAAAACTTCATCTTTTTTTAATTTAAATACTTCTCCCTCTAAAATGTTTGTTTCTCCTAAAAAATCAGCTACAAATTTAGTTCTAGGGCGTTCATAAAGTTCTTCTGGAGTACCAGTTTGCTCAATAACGCCTTTGTTCATGACAACAATCCTGTCTGACATGGTTAATGCCTCTTCTTGATCATGGGTTACAAACACAAAGGTTATACCAAGAATTTTTTGAAGATGTTTAAGCTCTAATTGCATTTGTTTGCGAAGTTTTAAATCAAGTGCTCCTAGTGGTTCATCTAAAAGAAGAACCTTCGGGCTGTTAACAACGGCTCTTGCTATAGCAACACGTTGCATCTGTCCACCACTCAGTTGCGAAGGCATTCTATTCTCATAACCTTCAAGTTGAACCATTTTTAACATCTCATTTACTTTATCTTTGATTGCTTTCTTTGTCATCTTTTTCATTTTAAGACCAAAAGCTATATTATCATAGATATTCATATGAGGAAATAAGGCATAATTTTGAAATACAGTGTTAACACACCGAAGGTATGGTGGCATTTCCGTAATATTTTCTCCATCAATTACAATGCATCCACTTGTAGGTAATTCAAAACCTGCAATCATTCTTAATGTAGTGGTTTTTCCACAACCACTTGGTCCGAGTAGGGTTAAAAACTCACCTTGCCTAATATCAAGGTCTAAGTTTTTAATGATAGCTTCATCTTTATCAAAACTTTTACAAATATTTAACAATTGAACAAAAACACCTTTTGTCACACCGTAACAGCTCCTTTTTTATTATATATTTATAGTATACAATTCATATTAGAATTGTTAAAACTTATAATTATGTCTTATTTGAAAAAATTACAACTAAAAAATAATATCACAATAATTTTTAAATATCAATATTCTTAAATATATTTTCCAAAAGTTTTTTTATATGGAAGGTGTACATGATTGAGTGATATAATTTATTTATAATTAAAGGATAAAAGGAAGATTAACCATTGACTTTCTTTAAAAAAAATGATAATATTTTATTATGTTAACAAGTCATAACGCTAAAGTGATAAAGCAATGAAGTAAAACTGGAGGAGTGAAATTTTGAATAATTGGAAAAGACATATACCGGAAGGTTCGAGAGATATACTTTTTGAGGATTGTAATAATAAAATAAAGATTATTGATTTACTTAGGAAATTAAATATAGATGCTGGTTATTTAGAAGTATTATCTCCAACACTGGAATTTTATGATGTATTTCAGGGAGATGATGTATCTATAGAGCAAGAGAAAATGTATAAGCTTTTTGATAGTGCAGGAAGAATATTGGTGCTAAGACCAGATATGACAATGCCTATAGCAAGAATTACTGCAACAAAGCTTAGAGATTCCGCGTTCCCCCTAAGAATTTGTTATAGCGGAAATATATTTAGAATAAATGAAAATTGGAATGGAAAGGTCAGTGAAATGACTCAATCTGGAATTGAAATAATAGGAAGTGAAAGTCCAAAGGCAGATGCAGAAGTAATTATAACAGCAATTCAGGCTCTTATTGCTATAGGGGTACAAAAATTTGAACTTGAAATTGGTCAAGCTGAGTTCTTTAAAGGTCTAATTGAGGAGATAGAACTTACTGAAGTTGAAATGGAAAAATTAAGAGGACTTGTAGAAAGCAAGAATTTTGGAACACTTCGAGAGTTTATACAGGAAAAGGAAGAGATGCTTGGAATAAAAAATGTCGAGGCACTAAAAAAACTACCAGAGCTATTTGGGGGCATTGAAATACTTGCAAAGGCAAGAATGTTAACTCAAAATGAAAGAGCACTTAGCGCAATAGATACTATAGAAAAGATTTATCAGAGAATAGAAAGTGTAGGCCTTGGTGAATATATTTCTATTGATTTAGGTATGGTACAGCATATTGACTATTACACAGGTATAACCTTTAGAGGGTATAGTAGTGAAGTTGGAACTACAATTATTAGTGGGGGCAGATATGATAATCTAATTTCAAAATTTGGTGCATCTATGCCGGCAGTTGGATTCGCAATTGATGTGGACAATATACTATCTGTCCTTGAAAAACAAGGAAATAGCAATGAGAAGGAAAATGAAAAAGTCATCATACATTATGAAGATTCATTAGTA
>Ga0209123_1000598_pt1 | contig 43612 bp, 43 predicted proteins | sample BarGraIncu00431A_FD_184500 | JGI IMG/M metagenome (GOLD analysis project Ga0209123, IMG submission 184500) | Arctic peat soil microbial communities from Barrow, Alaska, USA - Barrow Graham LP Incubations 004-31A (SPAdes) (version 2) | ecosystem: Environmental > Terrestrial > Soil > Wetlands >...
CCGGGCGAGCGGGCAACGGACACGAAGCGGAGGCTCCGGCGCAGGTGCCGGAGCCTCCGGGAACGATCGATGGTGGAACTATCGGAGTGGGATGCAGACAAAGGCCGAGCGTTGCTCCGCTACGCAAGAGCGCTGGACTCTGGCGAAACACCGACCCGTGGGCCAGATAGTGCGCCAATCCCAGACTACATACATGTAGACAAGAGCAAATGCCGTCCTCAGCTGACAAAGGATGGGATTGCTCAGATTCTCGCCGAATATCTGGCGGGCGGCAGCATTCACGAAATCGCCACCAGGCACGCCCGTTGCGACACGACCATCTTGAATCAACTTCGTAAGGCAGGCATAGATACCACGACGAGCGACGATCGCGTCACAATCACGAAGATTCGCCAACGGCAGAAACGGTTGAACGAGAACGAGATTGATCAGCTGGTTGCGGACTACCAAGCAGGCGCCTCAACCTACCAGCTGGCTGCTAAGTTTGGCTGTCATCGATCGACGATCAGTAGCCACCTGAAAGCACGCAGCGTACAGATCCGCGGCTAGATAGCCCAAGTGTGTTGGATCTGTGTACCCCTCCTCCTCGCTCACCCCGATTCGACTTTGGGTACCTCGCAAGTTGACCAAGATCTCGAAGCGAGGCGGCAACTCCTCCAAAGTACGAGAAGAACCCCCTACAGGACAGAAGCCCCGAGAGTTTCGGAGCTTCTGCTTCGGACAAGTCTATCGTTCAGAATCGAGGCAGAGTTCCGAGGTTGTCGGCCTTCGCCTTGTTCGCGTCTGTTCGAATGTACTTAGCGCCATCAATCTCCACTACGCGCACATCCTCACCACGCACATACTTGCCTTCTGGGTTCTTGCGGAACGCCACGAAGGTCTTGCCGCTCTCAATGAAACGCCCCGAGTTTGACGGAGGTTCCGTTTCCAGGATTACTGGTCCTGGAGAAAGGAGTCAGACCCATGGCACGACGTTCGAATACTCCCCCGAGTTCCGAGAGCGCTCCATCCGAGTCGCCCGGGAATCCGAGCACCCGATCGCGGCGGTCGCCCCTTCCCTGGACAGCGGGACATGTGTGTGCGGAGGTCTTCTCGGCTAGCAGCAACCGCTAGCTAGTCGATCACGACCAGCCAAGCGCATTCTTCACCCAGTCAACCACTCGCTGAAGCACTCGGGGCCGCGTGCCAATTGCTGATTCGTAGTAACGCGCTCTTCGCACTGCCTCGCGCATCCGTCCCGCTGTGATCTGAGCTTCGGTCCAGTCTCCCGCCCAAATGACCTGACCATCACGAATCCAATAATGCGACCTGCACGGCAACTGCCAGTTCCCTACAGATGGGTACAGGGACGGACCGAGCGCCGTCTCTTCGAAGGACCATTCCGTGGAACCGAGCGGAGTGCGAATCTTCTCTCCGCAACCGCAAGGACAAAGATGAGCCGCGGTCCCGAACTCCTCTGACAAGTAGAGAACGCCTGCCATGAGCTGATCCGGCATGCAGCGGACGCGCTCAAGCCTAAGCCTCATGCGGTCCATTTTCGGCAACAGTCTTCATGTCGGAAATGTCGAATAGCAGATTGGCAAACGCTGGCTCTGCAGTGTAGAACCCGCGTAGTTGCTTGAAACGGATGACTGCGAGACTGGCATTCAACGCGTTGAGTTCTGCGATTTGGATGTTTGTGTTGTACTCGTCCTCTGGCTCATCGGAAAGATCCGCCCAGCCCATTGCGCGAGCCCATTCGGCGCTCTCCGGGAGAAAGGCAGTGGTGCGCAGGATTCCCGTGAGAGATCCGTTCCTGCGGTGCAAACCCATCCCGACGTCAATGAACGGAATCCCACGGGCCATCAGCAGATCGAACACCGCGGATCGCGACTCGCCCTTGTCGATGCAGACGAATGCGAAGGTCACGCCATCGAGGTACTCGGCACTGTCGCGGTCAATCGCACGAACGTTGGCCGAAACCCCATCGCGAAAGCTTGAGTATCGCCTCTCGCAGACCTCGACCTTCGGACAGCCAAGGTCGGACGGGTCCAGAGAGCCGGGTGTCCGAAATGCGTTGTGGACGTGGAAGTCGTCCACGTCATAGAGCTTGATCTCACGCACCGGTGTCCGCGCCAAGAAGTCGAGCACGTAGGCTCCAGTGCCGCCGAGCCCAATGATCGCTACTACATCGCTACCAAGCCGGCGCGAGAGGTCGCCGATTTCGGCGCGGCTCGTCAGGGTGTCCTGGAACTTGAAGACGGAGTCCGCTGGCATATCCTCGACAGATCGATACGTCTTCGGCGTTGCATCACCATATCGTTCCACTGCCGGCCCAGATATCAGAGTGACATAGCTCTCCATCTTGTCGAACAGATCCGAAAAGGCCCCGGTGAACGGCTTGTTGGAGAAGGACCGCTGAACGATCACGTCTGCACATCCTTTGCCCAGCGCAAGCTGGATTGGGCCGCCCCCAAGGTTCGGGATCGGTGAGCCATCCAACCCGTACGGAACTGAGCCGGCGAAGAAGACCTGGTGGTCATCTTGGCGCACATGATCGGCGTCGATGTAGATGAGCTTTGAAACGAGAGCTCCGATCTGGAGCTCCAATTCTTGGTCGAGATACGGGATATCCCGAATGATCAGAAAGCCGGTGTCGAAGCCGACTGCGTACCCAGTATCGACTAGCTGAGCAAGATCCGGATTATGACTGACCAGTCGGCGAAACATTGAAGATCATCCCATCCTTGACTTTGATGGGGTCACTGCCAGGCGACAGAATACCCTCCGGCTTGTCCCCGTGCCCGTTCTTGTACTTGACCGAATACGATCTCTCCGGATGCTGCAGGAAGTCCGGAAACTCAAGAGTCACGACCTCCGCGTAGCTAATCTCGGTCTTAGGCCACTCGTGTGGACGACCTTCGATATAGATCGTCACCATCTTCTTGTCGGCCGTATGTGCATCCACGTTCATCAAAGCTCCTCTCAGAATCAAGTAAGGCTATGCGGCTCGCTAAACAGGCTTGCCGTCATCAAACGGGTACACGTACTGGATCAAGAACGTGCGCCGGACCAAGGTGCCTCCCGCTGCGTCTCCAACCACGCCCATCCCTGCCGGTGTGTAGTCTTGGGACTCCGCCGAGATGAATAGGATTACTTGCCTTCGCGATCCAGACGCTCACAGTGCGCGCACTTCGGCTTGCCGCCCGTTCCGGAAAGCCTATTGCGGGGTTCGATGTTGTTGCCCTCCGTGCAGGTAGTGTTGTCGTGATGAACGCTGCTCTCTTTGGCGTGCCACGGACTTGTCTTCATGTCCTTCTCCGATCGTGTAGGGTTCGGCGGAGCCCCAGTGCCAGTGTATGTAGCGGGTCTGACACGCCCCGCGCCATCGACTTCTCTTTGTGCTCAAGCTGCTCAGTGACGCATGAAGCTGCTGATCATCGGCCCGACCAAGGCCTGACATTCAGTGAAGTACCATGCTGTTGCGGCCCTTAGCGGCTGGCTATTCACAAGCCAGGAGACGAGAGCTTGGCAGGCGCCGAAGTACCAGGCCGCTGCTGCTCGCACCCAACTCGGTTGCCATACAGCGAGTGTTAGCAGAGCGACCCCAACAACGACTTGGCCGCGGGCCGATGGCGAGCTTGCTGCACGCGCGCGTGACACCCGGAGCATCTCCCTAATCCATTTGGACGCCGGTCTCGGCTTCCCGCCAGTGTTGAAATCCCTTCCGCTCAGAGTATGATAGTGCCATGAGTGGCGTGTCAACACCTACGGGATAATTTCATCCGCCAAAAGGAGACTGCCATGAGCGAAGGCCGCCGATTGCCTCAGTACGTGGGTCAACGAGTCAGGGATCTGCGAACTAACTACGGTGGTGGCGAAGGCTTGTCGCAAGAAGCGCTAGCACGGCTCCTAGATGTCGCGCCGAACACAATCTCGCGCTGGGAGACTGGGACGTACAAACCCAGTCTCGAGGATCTCGAGTCGTTGTCTCGGGTGCTTGGCGTGTCCGTGCTCGAGTTCTTCCCCTCTGACGAAGAGGACAAGGATGAGGGCGAATCCATATCTGCGCTGCTGCGTACCGCCAAGCAACTAGCCCCCGAAGATGTTGACGAGCTTCGGCGCTATGCTGAGTTCCGCCATGCAAGATCGCTGTACCAAGGCGGCTCAAAGCCAAAGCCGGGCCGGAAGGCCAAGACTCAGGAATGACCCGGTCAGCCTACTACGAGGAACTCAAGCAATTGGCCCGCGAGGTGCGCGGGAGATACGAGCTTGCAACTCCGAGGGTGTCCATTTCTGACTTGCGCCGAATCTACAAGGGTGAAGACCTGCGGATTGACCTGTGGCCGCATAAGCTCAAGAACCTTCGCGGGGCCTACTTCAACGATAGCGCCGGCGCGAGCGCCATGATCTGCAAGCAACTTCCGGATGAGCCCAGAATCTTCACCATGGGACATGAGCTCAAGCACCACCTAGTCGACAGCCACATGCGGGTGGTGTATTGCGATCAGTCGAACGAGCTGGAGGTCATTGAGATAGGGGCCGAGGTCTTCTCAGCCGAGCTCATCTACCCCGAAGACCTATTTCTCGCGGACGCTCACCGACTCCGCATCGTTGAAATGCGACCCGCAGATCTGGTGCAACTGAAGAGAACCACCAAGACAACGATGAGCTATGCAGCGCTCGTCAAACGGGCGACCTGGTCAGGTCTAGCGCCCAAGGGCTCTCTAGATGGCGTCCAGTGGAAGAAGCTCGAGGAGAAGCTGTACGGCGAGCCCGTCTACAAGCGAATTCAACGAGCTAGATGTACTGCCCATACACGTTGTTGACACCGGGCACCCGAGAAATCGGTGGTAGACCGCCGATGCCGCCGTGCGGACGCCGGTGATTGTAGTTGAAGACCCAGCGAGGGAGCGCCGCCAGGCGCTCCCCGTTGCTTTCGTAGGGCTTTCGGTAGGCCCAGCCGTTGATGAGCAGGCGGATGAAGCGCTCCGCCTCCCCTACCCCTACCCCGTAAACCAGCCCGACCAGTGCCTCCGCGAATCACGGCTTACTCGTGGATGTTTGAGAACAGTTGAGCGCTAATGTAGCGACACGGGAGCCGCGTTCGTCCGCGCCGACGAGGCGCTTGGGGGTCGCTGGAGGAGGCATCGTGAAAGAGGTCGGAGTCCGCAGCCAAGTGCGGAAGGCCATTCAGGCCTCGATATTCCGAACGCTTGGATTTGACATCGGATTCACGGCTTCGGCGATGGCCAGTGATGCGGTCTTCGATGAGCTCACAAGGTTCGGTGTCGAGGCAAGCCCAGGACTGAAACTCGTTGGCTCAGACCCGATCGACGAGCTCATGCGTGAGCCACTGCCTCCGACTGGCAAGAGTCTCTTCTAGACGCTCCGATCGGAACTGGTTCTGAAACACCGACCCTGGGTTCCCCCACGACGACTCTTGGTGGACGGCAGCGGTTGCTGTCAATCTGAGGGGCCAACGAGAGCGGGGCAACTCCAACTCCAATAAGAGTTCTTGATAGCGCACCGCCCAGCCCTTGGCCCTGCGAACCAGCGCATAGAGCAGGGGCAACGGCATCAACACCCGGCGGGAGTGGCTCTTGGCAGCCCTTGGATACCAGGGAGGCCACAGGGTAGTTCAGTCGAGACGGCACTCTGCTCTCGACTTCACGTAATTGAGCTGCAGTACGTGCGCATAGGCCTCAGCGTATGCAGCCGTTCGGGCGGCTGATGAGCTGTTGATCCGCGCCGGCAGCCAAGCCTCGCGCTTCCTGGCACGCCACTCGGCCCCATGAGCCCGAGACAGCCATCGTCCGAACCCCTTTAGACCGTCGTCGACCACCGCGTATGCATAGCCGAATTCGCCCTCCGCTACCGCCTCGACACTTCCGATGTCGGCTCCAAGAGGGTATTGGGACTGTACGAACATCGGCTTTGGGACCACGGCGTTGGCCGCCAGCTCCCCCGCCAGATGGGCGGTCTCGTGAAGGCGAACCCAGTACTCATCTGTCCCGCGCTCTGCGCCAGTGACGACACGCACCTGTGGCATCCAATCGAACTCATGCGAGCTTCGCTCTGGATATGTGGTGGTGAGCGTCGGCGGAGCATCCGGTCTCACGAGCCAAGCGCTGAGCACGGTCGCTACGATGCCGTTCAGCCCGACCACGGGAGAATGGACATGGTAGAGCACCGTCCCATCCAGGTTGACGCGTACCCGCTCGACCTCTCCACGGTCGAGACCCTGGATAAGCTGGTCGGCAAGATGCTCCCAGTCTTCGCGCCCGATCGCCAAGATGTTACTGAACATCGCCGCCTTGTCTTTGCCGGTCGGATGTCCGGGATTCAAGGCGTAATCGCGCAGTTTTTCAGGTCTGATCTCGGCGTGCTCAGCGTCAGGCAGGCGATCCGCGCTGACAGCCACGTCTGGCGGACTTTCGGCTGACTGCCTGCCGGCGAGCCTCAGTGAGAGCGCCTCGACTGCCCGCTGCACAGGCGTTCCGAGTCGCCCATTCGTGTAGAGGTCGGATGACTCCTTGCCGCGTGCCGATAACGCAGTGGAAATGATCTGCGGTGGCTCATCACAGTAATCGAGCCCGGAGACCGGCCCTGCGACCGACCTCTCACCCACCAACAATCCGCGGCCTTCACCGTTTTCGCGAAACCAAGACACTGAGCCAAAGGGCAGTTCCGCCCACCAGTCGTCGTGCTCTAGTGGATACTCGCATTCCCCGCAGTCCGATTCGTACGACACGAAGCCCAAGCGACGGCCCATGTAGACATACGCCTTTGGAAGCGCCTCAACTAGTAGATAGAGCTGCAACCGATTGCCTGTGTCGATCTGCATGCAGCCGTAGTAGGCGGGCTGGGACTTCAGCTCCCTGTCGATCTTGTCAGCGATAGCGGTATCTAGCGCGGTCACTGTCATCAACCAGGTTGAACGTTGAGCTATCTGAAACGGCAGGACAGAGGAGTCGAAAGTGCAGTGGATGGACGCGGCAGAGTCCGCGAAGTCGACGAGTAGCGCCAAGTACAAACCCATGTCCGCCGACTTCGTCGTGCGCAGACCGAGCCGCGCTCCGTTGATTGCATCAGTTTGGGGTGTCGTTACTTCCGTGACGCGATAGGCCAGCGAGTCTGCCAACAACGCGCCGTGGCGAATCCCAAAACACTGAGACCCGGACATATCCGCGTCTAGAACGGCCCGAAATAGAGCACGCTCAAGCTCAGCCCCGCCCGCAACTACCGACGGGTCTTCAGCATCGAAGAGAAAGCAAAACGGCGGGCGATCCATATGGCTAGTCTAGGTGACCGCGCCCAATCCGGTCGAATCCCCCACGACACCGATTTTGACCCCAGGGAACGCGAAAACGGCCCCGCGGTTGGCCGAGGCCATTCGTGTTCAATCGAGCGCCGAACAGAGTGTCTGCTCTAGATGCCATGAAGGTTGCAGGCGTCCCTCGCGGTCACGTCGCCCCCGGACGCCTGGACGATGACGTCGACGATCTGCGATTCGGTGAATCTAGGCTATTTCAACGCGGTCTCCTTTGTCTTGGGGAGACCCTAACATCTCAGACGGTACTCATCCCGAGGGCCAGACCACGTCATGGTGGCCCCATAGAGATTCAAGTATTTCCACGTCTGAGGTCCGTTTTGAGATTGGCGTCGAGGACTCGCGCAACCCTTTGTCCAAAGTAACAAGGAGAGTGTTCGCGGCTCAGGCGCGATGTGCGCTCCTGGCTAGAATGAAGGGGCCACTCCCGACGACTGGATGATGCGCTGCACGGTCTCAATGTGATGCATGGCACCCCACCGCTTGGCCTGCCCAAGTCCGGAGTAGGCCCGAGCCGTCGCGGAGTTGAGATAGCGTGCTACGCCGAGTGTGCCCATTCCCGCACGCGGGGGGTTGCCAACGTTGGCGACCAGGCGGTCGACCGCATCGAAGTACATTGTGGGGATGTCCACGCCGGTAACGGTGGAGACGAAGTGATTCATCAGCAACGCTTGGCCCGTGTCCTCGGTAACGTGCAGCGCGACGGCCAGAGCAGGACCACCGCCCGGTGAGTAGCGGTCGCCGATCATGCAGAAGTCGCCGAAACCGTCGAAGTTCCGAGATGTGTACTGGTATGCCAAGTCATCAAACGCGCTCTGGGGGGGATAGTCGGAGTTTCTCTGGCACGCGTCGAAGCCGTCGCGAACGACCACTCGAGCAGCAGACGGCAAGCCAGCATACGCACCCGACGCAACACCGGGTTCGATGAAAACGTGAATCGGGGCTACAGTGAACGGTGCCACAGCCGCCGCAACGTCTGCGGGGGCGAGGATATGGTTCTTGTGGATGAGAACACACGTCCGCGCGGCATACTCCGTCGCGAAGGCGGTCAGCTGAGCGATTGTAGAGTTTCCGCGCAGCTCGAATGCTGGGAAGACGTTGGCCGTGTATGGCGTGATCGCTTGGTCGGCGAGCGCCGTGACCGAGGACGCATACGAGGGCATCTGTCCTGGGCGGCCTTTGTCGCTGTTGGTTATGATCGCCAGACGCGTGACGGCGGCGATCCTAGCAAGGCGTCGAACGTTTACGCCATCGAGGTTCACGGGCTTGATGATCGGCACGACCAATGGACCCAACGCGCCCAGCTCAATGACGGAGAAGAGCTCTTCCTGCTTCCCGTGCAAGTAAGGCATGTACATGCGATTCCCCCCTATGGGTTGCCTGCTAGACGTGCAACTGCACTCGCTGTGACAAGGCCCCCCAATCGGACTTGGACTTCCGGTACGCGAATGGGGCGAGCCTGAGACTCTGCGGCAAACCAGCTGCGATATCGGCAAGATGGGTCGTTCGCTGCCGTTGTTTGAGTACCTGCATGACATCACGATGCGCATCACGAGGATCTAGGTCGGCGAACGCCTCTAGACAGCGACCATATCTGAGCGCCCGATCTGTACACCGCAAGTCAAACCCTTGTTGCGCGAGAAGCGGGAGGTACTCCGTCGAGTGAAGCAGTCGGAAGAGAGTCCGGCTGTCGAGACCCTCCGCATTAGCAACAGCGGGCCGCACGGTGCTCATCGAGTACTTGCGTGAGAGAACAACGATGCCGGTGAACTCAGGCACGATTCGAGAAACGGAGCCCGCACGGGCTTCGTCAACGAAAAGGGTCACGTGTGTGAACGCCCGATAGTAGTCTTCGAGTTGCGCCGCCAACCGGGAGAAGTCATCGTATGGTGTCTTCACCTCGTATATGTGGGCTTGCCCATTGATGACAACCAGGTCGGCTCGCGAGTCGCCCACCCTGAATTCGGTGTAGAAGGCAGTGGTCCTCGGGCTGTGGCGACCAAACAACAAGCGCTCAAGCGCGCAGGACTTGAAGACATACTCTACGGGGTGGTCTCGCACCAGGGTTCGAAAGGCCTCATCCAGCACGTCGGCGACGGCGACAGAAGGGAGCGCTTGCAGCCGGTCGGCAAGCAAGTCCCGGGCAACGACCAGCTCCGGCGTATACCCGCACCATGCGAGGCGGTCGAGGTGCTCCCCGGCAAAGAGAGCCGACAGTGCGTCTTTGATGCGTCTCAAGAGTGGACCACCTCTGTCGTCATCGGCGCATGGCATCAAGATGCCCACAGAGTATCACCTCATGCCAGCGGCGAGCACGCGCAGGGCGGGCGGTAACGAGGCCAGAACATGACGTCAACGGGCGTGGCTGCGAAGGGCGATGCTCGCGTATGCCGACGGAGGTCGTGTGGTCGCCGGCGCACGCTTGTCCCCGGCAACCACGCTCAGCGAGCTGTACGAGCAGGCTCTCGCGCCGCTGCACAGCGCGGGACTCGACCTGCCGACCACCTACCACGTGGCGGCGACCGCGACCCGATACGCCTTCGGTTACGTCATCGAAGAGAAGGCAGCGCCGACTCCTGAAGTCGTGGCGCAGATGGAAGCGAGACCGTCATTGGCGTCACTCCCGCTCGTTACCCAGGCTCTGGCCCAATTCGAAAGCAGCATGCCTGACAGGGATGCTGGCTTCGCCATCGGGCTGGGATACAGCCTGAAGGGCGGCTCCGAGCATAGCTCCAGGCGGTCGCCAGCGGCGATGTCCTTTGTTCGGCAAGGCGCAACGTCTCCTGAGGTCCCTGTTATTCGGGGGGCCCGCGGCGACCTCAGGTCCGGGGCTCCTGCGCTTGCGGGCCGATCTGCGCTTTGAGACTCCAACGAGGCTCGGCTCGCGCATCAGGCGGGCGATGCGCTTGCGGCCCACGTGCACGCCGTGCCCGCGCTTGAGTTCCATGTGGATCTTTGGGGCGCCGTAGAGGTCGCGAGAGTCGGCGTAGATCTTCTCGATGAGCTCTTTGAAGTGCGCGTCGGCAAGCGAGCGGCCGGCTGCCTTGATCTGGACGCATAGTAGGCGGCTCGCGTGACGCTAAGCGCGCGGGTAAGGCGGGACCGACAACGTTGACAGCCTCAAGATGTACGGCCGACTGATTGACGCGCGCTCGGCGCCAGTACGGTGGTCTAGCGCGTACTGCCATCCCCTGCCGCGCCTCACCCTCGCCCGGCCTTGGTCCTATTGCGGAGGCGTGAGGGCAACTGTCTCGGTAAGATCGATCGAGCTGCCCATCGTTGGCGCAACACGATATCGGCCGAGCAAGGTCGTTCCCTGCGCCAGCCCTACAATGAGTCGGTCATTCCAGTCTTCCAAGACAAACCAGCGCTGCCCCGCAAGCGGTGTCGCGGCTTCGTAGACGTAGTAGGTCGTCTGAAACCGTGCACGACTCTGGCCGACCAGAAGCGACCATACGCCAACACAAGTAACAACAACCACGAACGCCACCACCGCCGTCTGTTGCATCGAGAGTTGCGCTGTGGAGTCCACCGCCTCGTCAGGCGAAAACAGCCCCAGCCGGCGGAGCACCCATCTTCTCAACGGCGAATACCACCACGCGATCGCGCTGAAGACGACCAGGGCCAGCACTATCGCGGCCGACGCAGGTCTTGGCAGGAATTCGAAGTAAACACCGCTTCCTATGTACACGGCTGCCAACCCGACCACGGCCGCGAGACGAAGCCGCTCCGATGGCCACCGATCGATGACAAACCCATAGAAGCCGGCAACAAGGAGTGCACCCAAGGCGGCAACACCGACGAAGGCCAGGTCGCTCACGCCGAAGCTGATCAGTCCTATTGGGAACCGCCAGACTGATGCCTGCCCAAAACGAAACAGATACACGGCTCCGTAGCCGGAAGCCGGAAGGAGGAACAGCCAGAGCCCCAGTTCGCCGAGCCAGCCGATGCCCCGCGGAATGGAAGTAGCTGGCCCCGCGATTACGCCGGCTTCCCCTTGCTCGCCTGCGCCACGAGTTGTGTCCATTTGTTGTTCTCGCTTCCCAACAACCCCTCAATTCGCGCGACAAACAAGGGGACTGGATCCGGCTTACCGTACGGATTGAATCGCCCCGGGTTCAGTGGAGACTCGGTTCCTTGAGTCCAACAGTAGCGTTCGCTGTCTGCTCAAGCCAGTAGAGCTCTTCGAATTCGGCGGGCGGGATGCGATCGGCTCCAGGAGCCGGCGGTTGTTGAACCAGTCGACCCATTCCCGTGTCGCGAACTCGACGTCGTCGATGGTCCTCCACGGCCCGCGCTTGCGGATCACCTCGGTCTTGAAGAGCCCGTTGATCGTCTCGGCCAGAGCGTTGTCGTAGGAGCCTCCTTTGCTGCCGGCAGAGGCCACGGCGCCAGCTTCGGCAAGCCTCTCCGTGTAGCGGATCGAGAGGTATTTGCACTCCCCTGTCCGAATGGTGGATCACCCCGCCGGCGTCGCCGCCTCTGGCCCACAGCGCCATCTCGAGCGCGTCGATCGCCAGGTCGCTTCGCAGCGAACTCGAAACCCGCCACCCGACGATCCGCCTAGAGAACACGTCGAGTACGCCACGAGAATCCGCCAACGGCAGAAACGACTTGATGAGAACGAGATTGAACGGTTGATTGCTGAGTACAGGACCGGATTGACGGTCTACCAACTGGCAACCCGGTTTGGCTGTCACCGCACCACGGTCAGCGAATGCTTGAAGGCTCGGGGCATCCAGATGCGCAGACGACCGCTCTGTGAGGAGCAGATAATCGAGGCAATCCGTCTGTATCAATCCGGACTCTCAGTGGCGAAGGTTGCCGATCAGGTTGGAGCCAAGTCGGAGACAGTGCGCCTACGCCTGATTGAGCGAGGTGTGCAAATGCGGGATAGTCGCGGGCTCGCACGGAAACATCAGGACTCGACCGCAGAGAAGACTCAATTGCCCGAGGAGAGATGATGAAAGAGGTTGGGGCACGGTCACAAGTACGAAAGGCGATCCAAGCCTCGATCTTCCGAACGCTTGGATTCGACATTGGCTTCACGGCCTCGGCGATGGCCAGTGATGCGGTCTTCGATGAGCTCGCAAGGTTCGACGTCGAGGCAAGCCCAGGGCTGAAGCTGGTTTGTTCGGATCCGATCGACGAACTGATGTGCGAGCCGCTGCCTCCGCTTGAGCCGCGCGATCCCGGAAGAAGCGCACGCTAGAGTTTCTCGGCTGCCGTGCGTCAGTCGTCCCCCAGCATCTTCGAGCACATGGTGCACTGCATGGGCGCCTCATCGACCACTATCTTCACGTGATCGGTCATGTCTCGGGGCGAGTCGAAGACCCCAGCGAGTTCGCCATTCGCGAGCAGGGCATTACCGAGCTTGTATGCGGCAACTGGGTCGGTTCCTGCGTCGAAGTAACACTCGCTGTGAATCTCGCATCGCGACAAGACGCCAGCTCTGACGGCAATATCCGTCGCCGCCTCTCGCTTCTCTTCTTCGTGCTCCAGAGCCCGCTTGGTCACACCCACGTCTTGCCTCCAGTCCTCCACAACGCATGTCACCACGAACGTGCGCGAGGCTCATGACCCGCCCATCGGACCTGCATTTCCGGTCGCTCTAGACCCCAGCGACAGCCGATGGTGGGGTGGTGCCACCCACGGGGGCCACGACGATCATGAAAGCGACGAAAGCGGTAGCCAGGGTCAACAAGGTCTTGACGAACAGCAGCTTCTTCATGGTCTGCCCCCTTTGGGTGAGAGATGCGTCACATCAGTTGTCTGTGCGGAACGAAAGACCACCGCGAACCCCAACGGTGACACCACCCGTACCGACGCTCACGCACGATGAGGCCGTCGTCGCTGCCGACACTGCAATGTGCGTATGCAGCCGTGTCGAACAGTATGGCACTGGGCGTGGCACCATGATCGACCGAGTCACATGATGCACTCCGGAGCACACCAGTGCCCCCAGCAAGGCTACCTTGACGCGACGAATCGCAACAACTCGGACCCAAAGGCCACTCTCTGTTCAGGCACCATTTCGCATGGTGCGTTCATTATCAGAAGGCACGCTTGGAAATCGCTTGGATCGCAGCGGTACTGATCGGCGTCCGGATGCGCGCGGTCTTCACAGTTCGCATCCAATGCGCAGGCGAGCCATTCAGCCATGTGCCGCCTGACCTCCGCGTCGACGACACCCAATTCCTGTAGAAGCCGAATGCGATTCACGCGGAAGCACGATCCATCCATGTCGAACGGCGTGTCCGCCCGTATTGATCCGCCTGCGTCGACGCTCCAGAGCACCAAGTCCAGCTGCCCCATGGAGGCCACACACCAGCGCACAAGGCCTGGGATTGCCGCAACCGAGAATCCGTGCCCACGATCGACGTAATCAGCGCTGACCTCGAAGTGAACTGGCGGACTATCCGAGTCCCTGGATAGGTCAAGTACTGCCGTTTGCCCTGGTCCAAGAAACTTGTAGTAGCGCTCCTCTGACACTGGCTCTCCTTCGTAGCTCGCTGACGTCCGTGAACGTCCTAGACGGCGGCCAGTGGCACTACCAGGTCGGCAGCGTTGGTCAGTAGCAGTGTTCCGTAAGTCTCATCGAGCCGGGCCCGCTTGGCATAGTGCACCCACTGGCGCTCTGTTACCACGACATCGCAGTAGACGATCGCCGTGGTGATTGCGTTGATGTCGTTCAGATCGTGGGCTTCCCATCTGCCTGAGCCATGATGCAGACGCTCGAGCTCAGCATCCACGTGCATCAGTGGAATCGAACCCACGAAGTCGGTCAATCGGTCGCGACCGAGGGCCTCGAGTTCTTCCCAAGCGAGTCCCGCGCGCCTCAGAGCCTCGAGCAACGGCTCTTGGTAGTCGATCAGGGTCTGCGCATACGCTACTCGTTTCGACCTCTCGCCCTTGTGCCAACCATCTTCCCGACGCCTGGCCTGGAGATCGATCATGCCGTCAGCGTATTTCGCCGGAATGCGCATGTGGGCATATGGCCTGTAGTCCTTCATCTTGGCGGCCATCTCGTCGGTAGGTCCTGCGAGGAGTTCGAACTCGATCAGCGGGCCGACTGCTCGCTCGAACACCCGTGCCAAGTCCGGGTCCATTCCTGCGCCGTCGGGCACGCGATACTCGAAAGCGTCCCGGTTGAAGGCATGCCCCACGCCGATCCCGAAGGGTCGAGAGGGCCTTACCCTCGCTGGGAACCCAAACCTCGCCTGGAGCGCAACATCGATCTCGTGCGGAATCAGCTGCCTCTGCGTGGCAATGGTGTGAAACTGCGACAGCTCCTGCATCAGACTGGCCAACCGTCGACGTCGAGCGGCATTGGCTATGTGGTGGGTCTCCATGTAGTGGGCTGAGGAAAGCGGAAAGGACACCACCCCCGCCTTCACGCCCTCGCAGGCCAGCAGCAGAGCATCCGCGAAAGGGGCGCCATCGGGCCGGCCTTGTGCGGACCTTGCTAGGTCAATCCATTTCGACTGGTCGAGATAGATGCGCTTCATTGCATATCCTCAGCCGCGCTACGGTGAGTCAAGCGAGTCCGATGCCGGGACGCGTGCGTGGCACGGGTTCGATAGCGAGGAGAGTCCGTCCAGCGCCGCCCTTTCGAGCGCGGGTATCAGATCCGGTCCTGACTGATGATGGCGTACTTCGCGTCGAAGCCGATGGCCTGCAGAGCGTGGCATCGCTCGACTAGGTCGACCTTCGCAAAGAGCGTGAACACCGTCCCGGGGTCGCCGGCGGCGCCCGCTGGAAACACGGCCATGACGACCGTGTACTCACCTAGGTCATCGATGCCGAACTTCTCGTACGCTTGCGCCCTGAAGTCGTCGTCGCCGTGGAGCATGCTTGCCGACACGTAGCCTTGGGCGAACAGGTTGCGCAGGAACGCGCCGCGTCCCTTCTTCACGTGCACCAAGTACCGGTTCTGGGTGTCCAGGAGGTCGGCCAACTCGATGGTCTTGATCTTTCGCGTGTGGGCCAGTTGAACCGTGGGCGAGACCTTCGTGTCCAGGTAGTCATCCTCCGTGACATACTTGCCATCAGCCGTGGGCCACCCGTCGAGGTAGTCCAGATCCAGCCGCCCGATTGCAGCGAACTCCTCGTTGATCTCCTGCTCGTAGTCGGGGTTCGTCCTGTACCACTTGCGAGAAATGCGGAAGTACTTGTCGCCCTCATGGTCGAGCTCGCATTCGAGTGTGCGCATGAGATCGGTATCGAAGACCTCTTCCTCGGCTTCGTCGTATCCGCACACTCGTGCTGCTGTGGGGTCTTCTGGACGTGCTACCCTTGCTGCCGCGAGAATCCCGTCCACATCATCGAAAGGCAGCAGAACCTCGCCGCGTCCCACGCGAACGAGTTCGCAACGCGAAGCGATTGAGTCGTCGTCGTAGCCGAGCATGATGTCTTGCACAAAGCCCGCGCCAATACGTTCCCGGAGAACGTCGTCCAGAACCTGGCACAACCGCTTGGGCGTCTCGTCGAGACCGCGGATGGCGACGGTATAGTCGTCGGAGTCCTCGAGTTCGACGACTCTGTCCAAGAGCGCGACAACGTCATCAAGGTCCTTCTTCCCGGCTACCGAGAGAGACGTCCTCCCCTCGAGACTGAGGCCGAGACCCTTGTCCACGCATTTCCCGCGAAGGGCCTTGAGCACGCTCTTCCTGTTGACTTGGTCGTTCTCGGGCATGTATTTCCCGCGCAGAACCCGATCAAGGCCATAGACGTTTCCGGTCGGCACCTTCTGGAAGAGTCGAGCAAGTTCGTTCGGATCCAGAGCCTTCTTTGCGATCTCCACGCCGAAGTCCTGGAGGGCACACTTGCTGACCGCTCCGTAACCATAGCCGGCCGTGAGCGCGTACGTCCTGTCGTCCCGCGTGAAGAGCAGCACAAGGGAGGCATACGAGTTCGTTGGGATGGCCGCTTCGTCGTCGACAACGCCGATGACGAGTTCTCGCCAAGCCGGCGGCTTGTCCCGCTTGGACCTCGTGTAGACCTCAAAGTCCCAGTCCCCCCTGGTGCCGGATCCTGCCCGCAAGTACTCCGCCAGAGCGTCATCAAGGGGTGTGTCTGGATCGATTCGGTAGAGGACGACCTTCGAGACCCCCGCCTTGCGAGTTCTAACTGCCATCTGACCCCCCAGCCAGCTGCAACGCGTCGCGTGACTTGATGCTAGCAGACCCGATGGGCGCCGGTTGCATAACCGGACTCTTGGTGCCAGCGTGATTAGGCCAAGTTGCGGAAGCGAGACAGGCGCCACACCTCGACAAAGCAAACAGGCCAGACACCGAATCCGGCATCTGACCTGCGTAAATACTTGGTAGCGGGGGCCGGATTCGAACCGACGACCTTCGGGTTATGAGGGAGCCCAAGCGGTCTCCCCGCTAGTCGCTCTCAGTACGGGATATACCCTCTGACCTGCTCAAATGATCGAGGGCATGTCCATGTCAGTGCGGCTGGTTCCCGCCCATCTCAGCGTGTTCTGTTGACACTACGTTGACACGAGCCGAAACCTACGCGCCCTGGAATCGCGCCCAGGCCCCACTCCAGCGCGGGCATGTGTGGATAGCGGCCCTGTGCATCCAGCCCTATTCGGGTCACGCCCAATTCGGCCAGCGATGGCCCGGAGTCCCTGGCCGCGAAACGTAGCGTCCTTGGCTCAATGCCCACGAGCCCAGCGTCGAAAGCAGCATGATGAGGCCCGCCGCTTACGCCCCTGCCGCGATCTTCCGTCGCCACCGTTGCAGCAGCGTGCACAACATCGTCTCGGGATATGTCCACGTACCGACCGTGCAAATACGTTTGCACTGTCGTCATTGCCGCTGCTCCCACTCGCCGCACCATGTATCTGCGAGCGTTGGCGCCCTGAACACGACTTGCGTAAGCCCCGCCGCCGTCTCGTTCATCGCGAGCCTCCCCACGTGCGGCCCGTCGAGCACCGCTCGCATCGGCGGATAGCGATGGCAGTTCGGCTGGGCGTCGCGCGAGAGCTGCACCCAGAACCTACAAGTCGCGCAAGACTGAGACGACACGGATAGTCCTCCGACTCCCCTGGTTGCTCGCCGCTCCCCAACAGTGCTTGGTCAGCGTAACACCCGACACGACGACTTCGGGTTATGAGGGAGCCCCAGCGGTTTCCACAACAGTCGCTCTCACTGCAGGATATGACCTCTGAACCGCACAAAGGCCGGAGAGGCACACGTCTGCGGCTACGTCCTTGCGGGGCTAGCGGACCTCTCGCTCGTGGATTGCAGCGCCGGGCCGTCGCCGGTTGTGGACGACCGCAACGAGGGAGGCGCAAACTGTCGGGGGACGGCATCGCGTCCACGACTCCAAGCGAGTCCCAGCAGCAACCTGCGGAGGCCCCGGCTGTGTGATCTACCCGGTGAGACGGGCTGAGGCTCGAGTGCCACTCTATAAGTGGCTTCCTTGATTGCGGTGTGCCCGGTCTCTAGATAACGAGGGAGAGAATCGTGTCGGACGGTGAGGTTCTCGCGGAAGAACTACTCGACCCGGATGACCTGGTCGAAGACATCGCCGAGGATTCAGACATCGAGGAATTGGCGCAGGAACTGCAGGCCCGTTGCGAGAAGGCCGACCTCCGATTGGACGTGGAGCAATACGAGGGCGAAACGTATCGGCGGGTCTACCTGCCGGCAGGGCCCGAGGTTCTTCCGATCTCTCTGTCAAACATCCATCGCCTTCGAGCCTTTCTCGACGTCCCCTTTGAGCGGTACGTCCTGCTATCAGACTATGCAGGCTACGCTTCCTACGAAGACGGTTTCGTCGAAGTCAAGCTGAGCGCCTTGTCACCCGATGCCTCGATGGCCATGTACCGGCGCTTCCGCAATCCGCTAGCGCATGCGGGATCGAGGAAGAAGAGAGCAGCCGCTACGCCGTTCCGTGTGGCCAACCCTGATGGACCCGAGGTCATGATCGTGGGCCCTGCGTCCGAAGCGCTCGGCGTACTGGGTGGGTCTACGAACAACGGCTATGGTTCCCCGTTTCGTCTGGGACTCCGAATAGAAGGACTGGACATCGAACGCCACGATCAGACCGTCGAGATTCTCGAGAAGCTCTCCCAGTCCCTGTTCTTCCAGATGGACATCGCGCTCAACGCCCCCCTGACCCTTGCCGCCAGACGACGGCCCACTAGACGCAGGCCCAAGACCGTGAGGCCGAACGACTCCACCGAGCTCGAATTCCCTAGGAGCGAGTACGACCAAGACCCGGTTTCGCTCTACTGGTACGCGCGCAGCGCCACAGGGATGCCGTTGCTTCAGTTCCTCGCGTACTACCAGACGGTCGAGTTCTACTTTCCAACCTACTCGCAGGCAGAGGCGCGCCGCAAGATTAGGAACCTCCTAAAGAACCCGACCTTCCGCGTCGATCGTGACGCTGACTTGGCAAGAGTGCTTGTAGCCGCGCGTCCAACCGGCCAAGGATACGGTGACGAGCGCACACAGCTCAGAGCCACAGTCAACGAGTGCATCGAGCTAGGGGCGCTGCGAGAATTCCTTTCGGCCAGCGAAGCACAAATCGACTTCTTCTCCCGCAAGACAAAAGGGCTCACCGAGTTCGTTCTCCCAATTCGGACACCGGGCGCGGACCTTCGAGGTCCCGTGGCAGACAGGATCTACGACATCCGGTGCAAGATCGTGCACACCAAGAGCGGCGGCCGCGACGGAGAGATGCAGTTGCTTCTTCCATTCTCGAAGGAGGCCGAGCTACTGTACGAGGACATCGATCTGATTAGGTACGTCGCCCAAGAAGTGCTCGTTTCGGCAAGCAGTTCTCTGACCGTGTAGGGGCCGGATTCGAACGACGACCTTAGGTTATGAGAGAGCCCCAGCGGTTTCCACGCCAGTCGCTCTCAGTACACGATATGCCCTCTGACCTGCGCAAAGGTCGGGGGGCATATCGCTGCCATTGCGGGTACCTAGAGCCAGCTGAGGCCCATTCTGTTGACACCGTGTTGACACGCGGGAGGCACCCAGCGCGCCTGCCCACAGGAGCGGCTCGCGAGCTATCCGGAGGAGCTCGCGAACCTCAACCACCTGTGGACAGCCGCTCGGACGCGGATGTCCGGCAGCGTAGCAAATTGAGGAGGAACCAAGATGCCCGCTGCGTAGCCACGCAGAGACTCCTCCCAACTGGGAGAACCGTCGTGCCAGCGGGTAGACCAGGTCCAGCGTTACAATCAGCCAGACTCAAGGGGTGAAGAATGTACGAGGTCTACTGCGATGAGAGCAGACCGGACCTGATGTCCGGAGCGAACCGCGAGGGATTCGCCCTCATCGGGGGACTGTGGATTCCCTCAGAGGTGCGATTCGAACTGAAGCGCCGACTCGACGACTTGAAGAACCAGCACGGGAGACGCTATCAGGAGCTGAAATGGCAGAAGGTTTCAGCCCGCGATCTGACCCTCTACATGGGCCTCGTTGACATCTTCCTCGAATTGGGTGAAAGCGCACGCTTCCGGTGCATCGCGGTCAACGCGAGCCAACTCGACTTCGAACGCTTCCAGGAAGGCGACCGGGAGCTCGGGTTCTACAAGTTCTACTACCAGATGCTGAACCCTTGGATTCGCGACGCCGATACCTACCGTGTCTTTTGCGACCTCAAGTCAAACAGAGTCGGAAATCGGCTGCCCGCCTTAGCGCGAGTCATAAACAACTCCCACATGTACCCAGTCGTTCAGGAAATCCAGGGCCTTCCCAGCGCTGAAAGCGTGCTGCTCCAACTCGTGGACGTGCTATTGGGTGCTGCGAGCGCCCGGCTCAACCGCCACTGCCCGCCTAGCGGTCCGAAGAACGAGCTCCTGGCCCACTTGGAGGCCGGTCTACGGGTGCCTCAGCTCGCACCGACTTCCTACTCTGAACAGAAGTTCAACATCTTCATGATTCGCCTGACGTGATGGCGCCCTCCTCCGGCTTCCCGCCACTCCGCGTCTTGCCCGACGAGGCTGCCTACCGTACGTACTACGAGCGCGTGTGTTGCGGTTCGCCCTTCACCGACTCCTTCGGAATCGTCGTCTACTCACGTCGCTCTAAGTTCGGCCATGCGTTCTTCGAGTCTTCCAAGCGGGACAAGAACAAGGACATCTTCTCGCCGATAAGAGCCGAGAGGATCGACTGGATCGCAGCAACATTGGGGGATCCGCAGGCGGACCACTACCAAGGTTGGGACGGCAAAAGGAAGCGGTACGACCCCAACTTCCGGGTCAGCAACGCATTCGGCGATTTCGTCGTTGTCACGCTTGTGCGCGCGCCAAGCAGCGACGGGAATCGGACCGGCGAGTTCTGGACCGCCTACGTCGCAGATAACAGTATAGGCAAGATCAGGAAAGGGCCCCAGTGGCGACCCTAGACCTGCCCCAGAACAAAAAGATGCCGCTGATTCGCCAGGCTGGCTCAGCGGCAGAGGCCTCTGTTGATTCCTTGCCGAAGAAGGCAAAGAACAACACCAATCTACCCTAGATCAGACTCGATGTACAGGCCCGCTATGCTTGGCAGTGAAGTTCGCGCGGTTGCTGCGTGTTCTGCGCTGCCAAGCATAGCGGGCCTGTCAACCCCCGTCTAGCCCCAGATTCGTACGCAAAGAGAGACTCGTGCGTCCTCGGCAAACGGGGTAGTCAGCAATCAGGGTCCCAGCCAGCCCACACGATAGGCGGCCTCCCCGCCTCCGCGTCAACCTCGATCAGATGCGCGGAGGGAGCAACCTGACGTATGAGGTCGGCAACTTCTCGGACCGACGCGGCCACGAACGCCTGCTTTTCCACTGCTGCCCCTATCGGAGCGAGGAACCGCCGCCGCCCCTTGCCCACCGACGCAGACTCGAACGTCTTGCCAGCGTACTTCGACGCGTAACTCGCGGCCCGAAGCGCGGAGCCCCACGCCTTCACGTCGATGCCCACGAAGCGAGCCCCACCGCTCGGAACAATGGCGCGCCGACCGAGGAAGTCCGTCCAACCCTGCCGCAGGGAAGCAAGCCCGCAGCGCGTGAAGCGACGGGACACCAGGACGTGCCAGTTGCCACCCATGCCCTCCCGGATGCAGCTCAGGAACGGCGACGTACTTGCCGTCGAGGCGGACCAACTCACCGTGATCGTGGACGAAATCCTGCAGGAAGTGCAGCGCCCGATCGTACTCATGCACCCCGCCGCCGGGAAAGGTCAGCGTCACCATGTACGTAAGATCGTAGTAGCGCAAGATCCTCCTAACGCGAGAGCGCGCCCGCCGTACCGACTCTGCGAAGCATCGTGCACTTCGCGCCTGTCTGCGCTCCTCCGCTCGCTGATCGGCCTCGGCGCGCCCAAGGTCTCGGACCTCGTGCTGGTACTGACGCCACTCGCTCAGCCCGGACAAAGAGCCCTGCCCCTTGCGACGAAGGGCATTGGATGCGGACAGCTCCCCGCCACCGTCGGGATAGTCGATCACCGACCCCTGCACAAGGCCACCAAGGACCTCACCCGTGTCTGCTGTCACGTTGCATCCGCGCGTCTCCTTGGTGACACTGGCCAACATGCCATAGAATCGGAGACGCCTGCGGTGATAAGGCCAGTCTCTCTTGGGGGTGTCTCGCGTGTTCATCGGACGGGACCAAGAACTCCAGCAGCTCGAACAGTACTGGGCTGAGGCGCTTAATGGCCGCGGAAAGACGGTGCTTATCAGCGGAGAGCGCGGCATGGGGAAGCGCACTCTCGCGCTTGAGTTCGGTCGCTTCGCCCAAGATGTTACCCCTGAGATACTTTGCGCATCCTATGAATGCACGCGCAACTGTTCATCCTACGCACCATTCACAGACCTTGTGGCTCAGGTCCTCGAGAGCGATCGATTCAACTACCTGCCTTTCGTGATGGATCTCGGACTCGCTGTAGGCAAGGCGATACCTGGAGTAAGAGACTTGGTCGCAGCCGGTGAGGGCGTGAGAAAGGCCTTCCAAGATCACGGTCGGACCGACAACACAGCCGGTGATGTCTTTTACCAGTTCTGGCTCTTCATCGATCGCATCTCAAATGGCAAACCATTGCTCTTCACAGTGTCCAATGCCCACTATCTCGACAGCGAGACAATCGCGCTGTTGGGTTACCTTGCGACGCGAATCGACAAATCGCGGGTTATGTTTGTAGCAACCTATGACTCAACAGAGACATCTGAACAAAGCCCAATTGCGGACCTTATCAGCGATCTGCTGCCTGCGAAGCGCCTAGAGCGTTTGCAGCTGAAGCCGTTTTCTCTTCCTGATGTTGGCGCGTCGCTGCAAGCGCGATACGGACTCGATGACGTCGATGACACGATTCTCACGCAGTTGCATCGACACACGGCTGGCAACCCGTTCTTCCTGCAAGAGCTGCTTGACTACCTCGAAGATCAGGCGCCGGAACAAATACGCCAGAATGGATCCTTCCTCGACGGTGGGGTGCCCCTAGCCGGAGTACCAGATACGATAGGCACACTCCTCGAGGCTCGGATTTCTCATCTTGACACAAAGCTGGTACGAACCCTCCAACTTGCAGCCATTGAGGGCCCTAGCTTCAGCGCACACGCACTGGTTCACTTAATGGAAGATGTCAGCGAGGACGAGATATACAGACATCTTGAGATTCTGCAACGCCAGCACTCCCTGATTGAGCTGGAAGATGAAGCGCCACATTCCCTCGAGCGCTACCGTTTCACCTGTGATCTTCTGCGTCATTACCTCAGCGAGGGCGGCTGCAGACTCTCCGAACATGAACAGCGCCGGGTCCATCAGAAGATCGCCGAATGCTACCAACAGCTCTACGAGTCAGGGCTGTTCAAAGATCATCTCATTGTTGCCGAGAACTACGAGGAAGCCGGATGTGACCAAGAGGCTGCTCGCTGGTATATGACCGCATCGGTGGCAGACGCCAAGGAGCTGCACCTGGCTCGTGCGGCAGAGAGCGCCGACAGGGCCCTCTCCCTGCAACGTCAGGTGCCGAACCCGGACGAGCCCATGTACGTTGAGCTTCTCGTTCAAAGCGCGAATGTTGATCTGCTGCTTAGCAAAACTGACCGAGCTTCCAAGAAGATGTCAGAGGCCCTGCAGCTGGCATCCAATTCTGGTGATACCAGGGGACGATCTCTAGCGCTCGAAATACGTGGACGCTTAGGCTTCGAGGCAGGTAGGTACAAGTCCGCGGCTACCTCTTTCCGCGACGCTCGTGAGGGGTTCGAGAGCGTCGCGGACACCGCCGGTGTGTGTCGAACGCTTGGCCGGGAAGGAGCCTGCCACGAAAAGGCTGGCAGACTCGACGAAGCAATTGGCTGTTATCGTCACGAGCTCACTGCTGCACGATTGTGGGGCGACACCTTGGCATCTGTGCGTGCGACCAAGCATCTCGCCTCAGCCTCATACGAAGTTGGAGACTATGAGGAGGCCTTGAGCCTTGCGGACAAGGCTTGTCGGCTTCTCGATGAGCAGACTGATGCCCCGGATGTTCTTGAATCCGCAAGGGTGCGCCTCCTACTTGGGACGATCCTTATGGCGAGGCATCGCTATCAGGAGGCAGAGGCCTATTTGCGTACCGCTGCCGATGCATTTCGGAGTATCCAATACCGCCGTGCCTTAACACGCTCGCTGACTGGCTTGGGGCTGAGCCTGCTGTGGCAGAACAGGCTCGTGGAGTCAGAGCAAGTCCTCATCGATGCATTGGACCAAGCAGGAGACGGCAGCCCCGTTGAACGTTCGAGCCTTCTTGATCTTCTAGGTCAAGTGCTCATGAGACAAAAGCGGTTCAAGGACGCGGAGTCATCACTCCGCGAAAGTCTCACGATCGACACGGAGGTCGGCCTTCAGCTCTCCGAGGCGGAAAGCTACTTCCAACTGGGATCCCTCTTTGTGCTGCAGAATGCGCAAGATCAAGCACTCGACTTCTATCAGAAGGCGCTGTCAATATGGAGCGAACTGGATGATGAAGTCGAACTTGCGCATGTCTCAGCGCGCATTGGCTCTGTATTCCGCAAGAAGGGTGATCTGGAATCTGCGGAGGAGTGGTACCGAAAGAGCTTGCGCATTTCACGACGGCTAGGTGACGAACTTGGTGAAGCTCGTGCACACCGGGGCCTTGGCAAGATCGCGCTTCTCAATGGGGAGGGCGACCTCGCTGTCGACTTCCTGTCCCGCTCCCTTCCCGTGATCCGAGCGCAGATGGGCCCCGTCGAAACAGCAGGTGTGCTTTCCGCTCTCGGCCAAGGGTATGAGGCTCAAGACAAGAACGCCGCCGCGCAGACCGTATGCAAAGAAGCCCTCAGCCTGCTGAACGAAGACTACGACGGTGCCGAGATCCAAACTTTGAGCGCCAGCTTGGCCGCCCTAGGACCAACACCTACTGACGCGTAGATGGTATTTCGAGCTTCATGACTCGACATGCATTCCCCCACAGTACGAGTTCTGTCTCTTGGTCTTGCAGACCGAGAGCCCTGAGAACCTCCAACTGGGTCTCCAGAACGTGGTTTCGGTAGCCAGCAGGTCCTCCGCCGGAGTCCGTTCCGAATATGATGCGTTCCGCTCCAAACGCCTCAAACGATCGGGCGAATACGTCCTGCAAGGTAAGGTCGTAGGGCATATATCGAGTCCAGTTGTTGGTCCCAGACGTATCGACCATCACGTTCTGGAGCTGGTAGCCAAGCGCTAGAACCTCACGAAAATAGCCAGCGCCAAAATGGGCGACGACAAAAGTTACATCCCTAAAGTCGCGGGCGACGGAGTTCAAATCGATGGGGTTTCCATAGGCTAGATCGGCTGTCGGATCGGTGGAGAAGCCAAAATGTATGACGACGGGGACACCGTACTCTCGCGCTGCCTCATACACTTCTCGAGCCGCGGGATCGTTCACATGGAATTCGCGTACGACCGGGTACAGCTTAATTCCCTTGTACCCAGCAGCGAGGTCCTTTCGGACAAGAGCGGCTGCACCGGTTTTCGTCGGATCAACGCTCGTGAGGGCGAATAGCCGTCCCTGCGAGTGTCGAACAACCTCTTCCGTATACTGACAGCCGGGTGTGAAACTCATGAAGACACCGGCTGCCACACCCGCAGAATCCAGCATCTGAAGCCAACGCCCCGCCATAGCCTCAGGTGTGCAGTCGGGCACCTCATTCTCGCCGCTGATATTGTGCTTGGCCGCTCCAGGTCTCTTGGGACCTCCGCGAAGAATCCGGCGCATTTCTTCGAAGCCCAAGCCTCGATCAGCCGCGTAGGCCTCGACGGTCTGCCTTGAGATCAGATGCATGTGTGCATCAACTAACATGAGGCCCTCATCTCCCCCACTAGCCGCCTGCACTGAATCGTACACGACTTCGACCTTGGCACCGACGAAGCGATAATCAGACCAAGAATTTCTGCTGATGTATTATGCAACATGCCAACTATTTTATCCATTGTATACGTCATTGTCAACCGCCGCTTCTGAAACACACAAACCATAAGCCCGTCGCGACACAAGCGAGGACCCCACCGGTGATTGAATCGCCCCGGGTTCCACGTCGGCTCGATTACTTGGAAGCCACGGCCTCCCGGGTGACTTGCTGAGTGTACTGCTCGAGCATCTTCTTGATCAGTTCGACGTCGACCATCCCGAGCACTGCCTTCCTCCTGCTCCGTCGGAGTGCCCCGATCGTGCGGGGTCTCCTCGACGGTACAGGCGTCGGTGGGGTGGTCAACTCTTAGGCTATCGAACACCCACGACAGCGAAATACGATCGAAGACCCATCACGCGCGCCAAGGAGTCGTACGGCGAAACGCTCGAACCGGACTTCGACCCGGCGGCGGATCTGCCGGCGGCGATTCACGAGGAGTTGGAGGATGAGTTGCGCGGAAGATCGCCCCATGCTTAGAACGTGGAACTATCCGAGAACACCTAGATCACTTTCTCTTCCGCTTGGCTCTTCGACCAGGCTGGCTCTGGGCTCTCCGAACGCCCTTCTTGTGCCTCGCGGTCCTTTGCCTCTCCTTCTCCTTCAGGATGTCGAATTCCTTTCGCTCGGCGTCGCTTAAAGTGGCAGTCTTTCGCGCGGCGTTTGCCGCCTTCTCCGCTACGGCCATTCGCCTTGCGCTCGTGGCGGCGACCAGATGTGCAAGTTGAAGCGCATAGAATGGTTGTTCCTCGGACGGAGCTTCCTCGAAGCCCGCTCTCAATTCTTTGAGTCGCTCCGGCCCGAGTACGGCGGCGTAGTTGTCCGCCTCATGAGCGATCTCTAGTCGCGCCTGCTGGGCCAATGGCTCGGCGTAGCGACCGATAGTCTGTGCCGAGACAATGCCGAAGGCGTCGTAGGCAGACTCCTGAGCTAGCGCCTGCGACAGCGTATCTTCGGCGACATTGGAGAAGAGGCCCAAGAACCTCAACATGGACTCCGGAGTCCAGTTGAAGTCCTTGTCGACGGCGTGCAAGTTCTCTAGTAGATGACTGCGACTCAGAAACGCGGTGTTCTGCACCGACGCAATGATCACAACCTCCGCTTCGGCAGAACACTGCTCGTCGCGACGATAAGTGCCACGACGTTGACGCTCCTCCTTGATCGTCACCGCCATCGCGTCGCGCTCGGCGTAGAGATCCTCGGTAAATCCCTCAAAACCGCTGAAGGCCAATGTCTCGATGCCTCGCGCGGCAAGCTGCGCCCGCAGAGACGTGTCGAGGTTCTTCTGGTAGTCTGCCCCGACACACTCGGCAAGGTAGCTAGAGAAGGTCGGATTGCCATTCCGCAAAGCCCACTCAGCGAATCCATCCACGAAGACGTTACGACCTCCGCCCGGAGGAAGGACGAGCTCCTCGAGAAGGTTGGCCGAGAGGGCGGGCTCACCCGAAAAGTGCTTATCTGCCCACCACGTGTGGTCAATTACCTCTCGCAGAAGCGCATCCGTAGTGACGCAGCGTAATCCTAGATCTTGCATATGTGAGACCAGGTCTACTGCAAATCCGTTGTCCTTATGGCCGAGTGCGAGCAACCGCACCAAGACGCTGGAGTCAACTACCCAAATCCTCTCCCGAGCCGTATCTAGGCGCCTGTGCGCCGCGCCCGGCTCGAGCCCGAGTACGTGGTATGCGAAATACCCCTGAGACAGAGTGGCCAAGAACGCCTGAACCCCTGGGTCTGGCTCGAGGAGAACGTGGGTGGCAAGGTCCACGAAAGTCGCTCGCATTGCCAGCGTTGGCAACTCCTCACTGGCGGAATTCAAGAAGCACAACACGTCGTTCGCGCCGGTCAGGTCGATCTTCGTGCCCGCAAGAACTCCTCGTGCGATCTCCATTCCCCTCGCACGGAAGCACCCGACCAGCGCTCGGTCCATCAGCTGCACGACCGTGCCGATGTCCTCTTGGGTCAAGTCCTGAGCGTTCGCGCTGGCGAACTGGGTGCAGGAGGCAAGGAACTGCTCGTGCCGCAGAGCCCGCTGAGCGGCGACGTCCTTCAGTGCGTCAGTCCCGGCCGGAAGGATGCAGATTTGAGAGCTTGGTTCGGGCCAATCGATGAGACCATTGCCACGGAGGAACTCAAGGGCCTCGTTGGCAACTGGTACGTCTAGAGACACGGAAGCTCTTACGGCCGTCCGAAGCCCTTCCATAAGACCTGACAGCGATATGCGACGATCAGGCACGGCATCAAGGACGTTCAGAATGGCGGATGCGTACGCCATTTCTAGCGGCTGGTGGTCGCCAGACAGCCGCAGTCGTGAAAACAAGTAGAGTGCGGTGGCTGTCTCCACTTCATCTGCCGATACGTCGGGCAGTGTCATGCTGGCGAGGCCACGCTTTGCAATGAAGGGATCGTACCGATTCAGCACCCGAACGAGGTCGTCGTGGTTGTCGCCCCGAACGTCATATGGGATGACAACGACACCCGACTCTCGGAGGAGCAGCGAGACCTGCTCGCGTGGCATCCCGCCGGCGAACATGTAGACCTTCTTGCCTGGTTCCACGAGCTCCTTGGCGCGCTGCAACTGGGACTGAAAGTCCTGATCCGTGACGCTATAGCCGATGATCACGACCGGCATCATGTGCAACGCGCTGAAGATCTTCTCCCGCCAGTACTCCCTCTGCGGTGACTCGGAGAACTCTCGATACTGGTCACTCGTCAGCACAACGTTCGCTGGGTCGTCCAACGTCCCGTGAATATGGAAAACGACGTCCAGAACTGTTCCGCTGAGTGCGCGTAAATCTTCAAGGCTACTCCCGCGAGACACGGGCGAGAGGCCTTGCGCGCGCATATGGGCTTCTAGACACCGGTCGTAGTTGGTCGTCAGGTACGCCGCGAAGGGCCATCCAGCAAGGATGCGATACGCGCGTCCACTCGGCGCTCGACACTGACAAACTGTGTCAAGCGCGGTGTACATGTCCTTGCCGAGCACTCTCCCTGCAATTGAGAAGGCAGCTGGCAACTCATTAGAGTCGATCCGCGCCATCATGGCCTTCAGATCAGAGGGACTCCCCTGCCGCTCCATATCGGCGAGCAGGCCCTCGGCAAGCTGCCTCCAATTTGGGAGACCCATTTCGATTGACGGTCCGCTACCCACAACTGCGATACATCTGCCAGTGTTGATCGCATCCATGAGCCCACGTTCAAGCAGTGACAAGTCATCACCCCTCTTTCGAGCTCTTCGCCGCCAACACCTATTCTGTCACTGCAGCCGGCTGTCGACAGGACACCACGGGCTGGCGAAGCAAGAGGCGAATTCCGCGGGGTATGAATCGCGCCGGATTTGATGGAGGCCATCAGCCTACGCGGGTTTCCACCTGGTCAGATCCGGCACGAGTCGAGAGCCACTGACGTTCAGGGTACTCGCCAAGACTGTCTACGTCTCCCTGGCAGCCACTTGGAACACGCCCTGAGCCCTCGCGGCCAGCCCAACGAAGTGGGGAGCCCGTCTGCTCAGGTCGCCCTGCGCGACGAGCGCGGCCAGCCGGTTGTGAACGTAGGCAACCTGCTCCCGCAGGCTGAAGCTCAAGTCCGCAGTGGCCAGAGCGTCAAGGCGAGCGAACGTCTCGATGATTGACTCGCGAGCGGCGTCGGAGATGATGACGTACCTGAAGATGGCATCGGCAATGTCGGAGCGCAGCTTCCATGAAGCGTGCTTCGCCAGCTTAGGTTCCGTCTCGTGCAGAATCTCGACCTGCTTGAGCTTTGTGAGAAACGCGGCGCGCTGCTCAAACGGCAAGGCGGCCTGCTCGATAGCGCGTTCGGCCTCGGCCATGGCAAGTCGGAGCGTCTCAGGCTGACCGGACGGCTCGGCGGTAGCGTTCTTGAGAGCGGCGAGTGCCTGCTTGACGGGAGCGCGCTGGGTCTCGACCTCGCGCATGGTCTCTTCGTCTTGGCGGTAGCGCTGGCTGAGGCCGCAAAGGAACTGGACTGAGTGGTCCGGCCCTGCGCATGTGATAGCGCGCCAGAAGGTTCGAGTGTTGACTTCACCGTCTTTAGCGCCGGTCTCCTCACGCAGCACACCGAGAGAGGAGAGCTCGGCGGCGTCAAAGGCGTTACGGACAGCCCACTCAAGCTCAGGCAGTCTGGCGGCGAACATGGCTTTACGCTCTGCCCGAGCCTGTTCGTAGGCGCGTTGGAGGTTGTCCGTGACCGCGCCCAACTCTCCTCCTCGCACTGACGGAGCCATCCGATCTCGCCTGCTCGCAACTCGAGCGAACACAACATGCTCGGGCCGCCGCGCACAAGTCAAGAACGACGCCGACCCGCCTGACGAAGTCGAAGAAGTGCCGGACCCTACTCCTCGACGACCAATGCCCAGACCCGTTTGAGCGGGATGTCTGCCTGTAGATCCGCTGACAGCCGCTCGTAGTTCTCCGTCACGGCAGGTTACTAGGTCAGCGAAGCCGCTAGAGCTTCTCGTAGCGGTAGCCCGCCTTCTTAATGTGCGCATCTAAGTAGCCACCAATACTTGAGGCGGCCAACAGGGCTGCATGCTCTGACGCTGGTACACCGAAGTACTGGTAGACCCCACCGCGCTTGAACTCAACCTCGAGAGTACTTGTCGTCGCGTCATAGCCGACCGACGCACAGTTGCTGCTCGTGACCGGAATGCGCTGCATCACTCACCCCTAATCGTCGTTAGAGTCTGTCTTCTCCAGCTCTGCAAACTTTGCCGCCATTGTCGGGTTACCGCGTGTCAGCTTCTTGATCGTCACGTCCTGCGCTTTGTCGTTGGCGAGACGGAGGTTGCGGTCTGTGCCGAGCAGGGCCTCCTTGGTCTTCTGCAGGTGGTCGATGGACTTGTCGATCTCGTCAATCGTCGTCTGGAAGCGCCTAGAGGCAAGGTCGACGTTCTTGCCGAAGGCGGCCTTGAAACTATCGAGTTCGTCCTCGAAGTTGGTGATGTCAACGTTCTGCGCCTTTACCAGCGCCAGTTCAGCCTTGTACTTCAGCGAGTTCTGGGCGGCATTGCGCAGCAAAGTGATCATCGGGATGAAGAACTGCGGGCGAATGACGTACATCTTCGGGTAGCGGTGAGACACATCCACGATGCCCGTGTTGTACAACTCGTGGTCCGGCTCCAACAGCGAGACGAGTACGGCGTACTCGCAGCCCTTCTCATTGCGGTCCTTGTCGAGTCCCTTGAAAAAGTCTTCGTTCTTCTTCTTGGTTGCGGTGGTGTCGCACTCGTTCTTCATCTCAAACATGATCGAGATAGACTCGGTGCTTGCCTCTTCGGAGTCGCGGAATACGTAGTCGCCCTTGCTACCGCCGCTGGCGTCATTGTCCTTCTCGAAGTAGGCACGGGGGAAGGCAGTGGCGCGGATCTTGTTGAACTCGATTTCGCAGTGTTGCTCCAAGGTCTCGCCGACCATCTTGGTCGATAGCTTGGCCTTCAGGTCCTTCAAGCGTTCGATAGCATCGTCGCGATCCCTGATTTGTGTCTCGTACTTCTCCTTGAGCGATGACTCGCGCAACTTCTGCTCGACGTCTTTGACCTCTAGATCGCGCTTGAGGTTGTCTCGTTCTTTCTCAACATCGCCGAGCGCCTCTTTGAGGGCCAACTGCTTGGCCACGTCGGCAGCCTTGAGTTCTTCCTTCAGGCGAGCGATTTCAGTATCCTTCTTGGCTGCCTCGTCCTTCAGTACACCCGTGACCTTGGCCTCGACAAGTTCCGCGCTCGACTTGAGCTCCGCCTTCAGGCGCTCGATCTCGACGTCCCTCTTGGCGGCTTCCTTCTCCATCTCGCTGGCAACCTTGGTCTCCGCGAGTTCAACGGCGGCCTTCTTGTCTTGCTCGGCAAGCGCCAACCGCTCGTGCAGCGCCTTATCGAAAGCCTCATCGCGGACCTGATGAAGAATGTCCGCGTATCCGGCCTCGTCAAGGTTGAACGTCTTCCCGCAGTTCGGGCATTTGATCTCGCGCATATCTACACCTCCTCGACTTGCTTCGGTGTCTGTGCGAGCACGTCGGGAACAGACTCCTCTGCCTTTGTGCTCGGGGTGTTGAAGAACGAGCCGATCGCGTCAACCACTGCGCCTAACGACGCGGGCATGTCATCAAGATTCGCATCAAGGACTGCCGCTCTGTAAGCCAACAGGTTCTTGCAGCGAAGGCTGAACCCGCCTGACTTCAGTGCTGCGATGTATGACGGCCAAGACTCAAGCTCTGACTCGATATCGTTGTTCCAGATGGTGTATTTCGTAGAGATCACACTCGGATCGCCGAAACCATACGGAACGTTCCCACTGACTGCCGTGGCGTCGTCCGGAAGCCACTTCACCAACGTTTCCGTCTCGTTCTTATGTGAACTATGCGCCTGCTCCCGACGAGTCTTGTTCTCCGCTATGTTCACGTCTTTGGATTCGGGGTACTTCAGTCCAGCGTTCAGGCCATCACCGTCGGCAACCACATAGACCGGAACGCCAAGCTGAGTCATGATCGCGTGCGGTACAGCGATTGCCGTCTTGCCTGACACATCAATCAAGCAGACCCCGGCAACGTCGAAGGGCTGACCTTTCTTCTCTGCGATTGCAGTCAACACCGCTACGTCCGTGTCGCCTTCCAATAGCACTGCAGCGTCAGCAAAGAAGCCCTCAGCAAAGGATGTAGGAAGACGCTTCTGTACGATCTTCTCGACCTTATCCTCGGTCAAGTGAGCTATCTTGGCCACATCGGCAAGCGAAGCAGCGCACGTCGACGTCTCGCAACCCGACAGACAGAATCGGCGAACTCCCCCGAACTGATCTGGACGCGTGAAGTACGGGCTGTGAGTGGCCATGATGATCTGGACGTTCTGGCTGCTGGCTAGTTCCGATAACGCTCGTGCGAAGGCTCTCGCCCTAATTGGGTGCTGGTATATCTCCGGTTCCTCGATACAGATGAGGGTATGTGGGAGATCGCTCAAAGCGGCCTTCAGTCTGTCGGCAGCTTCATCCTTATCCTCGCCCTCCTGCGGTTTGTGACCGGCTTTGACTAGAGCTTCGTCCGGCACCAGCGCATGAAGCATCGCAATCAGAACGGCGCGTTGCACTCCGTGGCCCTGACGCGAGACATCATTCCGCAAGCCGTTAATCGTCACATCAGTGCGTACCGTTGCGCTTGGATTTGGAGTCCAGTCCGGAACCGTCGCGGTGAACTCAACGAGTGAGTTCGGAACGAGGCTCTTCAACTTGTCGTTGACGCGGTCAGACTGCAAACCAGCGGAATCAAGAACACTCGTACTCATTGAAGTCGCAAGTTCAGCTATGGCTTCAGAATGCTTCTCTGTCCATTCTGCTTTCGCCTTCGTTGTGGCCGCATTCATCAGAGTCCCGATTAGTTCATTCAACGTCGAACCTTTGCCGACGCCATTGATCTGATCAGAGATATCCGTTGCAGCCGGAACTAGGACCATCCGGACACACTGGCGAATGACCGAGGAGCCCGTGAAGCCAAACATGTGACTGGCATCGTCCGTATCCACTGATACCAGCCTGGCGCTATTCGTTGTGTCGTTCTCCCAGCCGACCAAAGCCTCAACAACTTGGTCCTTTGAGGGTGACGCACCCAGATCAGGCAGCTCAGGCACAGTCTCGCGCAATGTCTTATAGGCTGGCCGAAACTCGCCGACCTTACTCATCGCACGAATATCTGCGAAGCCGGGACCTTGTAGTGCATTGCCGACGATCTTGTCCTTCTCGTCCTCTAAGCTCCATGAGCGCTTGAAAGTTGCATCGTGGCCGCGTCCGTAGCGTTCCAGACGTTCACGATCACGCTGGGACAAATCGGCGAAGGTTACCACTACCTCGACGACCGCTTCAGGGGTTGGCTCGATGGTCTCGCCAGACTTCGTATCCACTGAGCGATGCACGTCACTGACTTCTAGCGGTCCACCCCTGAAGAACCAATCGAGCGCGTACAGAGCAGCCGACTTCCCAGCTCCGTTGGTTCCAATCAGAGCGGTGTAAGGTTCCACGTCTAGGACAACGCGTTTGATACTCCTGAAGTTACTGATCTCAATCCGCGAAATACGCACTGCCGCTCCCCCTGCCGCTATGCGCCGCCCACTACCGGCGCCTCGTTTCCCCAAGATGTCCAGCCGTCCATGGCCTGCCGCGCAAACAGCTCAAGATACGGCCCCGGGCTGCACGACTCGATGATCGCGTACTGCTCATCCGGCTTGCGCGAGTGCTCACGCTTCCGGGACACGATGATGTTCGTCTGCCGTCTCCCGGCGTCTCCGGTTCGGAGTCCGCCTCGCACCCCGAAGAGAAGCACCTCCGTCACGTTGCGGAAGTAGAACCCGACACCCCTACCGTCCGGGCCCCCATCCTTGCGTGTCTTGTACCAGACGATATTCGTCTTGTACTCGAAGCCCCAATGCTCCATGACGTACAAGCCTTCCTTGATCAGCGCGTTCGGCACCCATAGATACAGATGACTCTTGTCGAGTGCGAGGCTCTGGATCGGAAGCTCGGCGATCTCCTGTGTCGTCATCGTCGTGTAGCGTGCCAGGCGCTTGTGCTCCGGCGCCATCTTGCCTGTCCGATTGGCGAAGCGCCACGGCGGGTCGGCAAGGACCGTGCCGAACGCATGGAAGTCGCGACTCAGGAGATCGCGCGCAGCGTCTCCGGGTTCCGGTGCAGTTACCACGATGCTTCAGTCCTCTACATACAGATTGCGAGTAATCCCGAACACCAAGAGCGGACACCCGCCGCCACCGCCACCTGCAACACGTGGAAGGAGCTTGCCCACGTGGGTGGTCGATTGACCGCTGGAGCTGCCCTTCCCCAACTCCTTGAACAGATCGAGGATCTCCTCCGAGCGCGTGATGATCACCCCAACGCTCACGACGCGGAGATCGAACAGCAGACGGAAGTTGTTGAGATCGCGGTCGAAGAATGGATCCTTGTTGTTCCACTCAATCTCGACTGCGACCCCGTTCTTGTACGCGTCCACCTTGTGGGTGGGAGACACCCGCTCGTCTTCGTCCACCACGATCCGCGTATCGAACTTGCGCTCGCTCCATCCCCGGCTCGTGAACTCATGGTCAAAGTACTGCGAGATCGGCGATAGGTTGCCGCCAGCCGTCAGAATGTCGCTGCGCCGCAGCCGGTAGTCGGTGAGCACGTCGATCAGGTCCCGCCACTCTCTCGGGAAGTCCTCTTTCAGAATCGCGCACGCGTGCTTCCATTCGTACACCTCATACGCCTGGTTCAGCGCTGCCGGCAGAAGGTCGAGAGTCATCTGGCCCCCGTGGGGTTGGGATGGGTGAGTCCTCATGATACTGGAAGCACTGACATCGGGTTTCGGCCGTGGCCGCGACCTGCGCGCCGCTGAAGCTCCTGCGGCAGGGCGTCACCAACATGTTCGAGGCTGGTGAACTCATGGATGAGCGGGTCCGACTGATCGACGCTGCAGGTATCGACTGCTAGCCTCGCCGTCGCCCCCGCGACCCATAGGCAAGCCCACAAAGAGACAGGTCCGAAGCTCCATGAGCCTCGGACCTGTATGTTCTTTGGTAGCGGGGCCGGATTCGAACCGACGACCTTCGGGTTATGAGCGCCCACGCACGAGTGCAGACTCTCGTCCTATGGCACGACCGTCGAGTTCGTGAGACCCCCAATCAGCCTCTTGCTCTTGTGTCCGTCTCGCCGAACAGGTGCCGGGCCGTCCACAACGCCGGACCGTCTTGGAGGGCTGCCCTAATAGCGCGGTAGACCTCGTGCCCTTCGTCGTCGTCGAAGGACAGTCCGGCGTCAACAGGCCCCCACAAGACCAGATTCCATACGATGATGTCGGACGCCTCACCAACCTCGGCAGGTGGCCGGGTCTCCTCGGGAAAGACGCGCTCTAGGATTCTGACAACCGCGATCAGAGCCCGAACTAGATCGTTGCGGAATCTGCCATCGGTTGCCTCTTCCTCGTCATCCCTGGCGGGGGGCGCGCTCAAGAGCTGCAGCCACCGCTTGTGCGCAGATGGTCCGTGGTTCCCTCGAAGCACCGCTACAACGAACGGGTAAGCCTCGTCAACCACAGTCTCAGCCAGCGTCGTCCGGATCTCTGCGGTCTCATAGTCGACGAACGGCGTGTTCAGCTCATGCCGCCACCACAAGACGGGCAGGTGCTCGCGCAGGAAGTCCCGACCGGTGTCGTCACGCTCCAGGGTCCGCAGATACTCGAAGCAGTGCGCGAATGCCCATAGAGCCGCATCGCTATGCACACTACGAGAGGCGATGACTGAGCGAGCCTTGCTCTGGTAGTCCCCGCCGACATGGAGATTGTCGATAATGCGGGCGACGTGGGCAAACGACTCGACATACAGGAGAGTCTCCTGCAGGTACCAATACAGTTGCCGTGCCGCTCGACGCGCCTCGGGCGAGAGCAGGTCGAGCTTGCTGATGCCCTGAGGACCGAGAGCCCGCTGGAGTGAGGCTGCGACGTCCCCGATGATCCGCGCTCTGTGAATCTTGAACTGCTCGTACGTGAAGCCGAAATCGTTAGAGTACACGTACTCTTGACGCTTCGTGACGGTCTTGTCGTAGAACTCCGGCTCGGTGGCAAACACCGCTTCAGCGATTCGGCGGTCCACTGGCTGCTCGATGGCCGCGACGATGCGTCGAAGAGTGCTTTCAACTCGCCCGGCAGCAATCTGACGCTCGCTCGGGTCGGCTATGGCACCTTCGCCAAACAGCGCGACCAGCGTCTCCGGAAAGGCCTCGAGACGTGCGGTGTCCAGCCGCCGTCCCCGACGGCCGAATGACTCCAGGGCCGCATACAGAGGACCAATCTGACGTCTGTTTGACACGGAGACCTCCCAACCTAAGTCGTCAACTGTCTGGCATGGAGCGTGATACCGCAAGATGTCCTGTCACGCACCCTGATTCGCGAAGATTCCCGAACTTTGCCACCAACTCTCCCACGTGACCCCGATCTCACGGCCTTCTAGCCTCGAGTCAACGGCATTCGCCGTCCAGTCTCGTTTCGAGGAAAGGGGTTCGAGATGTTGAGCGACAACGGTTTGGCCCTCGCAAGTAATGGTCTTTCGCCGCAGTCGATCGAGCAGATGTCCCGGCCGATGCAGCGGCAGGCGATCCGGCAGGTTGAGCGGATCGTGACGCAGGGCCTGGCCACGAACAGCCGCGAGCAGGTCCGCGCGATGCTGACACACACTGCCTTGCAAAACGTCGGGGCGCTTACGGCCTTGGAAGAACACCTGATCAAGACCTGCCCTCTGGGCGCTGCGCGGTATGAGGCCATCGTCGATGCCTACGCCCTCGGCGCGGCCCAGACGATCGCGCGGTGGTAGCGATGCCACAGTCTATCTGGATCGCTCTCGGCGCAGTCGCTCTTATGGCGCTGGCCTTCCTGGCAGTCAAGGACGCCGTCGTGTGGCTGGACCAGCGCTCTCAACAGAGATCCCAGCGGATCGAGCGTGGGGTCGCCAGGACCCAGGAGCGTCTCGCGAAATTGAGTCAAATTCAGGCAACCCTACTCAATGCACACGCTCATGAGGCGGCCGTAGCGCTGATCCTGGCGTCGTACCGGGCGTCCAAAGAGGCCTGTGACGGCGCCCCGACCAGCATCGTTGTCAAGGGCACAACGCCGTCTAGCGGTGCCCATCGCCGCTCGCCCGCCCAAGGTGATTAGGCGTCTGGTCGCTCTCAGTAGTCGGGTGTTCTGACCTGGGGTTTTCATCTCCGATGGTGTGCACTGGGGGCAGAACGGCAGACCGCACACGGTTCTTCGCCGCCATAAAGAAAGGAGGTCATCAATGGGCAACAAGCTCTACCGCACGATCATGGCCGACCCGCCATGGGACGTGCAGCAAAAAGGAAAGAACTCCCTGGGAGCCGAGCGTCACTACGACCTTATGACGCTTGACCAGATAAAGGCCATGCCAATCGCCGAACTGGCCGATCCCGAATCGAGCCACTGTTGGCTGTGGGTGACCAACGCCACCCTCAGACACGGCTACGACGTACTGGAGGCCTGGGGCTTCACACCGCGCAGTCCGCTGACGTGGATCAAGCCCCGATTCACACTCGGCCAATACCTCCGCAACGCGACCGAGCATGTGTTGCTCGGTACGCGCGGGAAGGCGCCGGTGCTCTTCCGGTCACAGCCGACGTGGATGTTTGCGCCGCTTCAAGACCACAGTCACAAGCCCGAGGAGCAGTACGCGGTCATCGAGCGAGTCTCGCCCGGACCCTATCTCGAGTTGTTCGCGCGCAGGCCGCGTCCGGGCTGGGATGTGTGGGGCGACCAGATCGCCTCGGACATCGACATACCTGGGTATCCCGTGCCGGATTCGCCCGCCACGAGGAGGCAATCATGAAGGGTAGTGATGATCGTGGCCGACGAGCCCAAAGGATTGGTCACGAAGCTGTGGCGCGCGTCATTGACGATCCTCGGGGCGACGCTCGCGTTGTGGCTGAGCGTGAGACTACTGCTGGAAATCTGGTGGGTGCTGGCCATCGTTGTCGCGGTCATCGCAGGCGTGACTGGCCTGCTCCAGTGGTGGCGATCGCGCGACTGGTAGATGCCATTGCCGATATCGAGCGACGGGTCCATAACAGAAGGCATAAGCAGTATGAAAGGCACCTTGACAGCGTGCGAATGAAAGGAGGTCCGACGAGATGAGCACACGTAAGAACAAGCAGGGACGGCCGATGAGATCCAACCGAGTCTGGATTGTGCCAGAACCGAATGAGGAGCTGGATGCGCGAAAGCTCAGTCGGGCCTTCCTCGCCCTTGCCTTGCATCAGGCAGCGGACGAAACCGAGGCACAGCAGGAGCACACAGCGAACACTGGCCATGGAGATCAGGGGTGAACCGGCGCAGTGGGACGTTGGTCTGGCGAGAGGTGTCGTGGCCGAGACCATTTGATCCAGATGTAGCGCTCGACTTGCTCGGTCGCCTGTCGGCCGACCGCAACGTTGGAACGGTGGTCTGGGAGGCACGCGCCGACGCGAAGGGCATCCGTTACCTCGTCGGTTGTGTCGACGTGCAGACATCGGCGATGGCACAGCTCATGACGTCGCATGTCGATGACGTGAGGCTGTCAACCAAGACTCGCCGACCTGCAGTGAACTCGGCAGCACGCGTGCGAGTCAGCCACCCTTCCTTGGCACTCTCCACCGATCGCGTCATGGCCGCTGTTCGCTCGGTCATGGCCGGTCTCGCAGCGGCGAAGACCGGACACGGGGAACTTGTCCTTCAAGTCATACTCGGCCCGCGTGTCGCCCCTTCGATCCTTCCAGACAAGCTGGACGACCCTCGGGCGACGTGGCTCGATCTGATCATGGGCACGGTCCGCCCGGCCTCACCTGAAACCAAGGCCAGCATGAAGGCCCGAGCAGGTGCTCACGGTTTCAAGACCATCATTCGCCTGGGCGCCACCGCCGACACACCGGGACGAGAGCGCCACCTCATTTCCAATCTCTTCGGTGGACTGAAAGTTGCCGAGTCTGCCGGTTCCCACCTCCACCTAAGTCTCGAGTCACCGGATGCGCTAAGCACCGCTCACCGGCCGTGGCGCTGGCCGCTCACGCTATCCGCGCCAGAACTCGTCTCACTCATGGGCTGGCCGCTTGGCGAGGGCACGCTGCCCGGCGTGGCCGGAATGCATCCCAAGGTGCTCCCACCTCCAGCTGGCATGCGCGATTCGGACCGGCCGTTTGCGATCTCATCAGCAGCCGGAGAGACAGTCAGGCTCGGAGTATCGGCGAGAGACTCACTGCAACACACGGTGCTGCTGGGACCGACCGGGTCCGGCAAGTCCAATGCCATGCTGAACATCATCTGTGCCGACATAGCCGCTGGACGCGGTGTGCTGCTGATCGATCCAAAGAGCGACCTCACGTGTGACGTGCTCGCTCGTATCCCGGAGTCGCGCCGCGCTGATGTCGTCGTCATCGACCCGGCCGATTCTCGACCTGTGGGACTCAACCCACTTGTCGGAAGACATCGGAATCCAGCACTTGTAACCGACGGTGTGATCGCGGTGTTCAAGGAGCTGTTCGCAGACTCGTGGGGACCGCGCACCCAAGACATTCTCACCAGCGCACTCTTGACGCTTGCACAGCACCCGAAGTCGTCGCTGGTCTGGCTGCCCACGCTTCTGACCGACGCCGGATTCCGACACAAACTCACCTCCGGCATCACTGACCGCATCGGACTCGGTCCGTTCTGGGCGGCGTATGAGGCAATGTCTGAGGCTCAACGCGCTCAAGTAATCGCACCGGTGATGAACAAGTTGCGCCAGTTTCTGCTTCGTCCGGCGCTGCGCTCAGTCCTAGGGCAGACCGAGCCACTCTTCGAGATGAACGATCTCTTCACGAAAAGGCGCATCGTGCTCGTCTCGCTGAACAAGGGCCTGATCGGCTCGGAGGGCGCACGGCTGCTCGGCTCGCTCGTTGTCGCCCAGCTGTGGCCACTCGTCCTCGCACGCGCCACGCTACCGCCAGAGAGGCGACACATCGTCAGCGTATTCATCGATGAGGTCCAGGACTACCTGACGCTCCCGACCGATCTGGCCGACGCACTCTCGCAGGCACGTGGACTTGGAGTCGGCTTCACTCTCGCCCATCAGTACCGCAACCAACTGCCGCCGACGCTCCGAGCCGGTGTCGACGCTAACGCCAGAAACAAGATCGTGTTCGGACTCAACGCTGGAGACGCACATGACATGGCGGCGATGGCCACGAATCTCGACGTGAACGACTTCATGCTGCTGCCGAGATACGGCATCTACGCCCACCTCATGGACGGAGGCCATTCCACCGGATGGATCTCCGGACGGACGATGCCAGCATTACCCGCGATATCTGACCCAGTCCAGCTCAAGGCCGCCAGTGCGGAAGCCTTCGGCCGACCGGCGGATCAGATCGAAGCCGAGGTCCTACACGCTATCGGCCTGACGACTGACCAGACACACTCAAAAGAGGACGGCGAGCCGGTCGGACGTCGGCCTCGGAGGCGATCATGAGCGCGCTGTTCGGTGATGGCAGGTGTCGTGCCGAGTGTCGTGTCGAGTGTCGTGTCGCGATGACCAGCCCGGACCAAAGACACAGGGAGCAGGCTCGGCGCAGCGCACTAAGGGATAAGACTCCTCCCCCACTTCAGTGGTGGAGTTGCACATCCACCGGGAGGGCGGCGGCGTGAGTGGGCAACGAGTCAGCCGCCGGGAGCTCGAGCGTATTCGAGCGAGTCTAACCGAACGTGACACACAGATCGTGGCCTCAGTCGCCGTGCATCGGCTTCTGAGCACGCGCCAGATCTGCCGCCTCCATTTTGAAGACAAGCCTACCGAGACCGCGGCCTTGCGCTCGGCAAATAGAACGCTCGCCAAGCTTCGGGATCTGCGACTGCTTGTGGCGCTCGATCGCAGGATTGGCGGAGTCCGCGCTGGATCCGGCGCCTACGTCTGGAGCCTTGGACAGGTCGGAGCCCGACTTCTGCAACGCGCCGACGATGTCGACGGACTGCCTCGACGTCAGCGCAAATTCGAACCGTCCAGCACCTTCCTAGAGCACACCCTTGCAGTCGCCGAGGTTTCGCTTCGGCTAACAGAGGCCGCACAGCGGGGCCACGTCGCGCTTCTGGACGTCCAGCACGAACCAGCCTGTTGGCGGGCTTACGTCAGCCCAGGAGGCGGGATAGCGCGGCTTAAGCCGGACCTCGCCATCGTCACCGCCACAGGTGAGTTCGAAGATCACTGGTTCTTCGAAGTCGATCTGGCGACCGAACCACCTTCGCGCGTAATCCGCGCGTGCCTGAACTACCAAGAGTATCGGCGCAGTGGAGTCGAGCAACGACGGCTTGGCCTGTTCCCGGCAGTCGTCTGGATCGTGCCGACGCTGCGGCGCAAGGAGACCATCGAGTCGCGCCTGCGACGGTACGACGGTATCAGCCCCGGACTCTTCACCGTGATAACGCTCGACCAACTTGAGGCACTCATCCAGGGCGGGTCTGACTGCGAAACCACACCACCCACGGGAACGGAGGGCACCCCTAATGCGTGACCAAGAAACACCGCCTGTGACCAGCGAAATCCGCAACGGGGGTGGCGGCCCGGAAGCCCTTGATGATGTTGGCGAACAGAGGTACATGTTGAAGGAGGTAAATGAAGGAAACTCATCCATGAACACACTTACGGCACCCACAGCCCCATTCGCGGAGATGTTCGCCCAAGGTCTCACCCCCAAGGTCGCTGTCTCCTACCTGCGCGTGTCCACCCGCGATCAGGCCTACCGGGGAGGCGCGGCCGAAGGCTTCTCCATTCCCGCCCAGCGTGAAGCCAACAAGCACAAGGCCGCGTCCTTGGGCGCGATTGTCGTCAAGGAGTTCGTCGACCGTGGTGCGTCTGCCAAGACCACGAACCGTCCCGAGCTCCAGGGCATGCTCGAATACGTTGCGGAAAACCCCGTCGACTACGTCATCGTCCACAAGGTCGACCGTCTCGCCCGCAATCGGGCTGATGACGTTGAGATCAGCCAAGCACTCGATAAAGCGGGCGTCAGGCTCGTATCCACCACCGAGAGCATCGACCAGACTCCGTCCGGGATGCTGCTCCACGGGATCATGTCATCCATCGCCGAGTTCTACTCCCGAAACCTTGCCAACGAAGTCATGAAAGGAATGACCCAGAAGGCCCGCGGTGGCGGGACGATAAGCAAAGCACCCTTGGGCTACCGCAACATCCGCACTGCGGATAGCGAGGGGCGCGAGATTCGCACAGTCGCCATCGATGAGGAGCGCGCGCCGCTCATCCGACTCGGCTTTGCGCTCTATGCCACGGGTGACTGGACCATCTCGGCGCTTGCCGAACACCTCTCCGAGCGCGGGCTGACAACGCTTTCCACCCCGCGCGTGCCATCCACGCCAATCAACGAGGGCAAACTCAACAAGTTCCTCGTGAACCCGTACTACAAGGGCTGTGTCCCTTTCCAGGGTGCCCTCTATCCCGGCAAGCACGAGCCGCTCATTGATGAACAGCTCTGGCAGCGCGTGCAAGACATGCTCGCTGCCCACGTCAATGGGGAACGCACCCGTGATCATCCTCACTACCTGAAGAGCACGGTCTACTGCGGGACCTGCGGATGTCGGCTACTTGTGCAGATATCCAAGTCTCGCTCCGGCGTCTACTACCCATACTTCATGTGCTCCGGACGACACAGCAAGCGCACCAGCTGTCAGCAGAAGGCCGTTCTTATCGACGAGGTCGAAGCCCGCATCGAGGAGCACTACAAGCACATCGCCCTCGACCCTGAGTTCCGCCTCACAGTCGAAGCCATGCTCGTCGAGGAGCTCAAGACCGCGCGCGCCGACTCGGTAGTCGAGCGACGCGACCTCAAGCGACAGCAAGAGAAACTGGAACGTCAGCGCGACAAACTCATGCAGGCGCATTACGAAGGCGCGATTCCGCTCGAACTGCTCAAGCAGGAACAGGATCGCATCGCGACCGGACTGCTCGAAGTATCGGGCAAGCTCGACGCCAGCAACGTCCACTTCGAAGTCATCGAGTGCAACCTAAAGGCCGCGCTCGATCTCACCGTGAACTGTGCCCTCGCGTACAAGACGGCACCGGACCACATCAAGAGACAGTTCAACCAAGTCTTCTTCAAACGAATCCTCGTCAACTCCGACACGAGTTTGACTCCTGAGCTCGCGCCGCCGTTCGATGTGCTGCTCGGACCCGAGCTGCGCACTGCCTGTCGCCAGCAGCAATCGCAAGTTCCAGAAAGCACGAATGAGCCCACTCAATTGAGTGGGCTCATTCGTGAAACTAACGACTCAAACCGTCGTGCTCGGTGCCAGTCGGCTTATTCTCTGGCACATGGTTTGAGTAACAGACTATTGGTGGACCCAGGGGGAT
>Ga0209123_1000599_pt1 | contig 43600 bp, 41 predicted proteins | sample BarGraIncu00431A_FD_184500 | JGI IMG/M metagenome (GOLD analysis project Ga0209123, IMG submission 184500) | Arctic peat soil microbial communities from Barrow, Alaska, USA - Barrow Graham LP Incubations 004-31A (SPAdes) (version 2) | ecosystem: Environmental > Terrestrial > Soil > Wetlands >...
CTGGAGACTCGAGGCCGGGACCGGGACCGGGACCGGGACCGGGGCTGCCTTGGCTGGAGGCGCGGCACCGGCCGCCGCCGGCTTCTCCTCCTGCAGGGAGGCGAAGACCGGAGCTAGGACGGTCGCCTCGGTGGCCGATTCCGAGAGGTAGGGGATCAGCTTGGCGATCGTTGACTCCAGCTCCCGCTCCACGATATCGCCGGCCTTGATGTCGCTTACCAGCGTCTTCACCAGGTCGACCGCTTCCAGGATGACGTCCATGATCTCGGGGTTGAGAGTCAGTTCCGATTTCCGGAGGCGGTTCAGCACGTCCTCCGTCTTGTGGGTCACCTTCACCAGGAGGTCGAAGCCGAGGAAGCTGGAGGCCCCCTTCACCGTATGGATGGAGCGGAAAATGCTGTTCATGAGCTCCGCGTCTTCCGGACTCTTTTCCAGGGTTACCAGGTCGTCGTCGAGCTTTTCCAGAAGTTCCGTTGTTTCGGCCAGGAAGCCGTCCAGCAGTTCCTGGTCTTCACTATCTATCGACATTGTCTGCTCCGTTACTTCAGGGGGGATTCCCCATTCCTTTAGGCCGCGCCGCCGAACAGGCGCCTCTCGTCAGCGGTAAACATCCTTTCCAGGTCCAGGAGCACCAGCAGGCGCTCGGCCTGGTTGATGACGCCGGCCATGCATTCCTGCTCGATGCCGCTGGCAACGACCGCCGGCGGCGGCTGGATATCCTTCTCCGAAATGCGTATCACCTCCGAGACCTCGTCCACGATGAACCCCATCATTTCGCCGAGCACTTCCATGACCATGATGCGGGTGCGCTTGTCGTACTCCGCTTCGGCCAGATCGAATTTGCGCCTGAGAGAGATGATCGGGACCACCTTGCCGCGCAGGTTGATGACCCCCTCCACGTAGTTCGGCGTGTTCGGCACCCGGGTGATGCCGATCATGCGGATGATCTCCCGCACGGCCAGCACGTTGATGCCGTACTCCTCTTTCTCCAGGTTGAAGCTGACCAGCTGGATCAGATCGTTCGTGGTGTCCTTTGCTTCGCTTCGTATCGCGGGCAGATTGCTCATTTTGTTAAGTACCTATCCTTTTGTATCGTTTTGCCGTGAGTTAGGTGATGGCTTCCGGGGCGGCGCGGCAGGGCTCGCCCCGGGCTTCGTCAGATCAGGCAATCTTGAACTGGCTGACCAGGGTGGCGAGGTCGTCAGAGAGCGTAGCGAGCTGGGAGGCTGAGTTCGCCGAGTCCTGGGAGCCGCGGGCGGTGCGCTGGACCACGTCGGAGATCTCGTTGATGTTGCCGGCGATCTGACCGATGGTGGCGGTCTGCTCCTCGGCGGCGGTGGCGATCTGGTTCACCTGCATGCTCACGTCGTTGATCTGGTTGAGAATCTCCTGCAGCGCTTCTCCGGACTTGGCAGCTTCCTAGGTTCCCTGATGCACCTCGCGCACCCCCTCCTTCATGGCGACGACCGCCTTTTGCGTCTCGGCCTGGATCGCCTTGATCATGGCGCCGATCTCCTTGGTCGCCTTGGTGGTGCGCTCGGCCAGGGCCCGCACTTCGTCGGCCACCACTGCGAAACCGCGTCCCTGCTCGCCGGCCCGCGCGGCTTCTATGGCGGCGTTCAGGGCAAGGAGGTTGGTCTGGTCGGCGATGTCCTCGATGGTGCCGACGATGGCCCCGATCTGGTCGGAGCGGCTGCCGAGGCTCTCCACGGTTAGCGCGGTGGCATTCACCCGGTCGGCGATGCGGTCCATGACCTCGACCGTGTGGGCGACTATTTTGGCGCCGTTTTCGGCGGTGCTCATGGCCTGCTGGGAACTCTGCGCGGCCGCGTGGCAGTTGAGGGCGATGTCGTTCGAGGTGGCGGACATCTCCTCGCTCGCCGCAGCGACGGTGTGGGTCTGGCTGGCCACCTCCTCGGCTCCGGTCGCGAGCTTCTCCGAGGTGCCGTGCAGGTCGGTGGAAGCCGAGGCGATGCTGGAGGAGATACCCGAGGTCTGGGCGATGATATCCTTCAGGTTATTGACCATCCCGGCCATGGCGGTCATCAGCTGCCCGGTTTCCGTGCTGCCGGCCCCCTCCACCTGGACGGTCAGATCCCGCTCAGCTATGCGGTTGGCGGTTTTAATCGCCTGGCTGAGCGGTCCCGAGATACTTCTGATGATCCAGAACGCCACCAGCAAAGTGATCGCCAGCGCCACGCTGACCAGGGCGATTATCGCGGTGCGCGCGCTTTTTGCGCTCTTTTCGGTGCGGACTCCGTCGAGCTTCGCCTGCTCCTGGACATAGGTTTCCAGCTCCTTCAGGGACGTCATGTAGACGTTTCTCAGGGGCTTCACCTCTTGCAGTGCGGCGAGCGCTGCAGGCTTGTCCCCCGCCTTCAGGCCGGTGATGACCTTGTCGCGCGCTGCCGCATACACGGTTCTCTTGTCGAGAATGCCCTGATACATCAGCTTCTCTTTATCCGCCACCAGGGAGGCCTTGAGTATATCCATGGACTCCAGGGTGGCTTTGCGGTTGCCGGCCGCCAGCGCGATCATATTCGGTAGCGCATCGGCCCCGTCGTCGAGATAGGCATCGGACATGGCAATGGTGCTCGAACTCGAAGAGTTGGTCATAGTCGAGGAACTCTTGAGTTGCGGTATGCGGTTATTGAGCAGGCTGTCGACGTTGGAACTGATCGCGGATATGGCATACAGTGCGGTCACCGCGACCGAGATGACCGTGACTATGAGGATGCCGAAACCGATGATCAATTTGGTCCGTATTTTCATTTCAGATTGCATGTGTAGCTCCTTGTCGGTGCGCTAACCGGTTTGCCTGCCTGTTCCTGTATGCCCTGTTTTGCCAGTCAGCAAGTACCGCTTCTCATTCTTTCCCGCTGCGGCTTGAAGTGTTTGGTTACCTGAGACGCATTTGTGAATTCCCTTTTACAACTTCGTTTGATAACTTTTGAGAGATTGTAAGACTATCGACCATAAAGCCTGAAACTTGAGCGCTGAAATTTTTTTTGTTTCAGTTGGCCAACAGTTGTCCCCGTTGGCAACAATCCGCACAAAGCAAAGGCTTCGGTTATTGTTACTACAGGATGACGCCACCTGTTATATGAGCTCGAATTCAGCAGGTTGAAGCATGCGAGGGGAAACGGGTAGTCCTTTTGAGGACAAAGTGTGGCGCTGGGGGGCAGGGAAAAAGTAAGTGGAAAGTGTTTAGGTCTGGCGGGGCAAAATCTGGCAATGGCAGGTGAAAAAGCCTAGGTAAAACGCGTCGGGCAGCGCAGGGGATCTCGCCCTGGCGGCGAGTTGGCAAGGTAGCAGCCTGCAGCGCTTGCCAGTCGCCACTTCGAAGCGGCAGCCAAGGGGCCGAAACTGATAAAGGCGGTTTGAGCAGGGACCTTGGGTTTAAAGCAAGGTTCCGCTCGGATCCGCCTTATCGGAACGAAGATTCGGTTCTAAGCTTCCCTTTACCTGCTGATCAGCCCCTTCACCGCGCCCATGATGTCCGCCGGCAGGATGAAGGTCTTGGTGTTGGGGGACTCGGAAAGCTTGCGGATGCCGTCGATGTAACGGTCGGCGAGCAGGAAGTAGGCGGGCAACTCTTCGGTACCAACGGCTTCCCTGATCTTCCCGATCGCAGTCGCGGAGGCGTTCGCTAGGAGGATTTGCGCCTCGGCCTCCTTGCGCGAGGCTTCGAGTTTTCCTTCTGCCTCGAGAATCGCCGCCTGCTTTTTCCCCTCGGCTCCCAGAATGCTTGCCTGCTTCAGGCGCTCGGCTCCGGCCTGCTTTTCCATCGCCTCCTGCATCGCCCCCGAAGGGCGAATGTCCTGGATCTCCACGCTTTTGACGACGATGCCCCAGTCGGCGACCTCATTGGAAATCTGCTCTCTCAGTTTGGCCTTGATCTGGTCGCGTGAGGCAAGCGCTTCGTTGAGCGACATGCCGCCGATGATGGCGCGCAGGTTGGTCATGACCAGAAACTGGATGGCGCTGCGGTAATTGGAGATGCCGTAGGATGCCTTCACGGGATCCAGCACCTTCACGAAGATGACGCTGGTGATCTGCAGCACAGCGTTATCCTTGGATATCCCTTCCAGCTGGTCGATGCTGAGTGGTTCGTCCTTGGTTAGCAGCGTGTAGGCCACGCGGTCGATATAGGGGATAATGACATTGAGCCCCGGTTGCAGTACGGCCCGGTATTTGCCGAGCCGCTCCACCACCATCTCGTTTCCCTGGGGAACAATCTTGATGCCCGCCACGAGCGTGGCCACGATGAGAACGACGATGACCAGCGTAATGCCTAAAAACATATGATCCTCCTTGGGGTAGGGCGTTGGAGCTCCCGCCTCTGCCAGGACGCTAAGCCTTCCTGACCTTCACCTTTGAGCCGATAACCTCCGTGACGACGCAGCGATCCCCGGCATGTATCCTGTCCTCGGAGCTGAACTCCCACACCTCGTCCCCCCGCATCGGGCCCTGAAAGCGAACTCTGCCGCTGCAGGGAGTCTGGGCGTCGGCGGATACCACAGTGCCGGCCTCGCCGAGCATCGATCCTCCGTCGCCTTTGGGTCGCAGGTTCATGCTCAGATTTTTCCTGAGCCAGAACCAGCCGATGGAAAAGGATACCATGGAACTGACCGCAAAGAAGGCGAGCTGGGTCGTGGTGTCGCGGATCCAGTAGGCGGCCACCCCGGTAAGCAGTGCCGCGAGCGCAAACCAGACAGTTACCAGATGTGGGACAATGATTTCGATGATCAGCAGGGATGTTCCGCAGATAAACCAGATCCAGAAAGGCATGGGTTTTTTATCCAGGGCGCGGCAAAGGCTTGGCCGCAGTGTCAGGGGCCGGTAGGCAGCATGAAAAGGCTCAAGAAGACGGGAAGGCTAGTGCGTGGTCCGGCTATTTAACTCGGCTATCAGGGCGTCAATGTCGACCTTGTGCACCGAGGCGCCATGCTCCAACTGCTCGTATTCGGCTATCTGGCAGTCGTAACAGTCAAGACCGTATCTATTGAAAATGGGCAGCGTCTCGGGGTAAAGTCTGAGGATTTCTGAAATGGTCATTTCCTTGGTAATCATACGGGCTCCCGAGAGGATACATCTATCTGGTGAAAGGAAAAAAGGCGCCACATACACCGGCGCCTAAACGTTAACAGATTCTTGGGCCCCTGGCAAGGTGCCGATACTGAAGCGCAACTGCTGCTTCGACCCTACCTGTTGAACTTGGCGTCGAGCGCTGCCTTCACGAGCGGTGGCACCAGCTTTTCCACCGGGCCGTTCAGTGAGCTCACTTCCTTGACGATGGACGAGGAGAGGTAGCAGTAGGGAACCGAGGTCATCATGAAGAGGGTCTCCACCTCCTTGGTGATGCTCCTGTTCATCTGGGCGAGCTGGAACTCGAACTCGAAGTCCGATACCGCCCGCAGGCCGCGGATGATGACTTTCGCCCCGCGCTGGCGGACATAATCAACCAGGAGGCCGTCGAAGGTTTCGACGCTCGCCTTGGGGCGATCCGCCAGGACCTGGGAAAGCAGGGCCTGGCGCTCCGGCACGGTGAACAGGGCGTTTTTCTCCGAGTTCCTGGCCACCGCAACGATGACGCCGTCGAAAATCTGCAGGGCGCGATCGATGATGTCCAGATGTCCGAAAGTTACCGGATCGAAGGAGCCGGGGTAGACTGCGATCTTCAGGGGCACTGTTCACCTCTGTCTGAAATGGTTAGGAAGGAGAGGGCGGAGTCACCGTAGATTCTGCGCTCGGTCTCCCGCAGCCTGCCGAAACTGCGGGGAATCTCTTCCTTCGAGGAAAATTCGGCAACGACCGTGGTTCCGGCATCAACCAGGGGGGATTCCGAGAGGAGTTCCAGCAAGCGGGTCGTGTGACCCTCGTGATAAGGGGGGTCCAAAATGATCAGGTGAAAGGGCGCTTCTGCGCGGGAGAGCCACTTCAGGGCGGCGGCCGCTTCCTGAAGCACGACCTTGGCGCAGTCGGTGAACCGGGTGATCTCCAGGTTCTTGCGGATGATCTCGGCAGATTCCGGGTGCGAGTCGATGAAGACTGCGTAGCAAGCGCCCCTGCTGAGCGCCTCGATGCCGAGATTGCCGGTGCCGGCAAAGATGTCCAGAACGCGCATGCCGTCGAACTCGCCCAGGCGGCTCAGTAGAATGCTGAAAAGCGATTCCTTGACGCGGTCAGCCGTCGGGCGCACTCGCATGCTCTTTGGGGCGCTCAGTTTGCGTCCGCGTGCACTTCCTGCGATGACCCGCATGCTTGATATCCTTTTTCCGACTGTTACTGGCTCTTTATGATGCTTAATCTGCCAGAAGCTCTATTACCACGATGCCACCATGGCGTCAATGGCAACTTTGCTGTTGACAGCATCGCGGTGCCGTATATAAATAACGAGGCTGTCGTGACCTGAGGCTGCACTGGTTTAACGGTTCAACTGAACCGGCGCGTGCTTTGAGAGGGACGGGAGCAAAGAGGTGCGAGAGCTGAGACGCATGCAATGCGTCTCTACCTGAGTCTTGATCATCCGATTGACCGGCTCGTGCAATCGCCTTCCTCACCAGATGGTCTTTGTTCAAGCTTCATTCACAAAAACTGCACAGTAGCGACGCATTGCCTGCGTCTGCTGCTTCACTATTGCCGAGCACAGTAGAGACGCATTGCAGGTGTCTCCTGCCGGCATAATTACCATTTTAGGGTGAGCATAATAGGCGGAGGAGCATGTATGCGAGAAGAACAGGCCATGGAACGCAGCGATCTGGCTGGCTATGCGGCAAGAAGCGGCAGTTCCAGGGGGCGCAAATACCAGGAGGAGTTTCGGGACAATCGCCCTGCCTTCGAGAGGGACCGCGACCGTATCATCCACTGTGCCGCTTTCCGGCGCCTGGAATACAAAACCCAGGTCTTCGTGAACCACGAGGGTGATTACTACCGCACTCGCCTTACCCATTCTCTCGAAGTCGCCCAGATCGGCAAAGGGATCGCGCGGCGGCTCGGTCTCAACGAGGAGTTGACCGAGACGCTCGCCCTGGCCCACGACCTGGGACACACCCCCTTCGGTCATACCGGCGAGGAGGTGTTGAACCGTTTGATGGAGGGTGCCGGCGGTTTCGAGCACAACCTGCAGTCGCTGCGGGTGGTCGACGAATTGGAGGAGCGTTATCCCAACTTCAACGGGCTCAACCTTTCCTGGGAGGTGCGGGAGGGAATCGTCAAGCATTCCTCCCAGTATGACAAGCCGACTGGCGTATTTGCTGAGTTTCTTCCGGGAACCGTTCCGACGGTCGAGGCACAGCTCATCAACTTCGCGGACGAGATTGCTTACAACAACCACGACATTGATGACGGTCTCAAGTCGGGTTACATCAATCTGGCGCAGTTGAAGGGAGTTGAGCTTTGGGATCAGGTGCACGAGAAAATCCTGCACAAGTATCCGGGGATTGACGTCGAGCGGGGGGTGTGCCAGACGGTGAGTGCGCTGATCGGGGTACTGATCAACGATCTGGTCAGCACCACCTGGGGCAACTTGGAAAGGCTGCAGATCGCCACCCAGGAGGACCTGCGTCGGGTGAACCTGCAGGTGGTCGCCTTCAGTCCTGGCATGACCAAGCGCAATGCGGAATTGAAGCGTTTCCTGTTCCAGAATCTGTACCGGCACTACAAGGTGGAGCGGATGCGGGTGAAAGCTGAGCGTTATCTGGCCGAACTGTTTGAGGTTTACCTCAAGCATCCGACGTTATTGCCCATGAAGCACCAGTTGAAGATGGAACGCGAGGGGCGGGAGCGGGTCATCTGCGATTACATTGCCGGGATGACGGACCGCTTCGCGCTCGACGAGTACAAGCGGCTCTTCGAGCCCTACGAGAGGGTGTGAAGAGGAGGGGTCTGTCGGTTCATTAATAACTGTGGCAAGGCAGGTTCCCTCTCCCGGAGGGGGAGGGACAGGGAGGGGGCAGCCCCGGAGGCCCCCCTCCCGACCTCCCCCCTCTGGGAGGAGGAGAGTTGGATTCAGCCTGCATAGTTAGCGTTGCACTCACGGTAAACGACAAAAGGCCGGGCATTTGCCCGGCCTTTTGTCGTACTGTCTTCGGATATTTTATTGGTGCCAAAGACGGAGAAGCGAGACGCATGCAATGCGGCTCTGCCTGAACCATCTCAGACATAACCCGAACCATCTCAGGCATCACCCTGAATTCAATAGGCATTACTTCTTCTTGGTCTTCTCCGCCTTATCCTTCGGCAGCTCCAGTCTCGGCTCTTTCGCTGCCCGGTACAGCAGGAGCGTCCTGCCGAGCACCTGCGCCAGGTCCGCTCCGCAACCGGCACTCAGATCATCGCCTACCTGATGACGGTCCATCATGCAGCTTTCCAGTATCTTTACCTTGATCAGTTCGTGGCTGGTGAGCGCCTCGTCGGTCTCTTTGATCAGCGCCTCGCTGACGTCTCCCTTGCCAACCGTAATAACCGGCTTCAGTGAGTGTCCGAGTCCGCGGAGAAATCTTTTCTGCTTTCCTGTCAACATGCCTGTTCTTCCTTTGTAACCTCTGCACCCGGCAAACAACTCCCGAAAAGGAGTCGGCCTCTGCAAAAAGCCTTTTTAATTTTCTGAAACGGTCCGTGTTCTATAGCATTTTGCGGGGCATATGGCAAGAAGGCAACGTAGTTTCCTTCCTGTGGGGCAACTATACTCGCTATGACACTGACAGGCGTTGGGTGCAGTGCTTGTTATTATGCTCAGCTGGCCTCGGTCCGCCCTTCGACTCCGCTTAAGGAGCAGGCGTTTGCTGTGCGATGGTCGTAAGGCACGGGGTGCGACTTTGCGCGCGTTAATAGCATGCCTTACTGTCACACGCGATACCGGGTAAAGACATTGCTGGTGCCTCTTTTCTAGGAGAAAATCTTAACTATTGTGCCGTCCTTGCCCTGCAGTTTGACCTTGACTCTGTCTGGCCGCGATGGTAACTTTACCCGAATTCGGATGCCTTTTAACTTAGCCCCGTGAGGTTAGCAAAGGTGAAGCATAAAGTACTCTTAGATTGACTAAGTAAGAGCCTTTTCGCCTTTGTGCGGGAAGGCTTTTTTTGTTGCCGACTGAGCTGGGCCAAAACCACCACTATAACAATTACTTGCACCTGGAAGGAGATTCGATATGGCAGGAAATACCGTAATTCTGGACGGCACCGGAGTCAAGAGGGCGCTGACCCGGATAGCCCATGAGGTTCTGGAAAAGAACAAGGGTGTGGAGGATCTGGTACTGGTTGGGATCAGGACCGGCGGCGTACATCTGGCCCACGAACTCGCTGCCCGACTCTGCGAGATCGAAGGTTTCGAGGTGCCAGTCGGGGCTGTCGATATCACCATGTACCGCGACGATATCAAGGGGCACTCTGAACACCTTCCGGTTGGAAAGACCGAGCTTCCTTTCTCTGTCGAGGGGAAAAAGGTCGTGCTGGTGGACGACGTGCTCTTCACGGGAAGGACCATTCGGGCGGCCATGGACGCCATCATAGACCAGGGGCGTCCCTCCTGCATCCAGCTTGCGGTCCTCGTGGACCGCGGTCACCGCGACCTACCGATCCGGGCCGATTTCGTGGGCCGCAACGTGCCGACCAGCAGAAGCGAGAACATCATGGTCGCCTTCGACGCCGAAAACCGCCCGACCGAAGTGATTTTGCAGAAGTAGGGATGATGTCGTAGGTAGTTCCCCTCTGCGAGGGATGTTTAGCTGGATTTGGCTCAGGGAGCACGGGCGAATGATTATTCCGCCTTAGGCAACCTTGGCCAAACTGCTACGCCCCCTTTGCAGTGCCGAGAAAATTTTGGTTCTCTATTGTCGTGGATGACACGATTCGAATGGCGCAATGCAACATTTTTTTCAAGGGAGGAATTCATGGGGTTTAGGCACAAAGACATCATCGCCCTCAAGGATCTGACCAGGGAGGAGATCGAACTACTCCTCAACACTGCGGACAGCCTTGACGAGATCAACCGCCGCGACATCAAAAAAGTGCCGACCCTGCGCGGCAAGACCGTGGTTAACCTCTTCTACGAGGCTTCCACCAGAACCCGCACCTCCTTCGAGATCGCCGCCAAGAGGCTCTCCGCCGACACGGTGAATATCATCGCGTCCACGAGTTCGGTCACCAAAGGCGAGACCCTCTCGGATACCGCCCACAACATCCTGGCGATGAAGCCGGACATCATCGTCATGCGCCACTCTGTTTCGGGCGCACACGAATATCTGGCTAAGCGGGTCTCCTGCTCGGTGATCAACGCCGGCGACGGCGCCCATGAGCACCCCTCCCAGGGGCTTTTGGACCTGCTCACCATACGTCAGAAGTTCGGGAAGCTCTCGGGGTTGAAGGTTGCGATCGTCGGCGACATCACCCACTCCAGGGTGGCACGCTCGGACATCTACGGTCTTACCACCATGGGGTCACACGTCTTTCTTGCCGGGCCGCCGACCATGATGCCGATCGGCATCGAGCGGTTGGGCAACGTCACGGTCTGCAAGGACATGCGTGAGGCGGTGGATCAGGCGGACGTGGTAATAATGCTGAGAATCCAGCTGGAGCGCCAGGGAAAGACCCTGTTGCCGAGCATGCGCGAATACTCGCGCTATTTCGGACTCAACCCGGAACTGCTGGCACTGGCGAAGAAGGATGCCATCGTCATGCACCCCGGCCCCATCAACCGCGGAGTAGAACTCAACTCTGCGGTCGCCGACGGGTCTCAGTCCTACATCATGAAGCAGGTGGAAAACGGCGTCGCCATCAGGATGGCCATGCTGTACCACGTCTGCGGAGGCGAACCGGCTGCGGAGTAGAGACTTAGAAACCGTTCTACGTACTAGGTTCTAAAAACTGTTCTACGTTCGAAGTTCTAGGTTCTAGGTTAGAACCTGATCCCAAGAACACTGTGGAACGTAGAACGTAGAACGTAGAACGTAGAACGTAGAACGTAGAACGTAGAACGTAGAACGTAGAACGTAGAACGTAGAACGTAGAACGTAGAACGTAGAACGTAGAACGTGCTTAACCTTAAACTCAACCTTAACCTTATCTGCGAGGTGCTTTGAGATGAATCTGTTGATAAAAGGCGGGCGCTTGATAGATCCCTCCCAGGGAATTGACGAAATCATGGACATCCTGATCGCTGATGGGGTAGTCATGGAACTGGGGCACGGGCTGGGCGCACCGGAAGGGACGCAGAGTATCGACGCAGCCGGGCTGATCGTCACACCGGGGCTGATCGACATGCACGTTCATCTGCGTGATCCAGGTCTCGAATATAAGGAAGACATCGCCACCGGAAGCCGCGCGGCTGCCGCGGGCGGGTTCACCTCGGTTGCCTGCATGCCGAACACCAAGCCGGTCATCGACAACAAGGCGGTGACCTCCTACATCGTGAATAAGGCGCGCAGCGAAGCGGTGGTCAACGTGTTCCCGGTCGGTGCCATCACCCAGGGGAGTAAGGGCGAAAGCCTGGCCGAGATGGGCGAGCTGAAGGAGGCCGGCTGCGTCGCGGTTTCTGACGACGGCAGACCGGTCACCAACTCAGAACTGATGCGCCGCGCGCTCGAGTACGCCAAAGGGGTCGGCATCATGGTCATCACCCATTCCGAGGAGCTTTCCCTGGTGGGCGACGGTGTCATGAACGAAGGCTTTACCTCCACCGAACTCGGACTGAAGGGAATACCCTGGGCCGCCGAGGACATCTCGGTCGCCCGCGAGGTCTACCTTGCCGAATTCGCCAACGCTCCGGTCCACATCGCCCATATCTCTACGGCAGGCTCAGCCCGCATCATCCGTAACGCCAAGGCGCGCGGGGTGCAGGTAACCTGTGAAACAGCACCGCACTATTTCACCCTGACCGACGAAGCGGTGCGCGGCTACAACACCAATGCCAAGATGAACCCGCCGCTCAGAAGCGCGTCGGACGTCGCAGCGATGAAGGAAGGACTGGCCGACGGCACCATCGACGCCATCGCGACCGATCACGCTCCGCACCACCCCGACGAGAAGGACGTGGAGTTCAACGTTGCCATGAACGGTATTGTGGGACTGGAAACCTCGCTTCCCCTCTCCCTTAGGCTGGTGGAGGAGGGGTGTCTCGACCTTCAAGCACTGGTTGCCTGCATGTCTTGCAACCCTGCTAAAATACTCGGTTTGGAGCGCGGCACGCTGAAGCCGGGCGCCGTCGCCGACGTCACCATCATCGATCCCGCCAAGGAGTGGCAGGTCATCGCCGAGAAGCTCGAGTCGAAATCGAAGAACAGTCCTTTCCTGGGGTGGCAGATGAAGGGCGCCGCAGCGTACACCATCGTGAAGGGCCAAGTGGTGCACAAGGGCGCGTAACAAGCAACATCAGATCTGATTCCAACCCCTCTCGCTTGAGTCAACTCTCCCTCCCCTTCAAGGGGAGGGTAGGGGTGGGGACGGGGGCATTAGCTCAGACAAGCCCCATCCCCACCTGTCCTCCCCTTGAAGGGGAGGGACGTGAGGCGGGCACAACAACACTAACAGGTCGCGCCCGCGGGACGCGATGCAGCAATAAACCGATTCGGGAGAAGATACATGAAAGCAGTACTGGCTCTGGCGGACGGCCGGATTTTCACAGGTAAGGCGTTCGGTGCAACGGGCGAAACATCGGGCGAGGTGGTCTTCAACACAGCCATGTCGGGATATCAGGAAGTACTGACTGACCCCTCCTACAAGGGGCAGATGGTCACCATGACCTATACCCAGATCGGCAATACGGGGATCAACCCGGAAGACGTAGAGAGCGGCCAGCTCTACCTTTCCGGCTTCATCGTCAGGGAGTATATGGACTGCTACTCCAACTGGCGCGCTACCATGAGTCTGGACGCCTACCTGAAGGAACACGGTATCGTCGGCATCCAGGGGATCGATACCCGGGCGCTGACCCGGCACCTGCGCGACAAGGGCGCTCAAAACGGCATCATCTCCACGGTAGATTTCGACGCCGAGAGCCTGGTTGCCAAGGCGCGCGCCATCCCTTCCATGTCGGGACTCGATCTCGCCTCGGGTGTCAGCTGCACGGCTCCCTATCACTGGACCGAAGGGCTTTGGGATCTGGCCGACGGCTATCCCCAGGTTGACCGGAAGGATCTTAAATACAAGGTTGTCGCCTACGACTTCGGCATCAAGCTGAACATCCTGCGCTGCCTGGTCTCGGCCGGCTGCGACGTGACCGTAGTGCCCGCGACCTTCCCGGCCGCCTCCGCGCTCGCCATGAACCCGGACGGAATCTTCCTTTCCAACGGCCCGGGCGACCCGGAGCCGATGAAGGAAGTCATCGAAAACCTCAAGGCATTCGTCGGGAAAAAGCCGATTTTCGGCATCTGTCTGGGGCACCAGCTGCTAGGTCTCGCGCTCGGCGGTCGCACCATCAAGCTCAAGTTCGGAAACCATGGCTCCAACCTTCCCGTCATGGATATGGCCACCCGCAAGGTGGAGATCACCGCCCAGAACCACGGCTTTTCCGTGGATATCCTGTCGCTTTCCAAAACCTGCCAGCTTGGGCATGAGAACCTGAACGACCAGACCGTGGAGGGGATGAGCCACACCAATCTCCCCATCTTCTCGGTGCAGCATCATCCCGAGGCTTCACCCGGTCCGCACGATTCGCATTACCTGTTCGACCGGTTCGTGGAGATGATGGAAAAGGATAAAACCTGTTGAGTGGGGTAAAACCTGTTAAGTGGTTGAGTGGTTGAGTAGTCGAGTTGTTTAGTTGTTTAGTTGCCTTGTAGCAATTGTACTCTCAGTAGCTGTAAGCGACTCAACGACTTAACGACTCAACGACTCAACGACTCAACGACTTAACGACTTAACGACTTAACGACTTAACGACTCAACGACTCAACGACTCAACGACTATGAAATACCTAGCTCTTTATCATAGCGGTGAACTGATCCGGCGCATCAAGGCCGGTTACGCCCGTCTTGCTTGCTGCGACCTCTGCCCGCACGCTTGTGGTGTGAACCGTCTGGCGGGCGAAACAGGTCTCTGCGGCAGCGGCAGCTCGCCGCGCATCGCGTCAGCCAGCGTGCACCGGGGCGAGGAGCCGCCTATCTCGGGAAGCCGGGGCTCGGGCACGATCTTTCTGTCCGGTTGCACGCTCAATTGCCGGTTTTGCCAGAATTTTCCGATTAGCCAGCTGAGAAACGGCACTGATCTTTCCACCGGACAATTGGCCGAAAAGATGCTCGGGCTGCAGAAAAAAGGCGCTCACAATATCAACTTTGTGACACCCAGCCACTTCACCCCGCAGATTCTGGCCGCCCTGTATCTCGCGATTCGCAAGGGGTTCCATCTGCCGATCGTTTGGAACACGAGCGGTTACGAGCGGCTTGACACGCTGCAACTTTTGGACGGCGTCGTTGATATCTACCTGCCGGACATGAAGTACGCCTCGAACCATCAGGCCGTAGCGCTCTCCGGGGCGCCGGGCTATCCCGCTTTGAACCGCGCGGCGGTGGGCGAGATGTTGCGCCAGGCGGGGCAGTTAGAGTGCGACGCGGACGGGATTGCGGTAAGCGGCGTAATCGTCCGGCACCTCGTTTTGCCGGAGGGTAGGGCGGGAAGCTCTGAAACGCTCGCCTACATCGCAGAGAATTTCGGGGAAGAAACCCATGTCGCGCTGATGAGCCAGTACTTCCCGGCGCATCTAGCTCCGGAAACCCCGGGAATTGGGAGAAGGGTGAGCGCCGAGGAGTACGGTGAGGCGGTTGAGGCGCTGGAAGAGTGCGGGTTGGAAAACGGCTGGGTGCAGGACGAGCCGGGCGAAAACTAGCTGGGATTAGCCAGGATAATGACCAATTGATCGGCGGGAACTAAAGCGGCAAGCCAAACTAATGATTACCTGATCTCCCCCTCCCTAACCCTCCCCCTCCGGGAGAGGGGACTAGAGGCGAGACGCATGCAATGCGTCTCTACTGAGATGGTGATGTTTTGCCGAGTGCACTGGAATTTTACTGCTGACATTTAAGAGGCGGACCATCCGCCCTACAGAAGGAGATAGCTGCAATGCCTAAACGTACAGACATCAAGAAGATCCTCATTATCGGCGCGGGGCCGATCGTCATCGGCCAGGCCTGCGAGTTCGATTACTCGGGCACCCAGGCGTGCAAGGCTCTGAAAGAAGAGGGTTATGAGGTAGTGCTGCTGAACTCCAACCCGGCAACTATCATGACGGACCCGGACTTTGCTGACTTTACCTATATCGAGCCGGTTACCCCGGAGATCCTCGCCGCCATCATCGAGAAGGAGCGCCCCGACGCGGTGCTGCCTACTCTGGGCGGACAGACGGCTCTCAATACGGCGGTGGCCGTCGCCGAGAACGGCACGCTGGAAAAGTTCGGGGTGGAACTGATCGGCGCCAAGCTCCCGGCCATTAAGATGGCTGAGGACCGCACCCTCTTCAAGGAGGCGATGCAGCGTATCGACCTGGCGGTTCCGAGATCGGGCCTGGCTCACAACTACTCCGAGGCGATGAACGTTATCAAGATCGTCGGCTTCCCCGCCATCATCCGTCCCTCCTATACCCTGGGCGGCACGGGCGGCGGAATCGCTTATAACATGGAAGAGTACGAAAGGATGTCGATGGCGGGCATAGATGCCTCCCCGACCGACGAGATCCTGGTGGAAGAATCGCTCATCGGCTGGAAAGAGTACGAGCTGGAAGTCATGAGGGACACCGCGGACAACGTGGTGATCATCTGCTCCATCGAGAACTTCGACGCCATGGGGGTCCACACCGGCGACTCCATCACGGTGGCGCCCGCCCAGACGCTCACGGACAAGGAATACCAGATCCTGCGCGACGCTTCCCTGAAGATCATCCGCGAGATCGGGGTGGACACCGGCGGTTCCAACATCCAGTTCGGCATCAACCCGAAGAACGGCCGACTCATCGTCATCGAGATGAACCCGCGCGTGTCCCGCTCCTCCGCGCTTGCCTCCAAGGCTACCGGCTTCCCGATCGCGAAGATCGCCGCCAAGCTTGCCGTCGGCTACACGCTGGACGAGATCACCAACGACATCACCAAGGAGACGCCGGCCTGCTTCGAGCCGACCATCGACTACGTGGTGACCAAGATCCCGCGCTTCACCTTTGAAAAGTTCCCGGCAGCCGACGCGACGCTCACCACGCAGATGAAGTCGGTCGGCGAGGTCATGTCCATCGGCCGCACCTTCAAGGAATCGCTCCAGAAGGCGCTGCGCTCCCTGGAAATCGGCTCCTGCGGCTTCGAGTCGCGCTTTTTCGGCGTCGGCGGCGATACCCGTCGCGGACTTGCCGACAAGGAGCGCACCCAGCTCCTGGACAAGCTGAGAACGCCCAACTGCGACCGGATCTGGTACGTGGGCGACGCTTTCCGCTGCGGCATGACGGTCGAGGACATCTTCGCGCTCACCTTCATCGACCCCTGGTTCCTGCACAACATCCGCCAGATCATCGAGAAGGAGGAGGAGCTCAAGCAGATTGATCTCTCCGCCGAGACCAAGGAAAACCTGCACGACATCCTCTGGGAAGCCAAGCGCTACGGCTTCGCCGACAAGTACCTGGGTCAGCTCTGGAACATCCCGGAACTGAAGGTGCGCGAACTGCGCCTCTCCGTCGGCGTGAAGCCCGTGTACAAGCGGGTCGACACCTGCGGCGCCGAGTTCGTGGCCCACACCCCGTACCTTTACTCGACCTACGAGGAGGAGTGCGAGGCTGAGCCGACTAACAAGAAGAAGATCATCATCCTGGGTGGCGGACCGAACCGGATCGGGCAGGGGATCGAATTCGATTACTGCTGCGTGCACGGCGTCTTTGCCCTGGCTGAGGACGGCTACGAAACCATCATGGTGAACTGCAACCCGGAGACGGTCTCCACCGACTACGACACCTCGGACCGCCTCTACTTCGAGCCGCTGACCCTGGAAGACGTGCTGAACATCGTCGACGTCGAGAAGCCTTTCGGCGTCATCGTGCAGTTCGGCGGCCAGACTCCCCTGAAGCTTGCCGTCGCTCTGGAGAAGGCGGGGGTGCCGATTATCGGGACCTCTCCCGACGCCATCGACCGCGCCGAGGACCGGGAGCGCTTCCAGGAGATGCTGCAAAAGCTCGGCCTGCGCCAGCCGGAAAACGGTACGGCACGCTCCTTCGAAGAGGCCGAAGTTGTCGCCGACCGCATCGGTTACCCCGTCGTGGTGCGCCCCTCCTATGTATTGGGCGGCCGCGCCATGGAAATCGTGTACGACGTGGAGAACCTGCGCCGCTACATGTACACCGCCGTGCTTGCCTCGCCGGAGCACCCGATCCTGATCGACCGGTTCCTTGACGAGGCGATCGAGATCGACGTCGACGCCCTGTGCGACGGGAGGGATGCCGTCATCGGCGGGATCATGGAGCATATCGAAGAGGCCGGGATTCACTCCGGCGATTCGGCCTGCTCGCTCCCCCCTTATTCCCTCTCCCCGGAGATCGCGGACGAGATCAGGCGCCAGACCAAGATGATGGCGCTGGAGCTGGGTGTAAAGGGTCTCATGAACGTGCAGTTCGCCGTCAAAGGGGATGACATCTACATCATCGAGGTGAACCCCCGGGCCTCGCGCACCTCGCCCTTCGTGTCCAAGGCGACCGGGAGACCCTTGGCCAAGATCGCCGCGCGGATCATGGCGGGCAAAACCCTTGCCGAGCTCGGCATCACCGAAGAGATCGTGCCGAAACATATTTCGGTGAAGGAATCGGTGTTCCCGTTTGCCAAGTTCCCCGGGGTGGATACCATTCTCGGACCGGAAATGAAGTCGACCGGCGAGGTCATGGGGATCGGGACGACCTTTGCCGAGGCCTACGCCAAGGCGCAGTCGGGAGCCGGAGTCAAGCTTCCGGTCTCCGGAAAAGTGTTCATCAGCGTGAAGGATTCCGACAAAAAACATATTGTCAGCGCGGCCAAAAGACTGTATGATCAGGGCTTCGAACTGGTTGCCACCCGCGGTACTGCAACCTATCTGCAGGAGAAGGGCATTCCGGTTCAGGTCGTGAATAAGGTGCTCGAAGGACGGCCGCACATCGTTGATGCGATCAAAAACAACGAGATCTGCATGGTGATCAATACCACGCACGGAGCACAGGCAGTAGCTGACTCCTTCTCGATTCGCAGGAATACCTTGATCAACAACGTAGCTTATTACACGACGGCTTCAGGTGCACGGGCTGCAGTGGATGGAATTATAGCCACCAGCCAGTCCAAGCTTGAGGTGAAGTCGATCCAGGAATACCTGAAGTAGCAAGCTTAAACAGGGAACGCTAATCCAAGCGTTCCCTGTTCCTTAATATACTAATGCCAATCAAATTGGGGGGCCTTCTGGCCCCCCTGAAAGTTCATCAAGGAGTAGAGATCGATGTCACAAACCTTGCCGTTGACTAAGGAGAGTTACGAGTTTCTTCAGGAGGATCTGAAACGCCTGATAAAGGAGGAGCGCCCCAAGGTCATTCAGGATATTGCCGAGGCGCGGGCGCACGGCGATCTTTCCGAGAATGCCGAGTATGACGCCGCCAAGAACCGTCAGGGTTTCATCGAGGGGCGCATCAAGGAACTCGGTGACAAGCTGGCGCGCGCCTACGTGGTCGATCTTTCCAATCTGAAGCCGGACAAGGTTGTCTTCGGAGCGACGGTGACTGTCTATGACACCGCGACCGAGGAGGAAATTACCTACAAGATCGTCGGCGAAGACGAAGCGGACATCAAGCTACTGAAGATTTCCTGCACTTCTCCGGTCGGCAAGGCTCTAATCGGGCACAAGCTGGATGACACCGTGAAGGTGGTTGTCCCGGCCGGCACTAAAGAGTACGAGATACTGGAAATTAAATACGAATAGGAACCGGGGCTCGTCGCGGATGACTAGCCCTCTGGAACTGATACGACCCGACAACCAACAACTCAACAACAACAAACATCAGGAGGTTCTATGAGCCAGGTAACGAAGGATATGACTTTTGCGGCAGTGATGAGGATGCACCCGGACGTAGTCAAGGTGCTCGGCAAGTACAATCTCGGCTGCATCGGCTGCATGGGAGCTCAGAACGAGTCCCTGGAGCAGGGCTGCGCTGCTCACGGCATCAAGGTTGACGAGATCCTCACCGACCTCAACGCGCTTTTCGCTTAAATCGTTTGCTGCCGGATCCGGGACTTTTCCGGGTCCGGCACTCTCGCCTTTCTTCCAATGCCCTTCATCGCGCTTTCCCCTGACGGGACTATTCCACTATCTGAAGAGCTCCGGGACTTACTGGCTATTAAGCCAGGTGACCTGCTCTCACTTGAGGTGGTTGATGGCGTCCTGCGCATTGCTCCACACCTGACTGCAAAAACAAACAAGGCCGCAAAGGCTGGTAAACCTGCTAAGGCTTTAAAGGCTAGCGAGGCTCGGACGGATCTGTCGGATGGGACCGATCGCGCGGGTTTAGCCTTTAACGCGAAGGTTGAGGCAGGAAAAACCGCTAGCGCAGCAACCGGTGCTGCCGGTGCCGCTGCAGGTGCTGCTGCCAACGGCGCTGTCGGTGCCGCTGCAGTCGCTGCCGCAAACGCTCGCCGCGAACAGCTGAAAACCCCGATCCGCTTCATCAAGGGGGTGGGACCCAAGCTCGCCGAAGCGCTCGCCAAAAAGGGGATCGCCACGGTTGAGGATGCCCTGTACTTGCTGCCGCATCGCTACGAGGATCGCCGCGAACTGAAGGACATCGTCATGCTGCGCCCCGGCGGAACGGAGGCTTTCTTCGCTACGGTGGTCTCCGCTGAACCGCAAACGACCAAGGGCGGGCGGGGCTACTTCGAGGTGATCGTGCGCGACGGCACCGGAAGCCTCGTGCTTAAATGGTTCCACTTCCACCCGACCTTTATGAAGAAGAACTGGTTTGCCGGCAGGCGCGGCATCTTCATCGGGGAGATCGCACAGTTCGGCCGAGAGCGCGAGATGCACCACCCCGAGGTTGAATGGGCGGCCGAAGGCGAGGACATCGCTCAGGTCATGGCCCGCGACCCGGACAATTTCGGCAGGATTCTCCCGGTCTACCCGCTGACCGAGGGGGTGAGCCAGAAACTGATGCGCCGCATCATGCGCGACACGGTGCAGCTTTTCAGCCGCTATCTTACCGGGACGCTTCCCGAAGAGATGGTCCTGCGCCAGAGACTCCTGTCGCTTCCCGTGGCGCTACGTGAGGCTCATGCGCCCGACGCCGAAAGCCGCGTGGGCGAGCTTAACGAAGGTCACGGTGAGGCGCACCGCTCGCTTGCCTTTGATGAGCTGTTCTTTCTGCAACTGGGACTCGCCCTCAAGAAGCGCGGCGTGGCCCTGGAGGACGGCATCAGTTTCCAGGTGACGCACCGCTACACCCGGGAACTCCTCAAACTGCTCCCTTTCAGCCTGACTGGTGCCCAAAGAAGGGTGCTCTCCGAGATCAAGGAGGACATGATCTCGCCGCATCCGATGCACCGGCTGGTGCAGGGGGACGTCGGCTGCGGCAAGACTCTGGTCGCACTCCTAGCCGCCCTTGTCTGCGTCGAGAACGACTATCAGGTGGCCATCATGGCGCCCACCGAACTCCTGGCCGAGCAGCACTACCTGAACATCCACGGTTACTGCGAGCGGCTCGGCATCTCAGTGGCTTTGCTTACCGCGAGCGTTAAGGGAAAGGGTGAGACGCTGGAGCGGATTGCCTCGGGGGAAACCCGTATCGTGGTCGGCACGCACGCCGTCATTCAGGAGAAGGTCGAGTTCAAACGGCTGGGACTCGGGGTTATCGACGAGCAGCACCGCTTCGGCGTCGTGCAGCGCGCGCTTCTAAAGCGCAAGGGGGATAATCCCGACATCCTGGTCATGACCGCAACGCCCATCCCGCGCACCCTGTCGATGACCGTTTTCGGCGACCTCTCGCTCTCCGTCATCGACGAACTGCCGCCGGGAAGGACCCCCATCGAGACTCGCGTGGCGCGCGAAGGGCGCCGCGGCGAGGTTTATGCGGCGGTGCGCGAGGAGGTGGGGAAGGGGAGACAGGCCTACATCATCTACCCGCTGGTCGAGGAGACTGAGAAGAGCGATCTGAAGGCGGCGGTTCAGATGGCCGACCATCTGGCCCAGGATATCTTTGCAGATCTGAGGGTGGCCGTGCTGCACGGTAGGATGAGCGCCGCCGAAAAAGAGTCCGTCATGACGAGCTTCAAGGCGGGGGATACCGACATCCTGGTAGCCACCACGGTCATCGAGGTCGGCATCGACGTGCCCAACGCGACCCTTATGGTGATCGAGCATGCCGAGCGGTTCGGTCTTTCCCAGTTGCACCAGTTGCGCGGCCGGGTAGGGCGCGGTGCCGGCAAGTCGCGCTGCATCCTTTTGGCCGGTGACAAGCGCTCCGAGGATGGTGCGAGGCGACTTGAGGTCATGGTGCAGAGTTGCGACGGCTTCGTCATCGCCGAGGCGGACCTGGAAATTCGCGGTCCGGGGGATTTCCTCGGCACCCGGCAGGCGGGTCTGCCCGAGCTGAGGGTCGCTGATATTCTGCGCGACGGCGGGGTGCTGGAGCAGGCGCGCCGGGAGGCGTTCTCCCTGGTTGAGCGCGATCCCGAACTGGGCGCTCCCGGAAACGACCGTCTGCGCGCCGAATTGATGCTGCGCTGGGGCGGCAGGCTGGAACTGGCTTCTATAGGATGACCGGTCGGTGTAGATACTGCAATATTATTCATGCTTTGTAATAAATTCTGATATTATTGACTTAATTACTTCATCAGGAGGTACTGCATGAACAACGAATATACCGCAGTTATCAAGCAAGACGGCAAATGGTGGCTAGGCTGGATAGAGGAGGTCCCGGGTGTGAATTGCCAGGAAAGCTCCTATGACGAGTTACTCGAAAGTTTACGTGTGACCTTGTTGGAGGCTTTGGAATTCAACAAACAGGAAGCTCTTGCCACAGCTGGCGCTGATTATCGTGAAGAGAAATTTGCTGTATGAAGAAAACCGCGCTGCTCAAGCACCTTCGCGCTCATGGCTGCGAACTGCTAAGATAAGGCGGTCGACATTCCTGGTGGTATAACCCCGAGAAAAGTTGAGGTCTGCCGTCCCCCGGCATTCCGAAATTAGCGAGATTTTGGTTAGGAAAATCTGTAAAGACCTCAACATCCCCCCCGTACCTTAATCACAACAATTCTCACCGTTTCAAGGACCAACGTCGTGGAAAACCGCCTCGGCCCAATTCACGGCTTCCTCTTCGCCTTGGAGGTCCTTTGCCATTTCAGCATATTCCCCCTCGAGAGAGTGGATTAATCCTTGACCAAATTTGCTGATTTCGCGTGGTCCTAGTTCTGTGTTCCCTGAAGAACTTCTTTGTCAACTGTCATGGATCGTTTTCCTTGTTGGTACCTCCACTATAGGTGCACTGTACGTATAAAGCGACGAAGTGTCAACGTGGCGTCTTGACCATGCAGAACGTTTCCAATTGTGCAATCGGTTGCGGATAACTGGGAAAGCAACATCTTGACATCCTTTTTAAATGGGTAAAAAATATAATTAACATGTGTTAATAAAACCGGACTATTGTCAAACCTCAATTGCTTGTTTGCAGTAATGGCCCTGCTGTAGGTGTGATGCTGGTGCTGACCTGCTAATTCCAGGCTGAGCACCAGCAGGGGCCACATTGATGCGCGGATTTGGTACCAAATCATCAGAATTTGTACGGTAAGCATTTGAGGCTATCGAGGTGACCTCATGGGACTATCTAAAATATTCCGAATCGAAAACGGCGCCAGGGCTCTCTTTGCCATACTGCTGTCACTGATTCTCGTTGCCTGCGGCGGTGGTGGTGGTGGTACCAGCTCTAGCACAAGTAGTAACGATAGTGGAAGCGGCAGCAACAGTGGGACTGGGAATGTTACCGATAATGGAACTGGAGGAACAGGCACAGGAACAGGCACAGGAACAGGCACAGGAACAGGCACAGGAACAGGAACAGGAACAGGCACAGGAACAGGAACAGGAACTGGAACTGGAACTGGAACTGGAACTGGAACTGGAACTGGAACTGGAACTGGAAATGGAACTGGAACTGGAACTGGAACTGGAACTGGAACTGGAACTGGAGGGACAGTAAATGCCCCAGGTGTTCCTGCCGCCATTACCCTGACTTTAGTGGCGGGAGGGTTCAACCATCCGGTTGCCATCGCAAACGCCGGGGACGGAAGCGGCCGCCTCTTCATAGCCGAGCAAGGCGGGTTGGTCAAAATCCTCAGTAACGGCCAGGTTTCCGCCACTCCCTTCCTCGACATAACTGGTCAGGTCACACAGGCGGGCGGCGAACAGGGGCTGCTCGGACTTGCCTTCCCGCCAGGATTCGCTACCCGCAACAGCTTCTACGTTAACTACACCAACAGGTCGGGCGTAGGCAACACGGTAGTCGCCCGCGTAGGCATGAGCGCCGATCCCGACCGAGCCGACCCGGCCTCCCGCGCTGAGCTTCTGACCATCACCCAGCCTTTCGCTAATCACAACGGAGGTCAACTTGCCTTTGGACCCGACAGCCTGCTTTATATCGGCAGCGGCGACGGCGGCAGCGAGGGCGATCCGCAGGGCAACGGTCAGAGCCGCAGTGTGCTGCTGGGCAAAGTCCTTCGGCTTGACGTCTTGAGCGGCACCAATCCCTACGCAATTCCTGCTGGCAACCCATTTGGTAATGAGATATGGGCCTACGGGCTGCGTAACCCCTGGCGCTTTTCTTTCGACCATTTGACAGGCGATCTTTATCTGCCTGACGTCGGGCAGGATCAGGTGGAGGAGGTCAATTTCCAACCGGCAGGGAGCGGTGTCGGCGCCAATTACGGCTGGAATATCATGGAAGGGGACCGCTGTTTCGCGGATCCCTCCTGCAGCAGCGCAGGTCTCACTTTGCCGGTGACTCAGTATCTCCACGGCAGTGGCGACTGTGCGGTGGTTGGTGGTTTTGTCTACCGTGGGACCAATCCTGCGCTGCGAGGGGTTTATTTCTATGGCGACTTCTGCAGTGGACGCGTTTGGGGGTTGCAGCAAAATGCCGGCACCTGGATGAACGGGCTGGTTGACGATACGACGTTCTCTATCTCAACTTTCGGTGAGGATGAGGCTGGGGAGCTTTATCTGGCTGACTATGGTGGTGGGAACCTGTACCGCATTGGTACACCTTGAGATAACTTGTCTGTTGTAGTAATGCCCTGGTCCTCCCCCTTCCCCACCCTGTCCCTCCCCTTGAAGGGGAGGGGACGTGAAGGGTAGGATACCCTTAGGTATCCGTAGAACAACAGACCGAGCACGTTCAGACGCGTCCTAATGTCCCCTCTCCCGGAGGGGGAGGGGTAGGGAGAGGGAAGTCAGCTTTCTCTCAACCAAACGACGCGCCGGCCGGCTTTTAGCTCAAGCTTATCGGGGGATAGCGCATCTGCGATCAACTACTCTGCAACGAGCTGCGGATATCCTGAACCAGCGCCGCAATCTCCTCCACCTTGGTGTCCCAAGAGCACATGAACCTTGCGCCGCCTGAGCCTATGAAGGTGTAGAAATGCCAGCCCCGGCCGCGCAGTGCTTCCAGCGCAGCGGGCTCCATTTCGAGGAAAACGGAGTTAGCTTGACTGGGGAACATGATCTTAACGCCGGGTAACTTTTTAACCTCGTTCTCCAGAAGCCGCGCGCAGTTGTTGGCATGGTCGGCGTTTCGCAACCAGGCGCCGCTCTCCAGCATGTTGATCCAGGGGGCGGTCAGGAAACGCATCTTGGAGGCGAGCTGCCCCGCCTGTTTGCAGCGGTAGTCGAATTCGAAGGCGAGCTCTTTGTTGAAGAAGACAACCGCTTCGCCGACGGCGAAACCGTTCTTGGTGCCGCCGAAAGTCAGCACATCGACTCCCGCCTGCCAGGTGATCTCCTTGGGTGCTACCTGGAGCGACGCCACTGCATTGGCGAAGCGGGCTCCGTCCATATGCACGCGCAAGGAGTGTTTTTTCGCCAGTTCGCCTATCGCCTGCATCTCGGCCACGCTGTACACGGTGCCGAGTTCGGTGGCCTGGGTCACGCTGAGCGCCCTGGCTTTGGGATAGTGGATGTCACTACGCTTGGTGATGGTGTGTTCTATGGCATCGAGGTCCACCTTGCCGTTAGCGCCGGGAACCAGCAGCACCTTGGTGCCGTTGGAGAAAAACTCCGAGGCGCCGCATTCGTCGGTTTCAATGTGCGCCATTTCGTGGCAGACGATGGAATGGTACGATTTGCACAAGGAGGCGAGGGCGAGGGAGTTGGCGGCGGTCCCGTTGAAGACGAAGAATACTTCGCACTCTGTCTCGAATAGTTCGCGGATCTGCTCGCACGCCTTGGCGGTCCAGGCGTCGTCTCCGTATGAACTGGCCAGTCCTCGATTCGCCTCTTCCATGGCCTGCCATGCTTCGCTGCAGATTCCTGCATAGTTGTCGCTGGCAAAGTGGTATTTAAGCGGCTGTCCCGCAATATCAAGTTTGTTTGTCACTGTATCTGCCCCCTTCGGTTTAACGTATCTCATCTGTCACAAGAATGCCGACATTGCCGGCTTCCGTAGGTTGCGTTGAACGGGTTCATCGTGAAACGCAACATTGCTGTCGACGGGCTATCAGTATCTCTGATGTCAGCGCTCGATCGTTGTTGACAGTCACTTTTATCATGGATGGTGGGCCGCTAACAAATAAAATGTTTGCTTTGGTAAACAGGCAACTTCTCAAAGGCAAAGCAGGCGGGATTGGGTAGGGGAAGGTTGGGGGAGCTGAGACGCATGCAATGCGTCTCTACCTGATAGATGCCTTTGCCAAGGTTGATTGGGGCCGGCTCTGTGGTCTAACATACGTAGAGGCGCCTTGCATGTGTCTCCTGACACTATTCCACCGCCTACTTGTTACTCAGCCTGCTTGGTCGCCCACCGGCGGCACAGACGGCAGATGTTACCCTCCAACAGCCATTGCCCGGCTCGCTTCGGCACCCGGTTCATCCGGCAGCAGCTCGGAGACCAGCATCCCCGCAAGAATCAGCGCCGCTCCCCAATACCCGTAAACTCCCAAACGCTCCCCGGCGGCAAAGTAGGCGTACCCGGCACCGAAAACAGGCTCGGTACAAAAAATGAGCGCGGTGTGAGACGGGCTTATGTAGCGCTGCATGGAGGTTTGCACCAAAAAAGCGAAGACGGTGGCGATCAACACGCAAATCGCGAGGGTCCAGAAAAGCTCCGGATGCCAGACGAACACCCGTTCTCCTTGGAGGCCGGCCGTAGCCAAGCTCAAAAGGCCGACTGCCGTGAGTTGCAGGGTGGTCAACAAGTAAACATCGCTTTCGGCGTGCCGCGCGAAACGACTGGTGAAAAGCAGATGCAGCGCCACGCTGACCCCGCATAGGGTACCGAGCAAATCCCCACGGTTGAAACTGAGGGTGCTGTTGCTGCAGAGTAGCAGGAGTCCCGCCAGGGCAAGTCCTACTCCCCACCGGATGCTGCGACCGATCGGCTGGCGAAAGATAAGAGCGTCAAAGAGCGGGACCAGCACGACGCTTAAGCCCGTTAAAAATCCGGTGTTCGAGGCGCTGGTATATTTGAGCCCGACGGTCTGGAAGGCATAGGCGGCAAAAAGCAGAGTTCCAAGAATGCAACCGTGTGTCAAAAGCCTCATGTTCAACCTGTCTCGACGCACCAGCGCAAAAGGAAGCATGACTGCCGATGCTAGCAAGAAACGCTGTGACAGGAAAACGTATACGTCCACCTGATTGATCGCATCCTTTACAATGGTAAAGGTCACTCCCCAAAAGAATGTTGTGGTCAATAGTAGCAGTGCTGCACGAATTTTTTTCATCAGCCCCAACCTTAATTTGGTCCCATAAAACCTTGAATTCACACAATTGTCACAACTAGGTTAACATGCTCTAAATATGTATGCAAGAGTTATTCTAATTAGATGGTTGACAAGTGGTCCTAAAATCTTTAATAGTATCCGCAAAATGTAGAACTGTGTGTTCTGCCTAATTTTGAGTCCAACCAAGGAGGAAGCATGAAATCATTCCGCATTATGGCAGCAGTTCTGGCGCTTACCGGTCTTTGTCTCGCAACCGGAGCTCACGCGGCACCGGCCAAAACCGTAACCTTCGCAACGGACGCAGTTTGGCCGCCGATGGAGATGGTGGACGCTAACAAGAAGATCATCGGTTTCGACATCGACCTCATGAACGCTGTTGCTAAGGAAGCTGGTTTCACCGCAGCTTTTAAGAACACCGCATGGGACGGCATCTTTGCCGGCGTTGAGGCGGGCCAGTACGACGCGATCGTCTCCTCCGTCACCATCACCGACGAGCGCAAGCTTAAGTACGACTTTTCCATTCCCTACGCAAAAATCGGCCAGGTGCTTGTAGTACCCAAAGCGGAGAAGGCTAAGAATCTTGCCGACATGAAGGGGAAGAAGGTCGGCGCGCAGATTGGCACCACGGGCGCCATTGAAGTGAAGAAGGTTGCCGGCGTTGAACTCAAGACCTATGACGATGTCGGTCTTGCCTTCGAAGACCTGGCAGCCGGCCGCATCGCAGGCGTTGTCTGCGACGAGCCGCCCGCAGTCATCTACGCTCTGCAGAAAAAAGAATACAACTCCAAGTTCAAGATTGCCGGCAAGCCCTTCACCAAGGAAGACTACGGCGTTGTCGTGAAGAAAGGGAACAAGGAACTTCTCGCGATGATCAATAAGGGAATCGCGGCTGTTCAGAAGAAGAAGATTGACGAAAAGCTTAAGGCTAAGTGGCTCAAATAGACTGTTGGGGCGACCGGCGGTCGCCCAGGTAGGTTGGGCGGCCAACGGCCGCCCAGGCAGTTCCAACGTGGCGCGTTTCTCGGGGCGACCGCCGGTCGCCCTTTCGCAGACTCATTATTTTCAGGATGGATTATCTAACGTATGAGCAATGAAGCAAAAAAGCAGCTAATCGATGTGGGAGATGGCGCCGCTATCCCAAGAAAGAGCGACCGGGGGCTTTTCACCGCCTGGCGTATCGCCTTTTTCGGGGCAATCGGCATCCTTGCTTTCCTGACGGCCAGCAAACCCGACCCCTATCTGGACATTCTCAAGTTCGTCCCCGACGGCATACTGGTTACCTTCCAGGTGACCCTCGGCGCGATACTGCTGGCAATTGTCTTTGGCCTCATCACGGGCCTGGGCAGGATTTCCAAGAACAAGATTTTTAACGGCGCGGCCTCGCTTTATGTGGAGATCATCCGCGGCATTCCTCTCCTGGTGCAGATCTTCTACATCTACTATGCACTGGGCCGCTTTATCAAGGTCCCCGCGATCCTTTCCGCCATCATCGCCATGGCTGTCTGCTATGGCGCCTATATGGGCGAGGTGGTGCGCGCGGGCATTGAGTCGATAGCGAAGGGGCAGGAGGAAGCAGCCCTGTCGCTCGGCATGAACGGTCGGCAGACCATGATTCACGTCATCCTGCCGCAGGCTGTGAAGGTGATTCTGCCGCCGGTAGGTAACGAGTTCATCGCCCTACTGAAGGACTCCTCGCTGGTCTCCATCATCGCGGTCGCCGACCTGCTGCGCCGTGGCCGCGAGTTCGCCTCCGAGACCTTCACCTACTTCGAGACCTACACCGCTATCGCGCTGATTTACCTGATCATCACGCTCTTTTTGTCGAAGATCATCAGCATCATGGAGGAGCGCGTCAGTGTCAACAAGTAGCCGCAAGAAAATGGTTGAGGCTGTCGAAATCTCCAAGGTTTACGGCGCCTTCCGTGCGCTGGACCGGGTCTCCTTCGACATTTACGACGGCGAGAAGGTCGTCATCATCGGGCCGTCCGGTTCGGGCAAGTCCACCCTGCTGCGCTCCATCAACCGTCTGGAAGTCATCGATGGCGGGCGCCTGGTGGTGGACGGCATGGACCTCTCCGACCCGAAGACCGACATCATCAAGGTGCGCGAGGAGGTCGGCATGGTGTTCCAGGCCTTCAACCTGTTCCCGCACAAGACCGTGCTCGAGAACCTGACCCTCGCCCAGATCGTGGTGCGCAAGCGCTCCAAGAAGGATGCCGAGGAGCGCGCCATGGCACTTTTGGAGAAGGTCGGGCTCCTCGAGAAGGCCCAGGCCTACCCGGGGAATCTCTCCGGAGGCCAACAGCAGCGCGTCGCCATCGCCCGCTCGCTCGCCATGGACCCCAAAATGCTGCTTTTTGACGAGCCTACCTCCGCGCTCGACCCCGAGATGATCGGCGAGGTGCTGGACGTCATGAAGGGACTGGCGCGCGAGGGGATGACCATGGCGGTCGTCACCCACGAAATGGGCTTTGCCCGCGAAGTCGCCGACCGGGTCATCTTCATGGATGCCGGTCGCATCGTGGAGGAGGGGACGCCGGAGCATTTCTTCACCGCCCCGACCCACGAGCGCGCCAAGTTGTTCTTAAGCCAGATTCTTTGAAAAGGGTTGGCATTTTCACCGTGCACAACGTGGTGCGCAGTTTTTTTAGTACCTGACTTAAAAAAACGCAGTTTAAATCTTTAACGAAAGGTGGTGGTAGTCCCCTTCAGTTAGACCGCTAGTAACGTTGAAACGCAGAACATGCAATTTACCCAACACTGAATGAGGAGGAAGAAAATGAAATGTAACAAGAAGCTTCTTGCCGTAGCCGCCGCAGGCGCGCTGACCGTCGCAACCGCAGTACCCGCCTTGGCCCTGGAGAACGAGTTCCACGGTGCATTCACCTCTTACTACGACCTGTCGAACTTCAGCGCTGCCGGCAATGACGGTTCTTCATCCAACTTCCAAGGTCTGCAGAAGAATGCTCCGACTGAAAACTACTTCGTGCAGCGCGTCCGCCTTGGCTACAACGCCAAAGTGAGCGAGCAGGTAAAATTGAACACCAAGTTCGAACTTGACTACACCTTCTGGGGCAACAGCTCCTACGCTACCGGCCGCAACAAGGGTGGCGCTCTCGGCGCTGACTCCGTTCAGATCGAAACCAAAAACCTGTACCTGGAACTGAACTACCCGGCAGTAAACACGCAGATCGGTATGATGCCCTACAACGACTCCTTCAAGGGTGTCCTTTTTGACGCCGACATGGCCGGTATCCTCTTTTCGCACGATTACTCCAATGCAAGCGTCGCAGCCGGCTTCTTCCGCTTCGGCGACAACGGTGCTACCCTGGGCAAGAACGCTTACGACATGATCTCCCTCGATGCCAAGTACAATGTTACCAAGACCTTCAAGGTCGGCGGCGCATTCTACTACATCAACGACAACTCCGCACAGGCGTCCATCGTTACCCACGGCGCGCAGACCGGCGTTCTGGCAGACGGAACCCCTGTTTTCGCCACCGGCACCACCACCCCGCAGCCCAACAAGGACGTCAAGGTTCACACCATCGGCCTGAACGCTGAAGGCGCTGTCGGCCCGGTAACCCTGAGCGGCTTCGTTATGAAGCAGTTCGGCGATCTGAGCGCTACCCAGGACTCCAGGGGTTACGCTGTCAACCTCGGCGCTAAGGCAGCTCTCTTGGGCGGCACACTGCGCTCCGAGTTCCTCTTTGTCGGCGGCGGCAGAGATGCCTTCTACGTTCCGGCTTCTGCTGGCGGCACCGAAGGCGGCGGCTTCTACGATGCAGAAATGATCATGTTGAACCGCGACAAGAACGCCAAGACCATCGACACCGCAATCGTGTACGACACCAACAACTTCAATCAGGGTCTGGTCATGGGTTCGGTCGGTTACGATCACGCCTGCACCGACAAAATCACCAGCAGCATCAATGCCGGCTTTGCAGCTGTCGCAACTAACGTTGCTCACACAGGCTCCAGCAACTACCTCGGTACTGAAATCAACATGGAATCCAACTACAAGCTGACCCCGAATGTTACTATCGGAGTTCGCGGCGGCTACGTGTTCCTTGGCGACTACTTCAAGGGCACCAATGCTGATAACCCCTATGACGTCAAGGTTCTTGCCAACCTGGCATTCTAAGCAAAATGACCGTCTCTTCGGAATTTCCGGAGAGACGGTTTTTTGTAAAAGCAGCGCAAGTTAGCACCTATGACTTGACAGATGAAGAAAACTATAGTTAGCTTAGCTGTCTGTAACATAACTGAAATTCAATAACCCTAAGGAGGTAGTCTACATGAGCTTTAAGAAGATGAGCGCCCTGCTCCTGGTAGCAATGCTCGCCGCCGGTGCATTCGGCTGCAAGAAGAAAGAAGAAGCACCCAAGGAAGCAGCAGCACCCGCAGCCGCACCGGCCGCCGACACCATCAAGATCGGTTTCCTCGGCGCACTGACCGGCGACGTTGCCATGTTCGGCAAGCCGACCCTGGACGGAATGAAGATGGCTGCCGAAGAGATCAACGCCGCAGGCGGGATCACCGGCAAGAAGATTGAGATCGTTGAAGCTGACGACCGCGGCGACAAGCAGGAAGGCGCTTCCGTTACCCAGAAACTGATCTCCCGCGACAAGGTTGTAGCCATCGTCGGCGACCCCACCACCGGGATCACCAAGGTAGCTGCTCCGATCGCACAGAAGGCAGGCGTTGTGCTGCTCTCCGCAGGTGCCACCGGCCCCGGCGTCGTCGAAATCGGCGATTTCATCTTCCGCGACACCCTGCTCGACTCCATCGCCATTCCCGCCTGCATCGAGTTCTTTGCTAAAGACATGAAGTACAAGAAAGTCGCCATCGTTACCTCCGACAACAACGACTACTCTGTCGGTCTTTCCCAGACCTTCCGCGATTCAGCGAAAAAGGTTCCCTCCATCAAGATCGTTGCCGACGAGAAAGTTAAAGACGGCGACAAGGACTTCTCCGCTCAGATTACCAACATCAAAGCACAGAAGCCCGACGTCATCCTGTTCTCCGGTTACTATACCGAAGGCGCCCTCATCATGAAAGAGGCCCGCAAGCAGGGTCTCAAATGCGCGATGTTCGGCGGCGACGGACTGTTCTCCCCGAAATTCATCGAACTGGGTGGCCCTGCTGTTGAAGGCTCCATGTCCGCTCTCGGCTTCTCCCCCGAGCAGGCAACCCCGGAAACCGAAAAATTCATCTCCGCTTTCAAAGCCAAGCACAACGGCGAACTCCCGGGCCTCTTCGACGCCCAGGGCTATGACGCCATCAAGCTTTTGGCCGACTCCATGACCCGAGCCAACTCAGCCGACCCGAAGGTCTTCAAGGATGCCCTTGCCAAGACCAAGAACTTCGCTGGCGTGTCCGGGACCATCAGCATGCAGGCTAACCGCGAGCCGATCAAGACTCCGCTGAGCCTTCTGTATGTCAAGGACGGCAAGTTCATCCTGAAAGCAAAAGTACCTGTCAAGATGGACTAGGTTTTACCTGGCAGCAGTCATACACCCAGTAATAGAGAACGGCCCCATTCCGGTGGGGCCGTTTTTTTGGTTTTAACAGTAACCGTGCTCCTCGTGGCTGTCCACATCCCCCGCCCCGACCCTTGAAGGGGAGGGAGAGTTTTCTCCGGACGTTTTGTCGTTGTTGAGAGTTGCTGCTACCTGATAACCCGACAAGGGTTGACTGAAGGACTCTCAATTTTGTCAGCTTTTGTCCGCCTAAATCATCCGCTCACGACGTTTCATCCATTGCAGGGCACCTTTACTCTCAGTGAATCCCCCAAATAGAGCTTTTTTATTGCCTGAAGCCTGATCGTTTGCAGCGCCGTAACTGGAAATTTAGAGGGTGTTAAAGATCAATGCAGACTTTTTGACGCCAATCAAAAGTTTAACTTTACTAAACAGGGTGAGGTAGTGTAAAGTGTCGCGGCTACAGAGGGTTGCCTGCTTCATTAAAAAGTGCGCTGCTCCTTTCGCCTGTTTTTTCGCTGTGGTGTGCAACACGGCTCGGATCATCCGCTTTGGCATTAAAGTCCTGAAGTTCTGTATCTCTTCAAGACATCAAAGCTTGCACATTTTGCATTGTTTATGGTATACAACAGCGGTACTGTCGTTCTTTCCGGAGCAGCGTTGCTCTACTAGTACTTCTTTCATCGATGCGCTTAATAAGTTTATTCTGTATACGTAATCTCTTGCGTTATCTTGGTTAAATCAATCCCACAGTCGGAAGGAAATCGACATGTTCCTGCAACAGCTTATTAATGGTATAGCACTCGGCAGCGTTTATTCGCTTATAGCATTGGGCTATACAATGGTGTACGGCATCATCACCCTGATAAACTTCGCCCACGGCGAGATTTTCATGGTGGGGGCCTTCATTGGCCTCCTGCTGGTCTCCTACTTCAAGTGCAACATCTTTGTTGCCATTGTCGGAGCCATGATCTTCAGTATGGTCATGGGGGTGCTGATCGAGCTGATCGCTTACCGGGCTCTCAGGAAGGCCTCCCGGCTCTCGGCGCTCATCTCCGCCATCGGCGTTTCCATCTTCCTTTCCTCGCTGGCGCTGATGGTTTTCGGCGCCGACGCCAAGGGGTTTCCGGACACCGCCTTCCCGGTGAACCAGATCCACATCGGCGACGCCGACATCTCGACGCTGCAGCTCCTGATCATCGGGGTTTCCGCGGTGCTCATGCTCGGGCTCGAGTTCATCGTGCAGAAGACCAAGATCGGCAAGGCGATGCGGGCCACCTCCGAGGATTACAACACTTCGGCTCTCATGGGAATCAACGTGAACCGTATCATCTCCTTCACCTTTGCCCTCGGCTCCGCGCTGGCTGCGGCAGGGGGGGTGCTGGTAGGGGTTCTCTTCAACGCGGTCTCCTTCAATATGGGGCTCATGGCCGGACTCAAGGCCTTCGCGGCCGCGGTTCTCGGCGGCATCGGCTCGATTCCCGGCGCCATGCTGGGCGGCCTCCTTTTGGGCGTTTCCGAGGTCTTCGGGGTGGCGATCGGCTATTCCTCCTATCGTGACGCCATCGCGTTCTCCATTTTGGTACTCGTTCTCCTCGTGAAGCCCACTGGCCTCCTTGGACAAAAAATTACAAAGAAGGTGTAGATTCGATGGGTGCTTACCTACAGAGCTTGGTCGCCATGGTCGACCCGTACCTGATGCAGATCCTCGTTAACGTCGGCATCGCCATCGTTCTGGCCCTCGGCCTGAACGTGATCGTCGGCCTTACCGGTCAGCTGTCCCTGGGACACGCCGCCTTCATGAGCATCGGCGCCTTCGCCAGCGCCATGATCACCATCAAGACGGGGCTTCCCTTCAGCCTGAACCTGGTGCTGACCGGGGTGGTGACCGCGCTGGTCGCGGCCATCATCGGGTTTCCCATCCTGAGGCTGACCGGCGATTATCTCGCGATCTGCACTCTGGGCTTCGCCGAGATCGTCAAGGTCTTCTTCCTGAACTTCGAGCCGACCAACAAGGCCTTGGGGCTCACCGTGCCTGCGGCGAAGACCATGATCCCGATGCCGATCTACGTACTGATCGTCGCCATCCTCGCCATCATACTGGTGACCTTCGTGCAGACCTCCCGCTTCGGGCGCGCCCTGAAGGCGATCCGCGAGGACGAGATAGCCGCAGAGGCGATGGGGATCAACACGACCCGCTACAAGATACAGGCCTTTGCCCTGGGCTCCTTCATGGCAGGGGTGGGCGGCGGACTCTACGCCCATTTCCTGAGCTACATCAACCCCTCGGACTTCGGCTTCCTTAAATCGGTTGACATCCTGAGCATGGTGGTTCTCGGGGGACTGGGGAGCGTGCCCGGCACCGTCATCGGTTCCTCCGTATTGGCGAGCGCGCCGGAGTTCCTCCGTTTTATGTCCCAGTACCGGATGCTTGTTTATGGCGCCCTCCTGGTCTTCCTGATGGTGTTCCGTCCCAACGGCCTTTTGGGAGGGGTGAACTTTACCGACCTGCTGTTGCGCGCCATTGGCAAGAAGCCCGCCGGTGTGGCACTGAAGCAGAAGAAATGAGCCAAGGCGTATGAAACACAGAGCCACAGAGAACACAGGGAAAAGCAAAATCTTTTAAACTGTTTTAGGCTTTAGGCAGTAGATTCAACCTTCTTGTTTTGATTTTCCTCAGTGTCCTCTGTGGCTCTGTGTTAATAGGTCTTTGTTTTTGCATATTCCAGAATAAATTACCATAGCGAGAGCCAAGCATGTCTATTTTGAAACTTGAGGACGTCACCATTCGCTTTGGCGGTCTGGTGGCAGTCGATAAGGTAAACCTTTCGGTAGAGAAGGGGACCATTGTCGCCCTGATCGGACCCAACGGCGCCGGTAAGAGCACGCTCTTCAACCTGATCACCGGGATCTACACCCCTACCGAGGGAACCATCTCCTTCATGGGTAAGACCATCGCCGGAAAGACCCCTTACTCCATCGCAGCGGCCGGGATCGGCAGGACCTTCCAGAACATCAGGCTCTTCACGCAGTTGACCGTGCTGGAAAACGTGTTGATCGGCGCCCATACCAGGGGCCACTGCGACCTGACCGGAGCCGTCCTCAAGTTCATGCCTTGGGTGCGCCGCGAAGAGGGCGAACTGTACGATCTGGCGGTCGCCTGCCTGAAGCAGGTAGGGCTCACCCACAAGGCGTATGAGCTGTCCGGGAACCTCCCCTACGGCGAACAGCGTCGCCTCGAGATCGCCCGCGCCCTTGCCATCAAGCCGGAAATTATCCTGCTCGATGAGCCCGCAGCCGGCATGAACCCGCAGGAGAAGCAGGTCCTTTTGGAGATGGTGCAGGCCATCAGCAAAACCGGCGTCACGGTATTTTTGGTAGAGCACGACATGAAGTTCGTCATGGGGATTTCGGACCGGATCGCCGTGCTGGACTACGGGGTGAAGATCGCCGAGGGGACGCCGGAAGAGATCCGTGCCAACCCGAAGGTGATCGAGGCGTACCTCGGCAAAGGAGCAGCCAACGATGCTTAAGGTAGAAAACATCTATGTAAATTACGGCGCCATTAAAGCGCTTCAGGACGTATCGTTCCAGATTAATGAAGGCGAGATCGTGGCGCTGATCGGAGCCAATGGCGCGGGGAAGACCACCATCCTCAACTCCATCTCCAACATCGTTCCTTCGGTTTCCGGCAAGATCCTTTACAAAGGTAAAGAAATCACCAAGACCCCGCCGCATGACATCGTGAAACTCGGCATTTCGCAGGTTCCCGAAGGGCGCCGCGTCTTTGCCAAGATGAGCGTGCTGGAAAACCTGGAGATGGGCGCCTACACAAGAAACGACAAGGCCGAGATCGCCTCCGACATGGAGAAGATTTTCCAGCGTTTCCCGCGCCTTTTGGAGCGCAAGAAGCAGCCGGCGAAGACTTTGTCCGGTGGCGAGCAGCAGATGCTTGCCATGGGGCGCGCTCTCATGTGTCGCCCGAAACTGCTTTTGTTGGACGAGCCGTCCATGGGTCTCGCGCCCATGCTGGTGGAGCAAATTTTCCAGATCATCCAGGAGATCAACAAGAGCGGCACGACCATCCTGCTTGTTGAGCAGAACGCCAACATGGCGCTCTCCATCGCGCATCGCGCCTACGTGCTGGAAACCGGTGAAGTCGTGCTGCAGGGGGATGCCAAGGAACTCGCGTCCAACCCCGAGGTCAGAAAGGCGTACCTGGGAGAGTAGCGTGCCGGTCGCGTCCACAACCAAGCCCTGGCTAAACCCCTACCTGGCAATCCTGGTAGGGGTTTTTGCTGTCTCCTTCTCTTCCATTTTGGTGCGACTCGCCACGGCGCCTCCGCTCATCATCGCCACCTACCGGCTGGTCTTCACCTTCCTGGTCTTGGCGCCGTTTTCCTTAACCGGTGGGGCGGTCGCCCTTAGGTCCATGACGCGGCGCCAGGTTAAACTGGCCGCGGTGAGCGGCGTCTTCCTGGCGCTGCATTTCGTTACCTGGTTCACCTCCCTCAAATACACCTCCATCGCAAGTTCCGTCGTGCTGGTCACCACCCAGCCGCTTTTCGTCGTGCTCGGGTCCTTCGTTTTCTTCAAGGAGCGGGTGTCGCGCAAGGCACTCTATGGCGGACTGCTCGCCATGCTCGGGAGCCTGGTGATAGGCGCCACCGACTTTCAGGCCGGGGGGCAGGCCTTCATCGGCGACCTGTATGCACTCTTCGCGGCGGTCATGGTTGCCGGATACCTTCTTTTGGGGAGAAAGCTGCGCGGAGACGTCGGACTTTCCGGCTACACCTTTGTCACCTACGGGGCCAGCGCACTGGTGCTGATCGCCAGCGCGCTACTTTGCCAGCTACCTTTTTTTCCTTATCCGGACCGGGACTGGCTCATTTTCGTGGCGCTGGCCCTGGTTTGCACCGTCATGGGTCACACCGTTTTTAACTGGGTACTGCGCTACGTGCAGGCGTCCGTCGTCTCTGTGAGTGTGTTGGGCGAGCCGCTGGGAGCGATTATCTGGGCTGCCATCTTCTTTGGCGAGAATCCGACGCTCCGGCAGGGAATAGGAGGAGGGCTCATCTTTGCTGGTCTCTTTCTTTTTACCCGGGTGACCGCGCGCGGGGGAGCTTGAGAATGCATTTAAAGGCTGCGAATGTGGTTATGGTATCGGTTTGCGCCTTCACGTAGAGACGCATTGCATGCGTCTCGGTTTGACTTTGTTTCGAGAGAGTCATGCCTGAGGTCTATTATGTGAGAAAGGGTCAGTTGGAGGTGAGACGCATACAATGCGTCTCTACAGAGTCAAAGGCTCATGTCCTTTTCCCAGTGCTTTTAGTTTCAGGTAGAGACGCATTGCATGCGTCTCGTTTTTAATGACAGATGCGTACCTCAGACCACAAACGTGAAAAAGTAATATTCGGGAGGAAGTCATGGAAGAAGTCAAAGAAGACAACATGGACAAACCCTTAAGCTCCAGTGCCCAAAAGGTGCAGCAGGCACTAGCCGGCTTCGGTCTGGACTGCCGGGTGAAGGAACTGAGCGCCAGTACGCGTACCGCCGACGAAGCGGCACAGGCCGTCGGCTGCGATGTCGGTCAAATTGTGAAATCTCTGGTGTTTCGTGGCAAAACGAGTGGCGCAGCCGTCTTTGTTGTGGCAAGCGGCGCCAATCGCGTCAACGAGAAACTCCTGGCTGCGCTTCTCGGGGAAAAGATCGAAAAGGCGGATGCCGACTTCGTCCGCCTGCAGACCGGTTTCGCCATTGGCGGAGTACCGCCGGTTGGGCATGCCAATCCGCTAGCCACCTATGTGGACGAAGACCTCCTGCAGTACGAGGAATTGTGGGCGGCGGCAGGAACTCCGAATGCGCTTTTCTCGCTGACGCCGGCGCAACTTTGTCTGATAACTTCCGGCAAGGTGGTAACCATCAAAAAAGTCTGACGCCAGCCGTACCCGAGCCAGTGCCCCCTACTATTATGTGCGTAGTTAGGGGTCGTTATTCTTAAGCCTTTTGCTACAAAAACGTCCAGCCCAAAATAGCGCCATATTACATCCTCCTCCGGGAGGCAAATATTCTGCAGCAAAAGGACCCACTGCATAATGGAAACGAAAAAGACGATAAAACGCGACAGCTTCACCACTGGAATCGGCGTCATCGCAGCAACGCTTGGCTCGGCCGTCGGGCTTGGCAACATCTGGAAGTTCCCCGCTCTTACCGGTCTCAATGGCGGCGCGGCCTTCATCATCGTTTATCTGCTCTCCACCCTTATGGCAGGGCTTCCCGTGATGATAGCGGAACTTATGCTGGGGCGGCGCTCCAAATCCGACGCCCTTACCACTTTCAAGGTGCTGCACCCGAAGCGGGAATCGTGGGCTCTGATCGGCGCCGCAGGCGTGCTTTCTGCCTTCCTGATCCTCGCCTTTTACACCGAAGTAGCCGGCTGGGTCTTTGCCTATGTCTTCAAGGCCGCTTCCGGTAGCGTCCTTTCTTCCGATCCGAAAGTGACCTCCGCTGCCTTCGAGAGTCTGATAACCGATCCTTTCCAGTCCATCCTTTGGCAGGCCATCGTGCTGCTCTTTGTCGGCGGCATTATCGTGCTCGGCGTCTCCAAGGGGATCGAAAGCACCACCAAGAAGCTGATGCCCATCCTTTTCCTGATCCTGGTCATGATCGGCGTCAGAAGCCTGATGCTTCCCGGCGCCTCGGCCGGCCTGAACTTCCTGTTTCACCCGGACTTTTCCAAAGTCACCGGAGCCGTCGTTTTGACCGCCATGGGGCTGGCCTTCTTCAAGCTCTCCGTCGGCATGGGGACCATGATCACCTACGGCAGTTATTTCCGTGACGATCAGAACATCCCCGTGACCGCACTGCGCGTCATGCTCGCCGACCTGACTGTCTCCATTTTGGCGGGCATTGCCATTTTCCCCGCCGTCTTTACCTACGGCTTCAAGCCGGAGGCGGGACCGTCGCTTCTTTTCATCACCATTCCCGCGGTCTTCTCCCAGATGCCCTTCGGCAACGTCTTTGTGGTGCTCTTCTTCGTCCTGGGAGCCATAGCCGCAACTGGCGCCATGCTTTCCATCATGGAAGTCCCGGTGGCCTACCTGCACCAGCGTTTCGCATTCAGTCGGCTCAAGGCGACCGTATTGACCGTCGTCCTGCTCGGGCTGATCGGCTCCACCGCAGCACTTTCCAACAGTACCCTGGCAGGATTCAAGCTTTTCGGCATGACCATGTTCGATCTCTACGATTACCTGACCTCGAACCTGCTGATGCCGGTCGGCGGACTCTTCATCTGCATCTTCGTGGGATGGGTCTGGGGTGAAGAAAAGGTGAGGGCGGCGCTCTCCAATGACGGCGATCTCCACAACAGTGCCATGATCAGCACCTTCTTCTTCATTGTGCGCTATGTTGCGCCGATAACCATCGTTGTCATACTGCTGCGCGGGTTGAAGGTAATTTAGGGGTGTTTTTGTCCCCCCTATGAAATAGGGGGGAAGCCGAACGACGTGAGGCAGGGGGGTGTTTTACCTGGGTCAAAGACCCCCCTGTCTCGCTATGCGAGCCTTCCCCCCTGTTCCACAGGGGGGATCCACCCGAACCTGATCGCAGTCCGGTTCCCCTCTCCCGGAGGGGGAGTGTGGTCGAAGGCCGGGAGGGGTCGACTGTCGCCACCAGGAAGTCAGAAATTGCCGACGGTAAAGAAAATTTGGGGCGCTCGATGACAGAAAAACATTTGCAGGCAACCCAGGATGCAGTCGAGGCGCGCCGCAAAGGGGTGGTCTACGGCCTGGCGGCCTACCTTTGCTGGGGCTTCTTCCCGGTATATTTCAAGTCGGTGCACGTCGTGCCGCCCCTGGAAATGGTGGCGCACCGGATCTGCTGGTCCCTGGCCTTCCTGCTGCTGCTGGTTGCCGGCAAGGGCGCCTGGCGGGAAATGAGGGATCTCCTTTGCCGGCCGAAGTCCCTGGCGGCCCTGACGGTTTCGACCCTGCTCATCGCCACCAACTGGCTGGTGTTCATCTACGCGGTCAGCGCCGGCGAGGTGCTGCAGTCAAGTCTTGGTTATTTCATCAATCCGCTGGTGAGCGTGCTGCTTGGTTTTGTCTTTCTCGGGGAGCGTCTCGAGCGAGTGCAGTGGGTGAGCATCGCGCTGGCGGTTTGCGGCGTTATTTATCTTGCAGCATCCTACGGCAGCGTTCCCTGGATTTCTCTGCTGCTGGCGGCGTCCTTCGGGCTGTACGGTCTGATCAGGAAGGCACTTCACGTCGAACCGCTGGTCGGACTGACTGTGGAGACCCTGCTGCTGGCTCCTTTCGCACTGATCTATCTCGTCGTACTCAATCAGCGCGGCACCGGTATCTTCCTCGCGTCTTCAACACGGCTAGACCTGCTCATACCAATGGCCGGAATTGTCACGGCCATACCGCTCTTACTCTTCGCTGCAGCCGCAAAAAGGCTGAGGCTTGCTACCGTCGGATTTCTGCAGTACATCACGCCCACCATGCACTTCCTGCTCGCCGTGACAGTGTACGGCGAAATCTTCACCCATACCCATCTCATCAGCTTTCTGCTCATCTGGTGCGGGCTGGCGCTTTATTCCTGGCACGCGTATCGTACGGTTAGGGCGTAACTCATACAACGCATCGCTCAGGGACCGGTTGCTCGCTGAGCGGTGTCAAAGTGCTTTGTTTATAGATAGACGGCCATCACGGCGGCGTGGGGATGCTTCGGTGTAAGTTCAGTCCCCTCTCCCGGAGGGGACTGAAGCCAACTTTCTCATCTACTACGCTCCGCCACCGGGTTTGGTTGCTTATCAGTAAACGGTGTCGTGACCTCCCACATCGACCGGTACGATATCTTCGCCATGAAGGAGAAATTCAAGAGTAATACGGTAGGAGAGGGTGATTGAGACAGAATAAAGCCCGTCCAGTCGACCCGATAGCCGATGCAAACGCAGGGATGGGTGAAACGGATTGATTTCGAGAATTCTCAGGGTTTTCAGATATTGCGCGTCAAGGTCGGGATGACGTTTGAGAAATCTTCGCGCACGCTTCTCGTATTGATCAGTAAAGATCAACCGATAAGTCATGAGCCAGTGCCGGATTTCACACGTTCAAGGTGCTTTTCCGGCGAGGATGTGACAAAACGACCTTCGGCGAGATCTGAACGGGTCTGGGCCAGAGCAGCCTCAAGTTCGCACTCGCGGAGGTATTGAAACTGCTCTATTGGCATGACGACGAAACGGTTTTGGCCCCGCACCGAGATAAATGCTTCGGTGCCGTGAGTCAAGGCTGCCTCAATCGCTGATACACCGCGGGTTTTAAGTTCATTAGCGCTGATCGAGGACATTACGTATCTCCATATGCGTTATAGTGCTGTGAAACGTACTAACAATCGTACTATTTCTTTTTACCACATTTCCTGTACACCCGTCAAATTCATAGCTAAAGCCCTGCTTCACCTGCTCGATTTAAAAGCAAACCCAACCTCTTCATTCGTTGAGAAAACTTCCACCCTCCCTAACCCTCCCCGTCCGGGAGAGGGTACGTACAGACTCACGAACTATTTCCCTGCTGCAGGAACCTTCCCCCATTGGATGAGGGAAAGTATAGTTGCAATATCCGCTGTTGCATATTTAATGCAGATATGCATAATGGCTCATGAGCCATAACGGCAGGGAGAACTGCATGACTATTTCCGGCGAGGCTTCCCTTTGCGAGCACGATCTGGAGGAAATGGCGCGCCAGATGTGCGCCTTTCAGGATCTCACACGCGAACTGGACGCCATCATAGACTCTTCATCCGACGGCCTCTGGATCTGCGACGCTGACGCGCGCGTGACCCGGATCAATCCTGCCTCGGAGCGCATCAACAACATCCGCGCCTCGGAGGTGGTCGGCAGGACCATGAGGGAGCTCCTGGACCAGGGGTTCATCGACCGCTCGGCCGCACTGGAGGCGCTCACCACCGGTACGGTCGTAAGCCAACTGCAAAACAGGGAAGGGCGCAAGCTCATCTCGACCGGCACGCCGGTCTTTGACGCCAATGGCGCCGTCATCCGCGTGGTGGTCAGCGAAAGGGACATCACCGAGATCGACAATCTGCAGCGCGAACTCGAAGAGCAGGAAGCGATCCGGGACCAGTTTCGCTCCCACATGCTGGAGATGCGGCAGGCGGACCTCGAGTCGAGGCGGGTCATCGCCCGGAGCCCTTCCATGCTGAAGGCGCTGCGCCAGGCGCTCAAGGTCAGCACGGTCAACTCCTCGGTGTTGATCCTCGGGGAATCCGGGGTCGGCAAGGGGCTCATCGCCGACCTGATCCAAAAAAACTCCAGCCGCGCCGAGAAACCGCTTATCGAGATTAACTGCGGCGCCATTCCGGAATCGTTGATCGAATCCGAACTGTTCGGTTACGAAAAAGGTGCCTTTACCGGCGCCCATACCTCAGGAAAACCTGGCTATCTCGAGCTTGCCGACGGCGGCATCCTGTTCCTGGACGAAATAGCCGAACTCCCCCAGGCGGCCCAGGTGAAGCTGCTGCGCTTCCTGGAAAACGGCCGGGTGATGCGGCTGGGCGGGACCAAGGCGCGGCACCTCGATGTGAGAATCCTCGCCGCAACCCACCGAAACCTCGAAGAAATGGTGCAGGACGGGCGCTTCCGGCTCGACCTTTACTACCGGCTTAACGTGATACCGATCCACGTCCCCGCGCTCAGGGAGAGGAGAGACTGCATCCTCCCGCTGATCCGGCACTACATGGACCTTTTTGGCGAACGCGACTCCATCCGGAAGCGGCTCACCCGGGGTGCCTCGGATGCCCTTTTGGCTTATCAGTACCCCGGTAACGTCCGGCAGTTGATGAATATCTGTGAGCGGCTCGTCGTCATGACCGAGACGGATCTTATCGATCTCAAGGATCTTCCGGCCGAGATCGCCGCGGGCGGGGCGGAACCCGGACCGGCGGACGCTTGGCCCGAGGAGATCACTCTGCAGGAAACCCTCGACTCCGTCGAGCGCGCGGTGCTCAAGAAGGCGCTCGACAAGCACGGCAATCAGGTGCGCATGGCCCAGGCGCTCGGGGTAAACCAGTCCACCATTGCCAGAAAGATGAAGAAACACGGGCTTGGCTAGACCGGCCGGGGTCTCTCAGTCGGTAATCTCTATCTTGTAAGCCAGCTTCTTCATCCTGTAGAGACGCATTGCATGGGTCTCCCTCCTCTAGTAACCAGCT
>Ga0209123_1000601_pt1 | contig 43552 bp, 39 predicted proteins | sample BarGraIncu00431A_FD_184500 | JGI IMG/M metagenome (GOLD analysis project Ga0209123, IMG submission 184500) | Arctic peat soil microbial communities from Barrow, Alaska, USA - Barrow Graham LP Incubations 004-31A (SPAdes) (version 2) | ecosystem: Environmental > Terrestrial > Soil > Wetlands >...
GGGACCCCAAAGACAATCCCTTTCTGGCGCTGGTGCTGGCGTGTGAGGCCGATGTACTGGTGAGCAGTGACGCTGATTTGTTGGTGTTGCACCCATGGCGTGGCGTACCCATCCTCACACCGGGCGTCTATTTACTCTCAAATGAATAGCAGCTCACGCTTATCCTACGGGGGCTACAAGCCAATTGGACTATGAAAATCCTCCTCTACGGCATCAACTTTGCCCCAGAGCTGACCGGTATCGGCAAGTACACCGGCGAGTTGGCCGCGTAGCTGGTGGCGCGCGGGCGCGAGGTGCGCGTGGTCAGCACCATCTCGCAGCGCATGCACCAGCGGCTGCTGGACAAGGGGGTGGCGCAGGGCAGGGCGCTGCTGGCGGTCAATTGGGTGGCAAGCAGGGTCTGGAGGTGCTGGCGGAGGTGGCTATTGCATCAAATAGGGCTGTAGCCCCCGTGGAACGTGCGCAAGCAGCTATTAATAATGTAGCAATTGTGTTTGTGTTTTGCGGCAACGGCGCCGGGCGGGCCGACTTGGTGATGCCGAGCAAGCTCACCGGTATGCTGGCCAGCGCCCGCCCAGGGTTAATTGGGGTCAGATTCCAATTAATTCACATGACCCAGGCCCTCAGCTGATTTTGTTATGAACTATCTCATCTGAATACGCTCGTAGCCACAGGCGAGTCGATAACGCTGGAACTCAAAAAGTTCACCGCCGAGAAAGACCGCGCCTGCCACACCTTATGCGTGCTGACTGCAGTCCGTCAGTTGCGCAGCCGTTGTCAGTAAGTGAAAATAGCTAACCATGCCAAAACTGTACGAATATTTCGGATTAATAGTGATGTTCTACTCGAACGAACACGAGCCAATTCATGTGCATGGCAAGCTTCAAGGGAGAGAGTCCCGAGCCGAGATAATCCTAGTTGCGGGTGTCGTAGAAGAAATTCGTTATACCGGTGTTGCGGGGCGTTCGCCACTGGATACCAATGAACTGAGGTTTTTTCAAGAAATTGTTACGGCCAAAGCTGATGAGATAGTTTCCAAGTGGATTGACTACTTTGTGCTTCATAAATCCATTTCATCAGAGCGCATCACCAAGAGGTTGAAATGAGCCATACATCCATCAACATCGCATCTGCCTTGCAAACCAGCGCCTACCGCTTGCGTCTGCTCTTTGACGACAACACCGTGCAAGACCTGGATTTTGGGCCGTTTCTTGCGCACTCACATCACCCAGATATACGCGCTTACCTTGACCCAGAGCGTTTTGCCGACTTCAAGGTGCAATATGGCGAGCTCGTGTGGGGCGACTATGACCTCTGTTTTCCAGTCATCGATTTGTATAACAACGCCATTGAGCATCGCGAAATGTCAGATGCTGCCTAAAACCTGCTGATGAATAGATAAAGGTTAATTGGGGTCAGATTCCAATTAATTCACTCGATGGCTATCGATAGTTCATGGCTGCATCGACTCGTAAGTCTAAATATTGTCCTGAATACAAGACAATTTAGTTTTTATTGGCAATAATGTCCGATATGAAAGACATTATTCGCTTGCCTAAAGACCTCGGTCTTGCGGTCAAGAGCGCCCGCCAAGAGCTGGGGATCAAAACGACGGACATCGCCAGGCACTCTGGGCGCAGTCGCGATATTCTCAATCGCCTGGAGCGCGGTGAGGATGTGAATGTTTCCTCGCTCATGGATATCCTGGCTGCAATGGGGCTTGTGTTGCGCATTGAGCGCGCAGGTTTGCCGACTTTGGAGGAGATGACGGCTCGTTTTGCCGATCTTGACGAGGACGATGATGCTCCCTGACAAAATCAAAATGCTTGACCTGTCCGTTGGCAACAACCGTAGCGGCCAGTTGCTGCATCAAAGCCGTTTTGAGTTCCGCTATCTTGATGCCAGTTCTTCGCAGACGCCGGTCGGGCTTTTGATGCCACCTTCGAGGCTGACTTACGAAGACAGTGCGTTATTTCCGGTGATGGATCAAAACCTGCCAGAGGGTGACCTGTTCATGCGCTTGCGGCAAATGTTCCCCAAGCAGCCTTTGACGGCGATGCACTTGTTGGCGCTTTCCGGGGTCAACGGTATTGGGCGCCTCGGGTTTTCGATTCCGGGTAGCCCGCCCGCTGCGCCTCCCGCCACCATGTCCAGAGCGCAATTGCTGGCCACGTCGTTTAGCCCTGCCGTTTTCGACGATCTGGTTCGTGCGTGAATATCTCCCGCAAAGCTGCCCTCGGCCTGTTGTCCGTATCGCTGGTGCTGCTGCTGTTCGGCACGCAGATGCCTGGTGCCTGGCGGGACGAGGCCTTTCGCGTCACGCACTTGCCATGGCAGTTGACCAAGGTCGCCCACTTTGTGCTGTTTGCAGGCATGGCCGCACTGGCGCGTGTACCGCCCCTGCGCTGGTCGCTGGCCCGCGTGGTTGTGGCGGCGCTGGCACTGGCACTGTTGACCGAGGGTTTGCAGTTCTTCGCGTCCAACCGTGATCCATCGTGGCACGACGTGGGCATTGACATGGCGGGTGCTGCGGCGGGGTTAATGCTGGCGCGGACGCTGCGGCGGTAAATGGATTGCTATTAATAGCGTAGCTGCTTACGCACATTACACGGGGCCTGGAGGTATTTTTGACTATGAATCGCAACATTTTTGTGACCGGTGGCGCAGGCTACATTGGCACGCACACCTGTGTGGAGTTGCTCAACGCGGGCTACCAAGTCACCGTGTTTGACAACTACTGCAACAGCAAGCCCGAGGCCTTGAACCGGGTGGAGCGCATCACCGGCAAAACGCTTACCCGCGTGCAGGGCGATGTGCGCGACGGCGCCGCACTGACGGCTGCGCGATGCCTTTGCGGCCGATGCATCGTGGCGTTTTGGTGTGCTGCGCTACTTCAACCCGGTGGGTGCGCATGCCAGTGGCTTGATTGGCGAAGACCCACAGGGCGCCCCCAATAACTTGATGCCTTTTGTGGCTCAGGTGGCGGTTGGGCGGCGAGAGTTCTTGAACGTGTGGGGCAACGATTACGACACGCCGGACGGCACAGGCGTGCGCGACTACATCCATGTGGTGGATCTGGCGCTAGGGCATCTGTGTGCGCTTGAGGAGCTGGGGCGTGCACCGGCAGGGCAGTGCACAGCCATCAATCTGGGCACGGGTGTGGGCTACAGCGTGCTTGAAATGGTGAAGGCTTTTGAGCAAGCCAGTGGCAAGCCGGTGCCATATCAAGTGCAAGCGCGGCGCCAAGGCGACATTGCGGCGTGTTACGCCAATCCTTCACGGGCAAAAGAGCTGCTGGGCTGGCAGGCAAGCCGTGATCTGCAAACCATGTGCGCCGATGCCTGGCGCTGGCAAAGCAACAATCCACGGGGATATGGTGAGTAGTACCGCACCTGTAGGGTGTCGCAGTATTGCACTTAATTGAGTCTGCTTTAACTAAATGTCTCTTGAATTTATAAGAACAATATGTTTTTCGAATCAATCAAAGTAGTTGAAACAATTTGTGTGTTATATAATAAAAATACAAACAATTTTTGGGAGTTGATGCATGAAAAAAATCTTTACGCTGGCAGCAGTCTTGGTCGCTAGTGCCTCAGCTTTTGCTTTTCAGCCACTCATGTCGATTCATGCGGTTGACAAAGAAGTTCGTGAACGCCTTGCCGGCGGCGAAAGTCTTGCCGCTATTGCATCCGCAGCCAAAGCAGCTGGTGTTCACACTGGAGTTATTGCTTCTGCGCTCATCCTGACGGGCAACTCATCATCCTCTGTGGTTGCAGCCTTAACAACTGCTGGTTTCCCCGCTTCTGAAGTGGTGGACGCAGCGGTCAGCAACGGCGGAGATCGTTCTGCCTTGAACCAGGTTGCCATTGCGGCTGGTGCTGATCCTCAATCAGTGCTGCCATCTACAGCAGCGGGTGGTCAGGGGCAAACAGCTGGTCCGGCATCGCCTGCTGCAGGCGGTTTTAATGGTGTAAATTTCGGCCAGTCCCGTGCCTCAACCGTTGGCGGTGGTGGTCGCAGCAGCGTTAGCGGCAGCTAAAACAATTTAGGGTTTACCCAACACAAATGGCAGCTTTGAGCTGCCATTTGTTTTTTTGGGTACGTTTCTCATCAAATCCATTTCTTTGACAATGGCAAATCACCCTGCAATGGGTTCGCCGCTAGAGGTACGTGATCGCTGGGTCTATACCGGTTTTCTAGCACTGATGGTGTGGGCACCTTTACCACTGGGCAGCAATCGAACCTGGGCCATCGGTATTCTCCTGGTTCTTGTATTGCTGCTGCTGGCAGGCTCGGTGATGTCTTGGCGTCACAGCGTTGACGCTGCATTTGCGCGCTTGGCCCAATTTCGTTGGCCTTTGGGTTTACTGGCCGCAATGGTGTTGCTCTCCTGGTTGCAGACTTGTTATTTGCCTGCAACCTGGGTGGCCGCCTTATCGCCCATGGCGGCATTAGCACAGGCGCCTGCGCAATGGATGACGCTGTCCCTGGATGTCTTTCAGTCACGCACGATGGCAACTTTGTCTTTTGTGTACTTGGCTGTTTTTACCGTCGCGGTGTTGGCCGTACGAGATGCTCCGCGACTGGATCGGTTGGCACAAGTACTGGTGTGGAGTGGTGTATTGCAAGCGGTACTGGGGGCCGTGCTGTTTTCACTCAAGGCGGAATATCAAATCTTCTTCTCATCGGTTTCGCACACGCGGATGATCGGGACTTTCGTTTATCACAACAGCCTGGCTGGCTATCTCTGCATGTGTTTGTCGATCGGCATTGGCCTTATGCTGGCACGGTTAGGCACCAAGAATAAGCGACACGCCAATTGGCGGGCCCGATTGGTGGCTGCCATTGAATTCACGCTGAGTACCAAGATGCGCTTGCGGTTGTTGCTGGTGGTGATGGTGATCGCCCTGGTGTTGACACGCTCGCGGATGGGGAATGTGGCTTTTTTCACGGCCATGCTGGTGGTGGGTGCATTGGCCATTCTGTTGGCACGTAAAACGGCACCACAAACCATTGCGCTCATTGTCAGTCTCATCATCATTGATGTGCTGGTGGTGGGCACTTGGGTGGGTCTTGAAAAAGTGGTTGAGCGTATTCAGGACACAGAGTTGTCAGTTTCTGCTGGTGGCAAATCTGAGTCGGTGGAGGCTCGTACCGAGGCTGCGCGCACCGCGTTAGCGATCGTGCAGGACTTTCCTGTATTCGGTACCGGTGGGGGCAGTTTTTATAACGTATTTCTGTCTTATCGCACGCCGCAATATGGCTATAGCTATGTTGACCATACGCACAATGATTTTGTTGAAGTTGCCACGGACTATGGCTTACTTGGTTTCGGCATTTTGGGCTTGCTGGTATGCCTGACTTTCTGGACGGTGCTTAAAACCATGGCGCAACGTCGCTCTGCCTTGCCTTGGGGCATGGCGTTTGGCGTCGCAATGAGTATGGTGGCCATGTTCGTACACAGCACGGTTGATTTCAATTTGCAAATACCGGCAAATGCTTTGACCATGGTGGTGATTCTCGCCATGGGATGGCTGGCACAGTCGCTGCCCACGTCAGGTGCCAGACGTCAATCTAAAACCAGGGATGAGTAATACATGAGTCTACGAAAACAGCTATCCCTGGTTATTGCAGCCCTTTTTCTAGGGGTATTGGCCGTTATTTTGTGGGTTTCCATCTCAGGTACGCGCAGTTACCTGGAGCAGCAATTAGCTTCACATGCACAAGATGCCGCAACTACTTTGTCTGTTTCACTGGGGCAGTCCCTTGGGAAAGGGGACCGGGTTTTAGCCGCGACACAAGTTGGAAGCGTATTTGATCGGGGGTATTTCAAGCGAATTGATGTATTGGCTCCGGATCACAGTCCCATTTTGCAGCGTGAGTTAGCAGAAAAAATCGAGGGTGTGCCTAACTGGTTCGTTTCCTGGTTTCCAATCCATACCACTGCAGGAGAAGCTTTTGTGGGTTCGGGTTGGCGGCAGTTGGGCAAAGTGCTGGTGCTAAGTCAGCCGACCTTTGCCTATCAACATCTTTGGAATACCTCAGTTGAACTTCTGCTTTGGTTATTTGGCATTTCGTTTGGAGCCATGGCCTTGGTGCAGCTCGGATTGCATTTCATCCTGAAACCTTTGCGCGCCATTGAACAAACTGCCATGGATGTTCAGGCCAAGCGTTTCGGGCAAATTATGCATGTCCCACGCGCTCCGGAATTGGCTCGCGTGGTGAAGGCCATGAATCAAATGTCGTATCGCGTGGCAGAGATGCTCGATGCAGAAACTGCCAAGGTGCAGGTTTTACACAAGCAGGCCTATGAAGATGAGCTCACTGGCTTGGCCAATCGCCGTGGTTTTGAGTTGCACCTGAGTGAACTGTTGCAGGGAGAAAACCCGTTCAGTCTAGGCGCCGTGGTGGCTGTGGAGCTTGACGACATGCGCTTGCTCAACCGCGCCTATGGATTTTCAGCTGGCGAGTTCATCATGCGCACGGTGGCTGACAGTGCACGCGCTGTCTTTGCCGAAGCGCCACTGGCGATTTTGGCTCGCAGCAATGAGTTCAGCTTCAGTTTTGTGATGGCCGACTTGTCTCATACGCAAGTGGCTGACTTGGCTACCGATCTGCGTCGCAAAATCATGGAACCGTTGCTTGACTATGCGCCAGCTCAAATGGTTGCAATCAATATCGGGGTGGGATTCTTTCACTCGCAGGACAAGCGTTCAGATGTATCCGCGCGGGCTGACTTGGCAGTTGAATCCGCTCGTCAATCGAGTCGCAACGGTTTTTTTGTGCTTCCTGATACTCGGGACGAAACAATTTCGCTTGGTTCATTTGGCTGGCGCACCCTCATTCAAACTGCTCTGGTGGAAAACCGCTGGCGTTTATTGCGCCAGCCGGTATTGAGTTTGGGGGCTTTCCAAACCGTCCTGCAAGGTGAGTGCATGGCTCGCTTGGTGGATGGTCTGGGTGAATTGGTCCCGGCATCAAACTTTATGCCTATGGCAGCCCGTCACCGCCTGATGCCTGAGGTGGATCAAGCCATGGTGACCTTGGCGCTTGATTACTTGAAACAAGGCACACAGGAACAGACCATTGTTGCGATCAATTTGTCACCTCAAAGTATGTCGAGCGCGGAATTTATGGATTGGTTTAGCGCACGGTTAAATGAATTGGATGAGCGTGCGGCCCGAATTGCGATTGAAGTATCCGAGTTTGGTGTCCTGCGTAACGTGCGTGCGGCAAAGCAATTACGTGATCTGATTCACAGTCATGGTGGCCAGTTTGGTATTGACCACTATGGACTCGATCCGCAGGCCTTGCAGCTTTTGCGGGATTTGCCGCCAGACTATGTCAAGCTGACTGGTGCACTTATGTCTGAAGTAGCGGCCGTCGAGTCAGTCACTGAGATGCTGAAATCTTTTGTCAAGTTGGCACATTCATTAGATGTCATGGTGATTGCGCAACAAGTAGAGAACAGTGAACAGGTTGCCGTGTTAACAGCTGCAGATGTTGATGCTGGACAGGGCTACTTCTTTGGTGCACCTCAATAGGATTACCGCTTTCAAATGCAAACGATTCAGTGGGTTTAGCGTAATACGGAGATCGATCCCAATCTAACTTTGGGCATCTCGTTGCAAAATAACCTGGGTGAAAGCCAAAAACTCACCCAAATGTAGCGTGATGACGCTCACAAGAATCGGGATCAATAGGCTCGATAGTCATGCACAGCAATGTTGCGAAACGCAACCTTACGCTTGAGTGCCTGTGCCAAAGTAGTATCGATCCACTGGCCGGGACCGGTAAGTCAAAAACGTCACGGGCGCTTTGCGGTACGCCCAGTTTTTCGCGACGTACCAGGTGTTGGCCCACAGCTCCGCCAGTTACATGTCCTGAATCATCCGCAGACATACAAGATCCCGCAGTTTTCTTATGAATACTGCGGGTTTTTTGTTTTCCGAAGCGGATTACCCGCGCTGCGTTTGCACCATTTTCATGGCCGATGAAATCAGCGCTGACACTTCGGTCATGTTGCTGGGCACGATGAGGGTCGTGGTGGCATCTGCTGCCACTCGTGAATAGGCGTCTACGGCTTTTTCGGCCACCTTGAGTTGCACAGCGTCGGCACCACCGGGCTGGCGAATGGCCGCTGCAATTCGCTCAATAGCCTGGGCCGTGGCTTCGGCGACGGCAGTGATGGACTGGGCTTCGCCCTGGGCCTTGTTGATGACGGCTTGTTTCTCGCCTTCAGAGCGCGCAATGAACGCCTCACGTTCACCGGTGGCGATATTGATCTGCTCCTGGCGACGGCCTTCTGAGGCGGCAATCAGCGCACGCTTTTCACGCTCTGCAGTAATTTGTTGCTGCATGGCGTGCAGTATCTCTTTGGGCGGCGTCAGATCCTTGATTTCATAGCGGAGCACCTTGACGCCCCAGTTCAGGGCCGCTTCGTCAATGGCCTGCACCACCTGGGCGTTGATGATGTCGCGCTCTTCAAACGTTTTATCCAGCTCCAGCTTGCCGATGACGGAGCGCAGCGAGGTTTGTGCCAACTGGGAAATAGCCGTGATGTAATTACTTGAGCCATAGCTGGCGCGCATGGCATCCGTGACCTGGAAATACAAAATGCCGTCGACCTGTAGCTGCGTGTTGTCGCGCGTGATGCAGACCTGGCTGGCGATATCAAGCGGGATTTCCTTGAGCACGTGTTTGTAGGCCACTTTGTCTATGAATGGCATCAGGAAACTCAATCCCGGCGTCAGGGTGCCGTTGTATTTTCCGAGTCGCTCCACGACCCATGCGTGCTGCTGCGGCACAACTTTGATTGATTGCGTGATGAAAATCACCGCGATCACGAACAGGACGATTGCAATTTCCATTAAATTCCCCAGTTAATTCCGATAGCACATTGTTCACAATTTCTTGACCACCAAGCGGCTACCTACCACTTCCACAATACTGTGGAGTCCGGGGTATGGCGTGGCGCCAGGGGCGAGCGACACACGCCAATTGGCACCTCGGTACTTCACGGAGCTGGTGCCGTCCGGGTCCCATAGATCAACGTGGACGGTCTCACCAACATCCATATTGACATCGTGGTTGGCACCGGCGGGTAGGGCGGATGGCGTTTTTTGTTTGTAGCCGCGCCAGGCCACGACGGAACCACCGCCAACAACGGCTGCCACCACCAGCTGCACCGTGGCTGTGGCGCCCAAATGGGTGGCGATGGCGGCAGCGACCAACCCCATGGACAGCATGAGCAAGTAAAACGTCCCGGTCACTAACTCAACCGCGATAGCAGCGCCCGCAAGCACCCACCAGATCGTTGATTCAGCCATATCACCCCCTAATTGTGTTTCTATTGCCACATTTTGAGGCAAAAGGCGGGGCGGGCAAGCGACGTGACTTAATAAGTCCGTACACTTCGCGCCTGTTTCTTATTTTTCCCGTGCTTGGCTGGAGTTCTCAATGAAATTTCGCTTTCCCATTGTCATCATCGACGAAGATTTTCGTTCTGAAAATACCTCGGGTCTGGGTATTCGGGCGCTGGCCCAGGCGATCGAGTCGGAAGGACTTGAAGTGCTTGGCGTCACCAGCTATGGCGATCTGAGTCAGTTCGCACAGCAACAAAGCCGCGCCAGCGCATTTATTTTGTCGATTGACGATGAGGAATTCACCCCCGGCCCTGATCTGGACCCGGCAGTATTGAATCTTCGCCATTTCATTGAGGAAGTACGTCGCAAAAATCTCGATGTGCCTATTTACATCTATGGCGAAACCAAAACGTCACGTCATCTTCCCAATGACATCCTGCGCGAGCTGCACGGTTTCATTCACATGTTTGAGGACACGCCAGAATTCGTGGCGCGCCACATCATTCGAGAAGCCAAAAGCTACCTGGAGGGCGTGCAGCCGCCTTTCTTCAAGGCCTTGCTGGACTACGCGGAAAATGGCTCGTATTCATGGCACTGCCCGGGGCACTCTGGGGGTGTCGCTTTTCTGAAAAGCCCGGTCGGGCAGATGTACCACCAGTTCTATGGCGAGAACATGCTGCGCGCTGACGTCTGCAACGCGGTAGAAGAGCTGGGTCAACTGCTGGACCATGACGGCGCCATTGGCAAGAGTGAGCGCAATGCAGCACGCATCTTCAATGCAGACCACTGCTTTTTTGTGACCAATGGCACCAGTACCAGCAACAAAATGGTGTGGCACCACACGGTCGCGCCCAATGACGTGGTGGTGGTTGACCGCAATTGCCATGTGTCCATCCTGCACGCGATCATCATGACCGGGGCGATTCCTGTGTTTTTGAAGCCCACGCGCAATCACTTCGGCATCATCGGGCCGATACCCAAGAGTGAGTTCGAACCCGCCGCCATCAAGGCGAAGATCATGGCCAACCCCTTGATTCGGGAACACCTGAAAGACGTGGATGCCAGCAAAATCAAGCCCCGTGTGCTGACACTGACCCAGTCAACCTATGACGGCGTGCTTTACAACACCGAAACCGTCAAAGGCATGCTGGACGGCTATGTGGAGAACATCCACTTTGATGAAGCCTGGTTGCCCCACGCGGCGTTTCACCCGTTTTACGGCACCTACCATGCCATGGGGAAAAAACGTGCGCGCCCCAAACACGCCATGGTCTATGCCACGCAGTCCATTCACAAACTGCTGGCCGGCATCAGCCAGGCCAGCCAGGTGCTGGTGCAGGATTCTCAAACCGTCAAGCTGGACAAGCACCTCTTCAACGATGCGTATTTGATGCATACCAGCACCAGTCCTCAGTACAGCATCATTGCCAGTTGCGACGTGGCTGCCGCCATGATGGAGCCGCCCGGTGGCACCGCCCTGGTGGAAGAAAGCATTGCCGAGGCGTTGGACTTTCGCCGCGCCATGCGCAAAGTGGATGAGGAATATGGCGACGACTGGTGGTTCAAGGTGTGGGGGCCGGACAAGCTGGTGGACGAAGGCATCGGACGCGCGGACGCCTGGGTCATCAAAGGTGAATCACCTAAAGCCAAAGCGGGCGTCAACTGGCATGGTTTCGGCAAGATGGCGGCTGGCTTCAACATGCTCGACCCGATCAAGTCGACCGTCGTGACGCCCGGCATGGACTTGAACGGCAAGTTTTCCAAGACCGGCATTCCGGCCAGCATTGTGACCAAGTTCCTGGCCGAGCATGGTGTGGTAGTGGAAAAAACCGGGCTTTACAGCTTTTTCATCATGTTCACCATCGGCATCACCAAGGGCCGCTGGAACAGCATGCTGACTGCCTTGCAGCAATTCAAGGACGACTACGCCAAGAACCAGCCGATGTGGCGGATCCTGCCCGAGTTTTGTCAGAAGTACCCCAAATACGAAAAATTGGGCTTGGCGGATTTGTGCCATTACGTTCACCAGCTCTACGCCAAATACGATATTGCGCGGCTGACCACTGACATGTACCTGAGCGACCTGACGCCGGCCATGAAGCCCAGTGATGCCTATGCCCACATTGCGCTGCGCAAAACCGAGCGCGTCGAGATTGATCATCTGGAAGGTCGCATCACGGTCGGCCTGGTGACGCCTTATCCGCCCGGCATTCCCTTGTTGATTCCGGGTGAAGTGTTCAACAAAAAGATTGTGGACTATTTGAAATTCGCTCGCGAATTCAACAGTCAGTGTCCGGGTTTTGAGACCGATATTCACGGTCTGGTAGAAGAAGAGGGCGCCGATGGCCAGCGCCACTACTACGCCGACTGCGTCAGGGGTTGACGCGATTTGCTATCGTATTAATAGCTTCTAGCGCCCGTATCACGGGGGCTAGAAGCTGTTTTTATCAAGACTGCGGCGTTTCCACCACGGCCACAGCGGTCTGACTGACTCCGCAGTCCACATACGAAATCTGGCCCGTCATGCCGGAGGCCAGATCGCTCAGCAAGAAGGCCGCGACGTTGCCCACCTCTTCAATCGTCACGTTGCGTTTAAGCGGTGATGCACTGGCCGAAATGGCCAGCAGGCGGCCGAAATCCTTGATGCCGCTGGCGGCCAGGGTTTTGACCGCTCCGGCGCTCAGGCCATTGACACGCATGCCACGGGGACCGATGGCGTCGGCCAGATAACGCACTGAAGATTCCAGCGACGCTTTGGCCAAGCCCATGGTGTTGTAGTTCGGCACGACGCGCACACCACCCAGGTAGGTCAGCGTGATCAGGGACGACCTGTCATTGAGATAGGGCAGGGCCGCCTTGGCCATGGCGGGGAAACTGTAAGCGCTGATGTCATGCGCGATGCGGAAGTTTTCGCGCGTCAGGCCGTCCAGGAAGTTGCCGGCGATGGCTTCGCGTGGCGCGTAACCAATGGCGTGCACAAAGCCATCGAATTTGGGCCAGTGCTTGGATAAATCCGTGAACAGTTTTTCAATCTGCGCGTCGTCGCCGACATCGCAGTCGAATACCAGCGAGGAATCAAAATCTGCCGCGAACTCGGTAATGCGCTCCTTGAAGCGCTCACCCACGTAGCTGAAAGCCAACTCGGCGCCTTGCTCGTGGCATGCCTGCGCGATGCCATAGGCAATGGAGCGCTTGGACAAAACACCGGTAATCAGTAATTTTTTTCCTGTCAGAAATCCCATATCGTCCTCTTCAATTAGCAGGTGAATCGCCGCCGTATCGGTGCTGGGTTGGTCGAGGGCCGTCTTTGACGGGCCCCAATCGCTCCAGCCAGATGGCAGCGGCATTTGATGCAGAATTGTCGCATGCGAAGTCTGCTGTTTTTATTGATGTGTGGAATGTCCGCTCCGGTATGGGCGGCGCATGGTTACGCGCTGTGGGGCGACTTGAAGTATGCCGCCGATTTTTCGCACTTTGACTATGTGAATCCGAGCGCACCCAAGGGCGGTGAATTGCGCCTGGTCAGCAATCTGCGGGTGTCCACCTTCGACAAATACAACCCCTTCACCATCAAGGGCTCAGCCCCCGCTTATTTGGCGGATCTGATGTTTGACTCGCTGCTCACCGGCTCACTGGATGAAACCGGCTCGGGCTATGGCCTGCTGGCCCGCGACGTGGACGTAGCTGCCGATGGCCTGAGCGCCACTTTTCACTTGGCGCCTGAAGCGCGCTTTCACAATGGCGACCCGGTGCTGGCGGCTGATGTGAAGTTCAGTTTTGACACCCTGATGGGGCCCCACACTTCGCCGTCGTACAAGAGTCTGCTGGAAGATGTGGCTGGCGTGGATGTGGTGGATGAGCGCACCGTGCGCTACCGTTTCAAGAAGCCGAATCGGGGACTTCCGCTCACGGTGGGCGCCCTGCCGGTCTTCAGCCGCCAGTGGGGCATGGAGAACGGCAAACCGAAATCGTTTGACCAGGTGGTGACGGATATTCCGGTGGGCAGCGGACCCTACAAAATAGGCCCGGTCCGGTTCGGCAAGGACATCACCTATGTGCGTGACCCCAACTACTGGGCAAAAGACCTGAACGTGAAGCGCGGCACCAGCAACTTCGAGCGCATCACCGTCAAGATCTACAAAGACAACACCGCACGGCTGGAAGCCCTCAAGGCCGGTGAGTTCGACTTGATGCGGTTCTTTTCCGCCGGCGACTGGGCGCGGCGGGTCACCGGCAAACGGTTCGAGTCCGGGGAGCTGGTCAAGATGGAGTTCAAACATCGCCTGCCTTCCGGTTTCCAGAGCTATGTGCTTAATACACGGCGCGACAATTTCAAGGATGTGCGCGTGCGCCAGGCACTCGGTCTGGCGCTGGACTACGAGTGGATGAACCGCCAGATGTTCTACAACGCCTACCAGCGCGTCAATGGTCTGTTCGGCAACACCGATTGCCAGGCCACGGGCGTGCCCGGTCAGGAGGAACTCGCCTTGTTGCAACCCTGGCGCAAAGATATTCCAGCGGACGCTTTCGGGCTGATGGCCACTGCGCCACGCACCGACGGCACCTCGTCACTGCGGGCCAACCTGCGCCAGGCGCAAGCCTTGCTGAAAGCCGCCGGTTGGGCGGTGCGCGATGGGGCCTTGCGCAATGCGCAGGGCAAGGCATTTGAAATTGAATATCTCGACAGCAACGAAGGCAGCGCGCGCGTGGTGACGCCGTGGGCGCGAAACCTCGAGAAACTCGGTATCCAGTTGAACTTTCGCCCGGTGGACTTCGCCCTGTACCAGCAGCGGCTGCAGAAGTTTGAGTTCGACATCACCTCACTGGCCTATGGCGGCACGCACAACCCGGGGCAGGAGTATGCCGATATCTTTGGTTCCAAGGCAGCAGATATTGAAGACTCGGGGAACCTGTCGGGCGTCAAGAACCCGGCGGTCGATGCGTTGATCAATAAAATGACCAGCGCCAAAACCAAGGCCGAGCTGTTGCCGGCCTGTCGCGCACTGGAGCGTGTCATCAGCCACAGCCATCTGCTCATTCCCCAATGGGCCGCCGGCACCCACCGCATGGTGTATAACAACTGGCACATCGCCAAGCCGGCGACCATGCCACCTTATGCCCAGGGCGAGAGTTGGGCCATTGACACCTGGTGGGCCAAATAAATCATGCTGGTCTATATCCTCAAACGCCTGTTGCTCATGATCCCCACCTTGCTGGGTGTCTTGCTTATCACCTTCGTCGTGATCCAGTTTGTGCCCGGTGGCCCGGTCGAGCAGTACCTGGCCGAGGCCAAGGCGGGGACGGGGTCAAGCGCCGAGGGCGGCGGCTTGAGCTACCGGGGTGCGCAAGGGGTGGATCCCAAGCGGCTTGAGCAGATCAAGGCCTTGTATGGCTTTGACAAACCGGCGCATGAGCGCTTCCTGCAAATGCTCGGACAGTTCGCCCGCTTTGACCTCGGGAAAAGTTTTTTTCAAAACAAGGACGTTTCCCAACTGCTGTGGGAGAAGTTGCCGGTCTCCATCAGCCTCGGGCTGTGGACGTTTTTCATCAGTTATCTGATTGCGGTTCCGCTCGGGGTGGCCAAAGCGGTGCGGGCCGGGTCGCGCTTCGACTTCGTCACCACGCTGCTGGTGCTCGTGGGCTATGCCATTCCCGGTTTTGTGCTGGGGGTGGCGCTGCTGGTCATTTTTGGCGGCCAGTTGCAATGGTTTCCACTGCGGGGCTTGACCTCCAGCAACTGGGATGAGTTGACGTGGGGCGCGCGCATCGTGGATTACCTGTGGCACATTGCCATGCCGGTCACAGCCATGGTGCTGGGCAGTTTTGCCGTGACCACCATGCTGACCAAGAACGCTTTTCTGGAAGAAATTCGCAAACAATACGTGGTGACGGCGCGGGCTAAAGGGCTGAATGAACGGCAGGTGCTGTGGAAGCATGTGTTTCGCAATGCCCTGATCCCGATCATTACCGGTTTTCCGGCGGCGTTCATTGGTGCATTTTTTACCGGTGCGCTGCTGATCGAGACGCTGTTTTCCCTGGACGGGCTTGGGCTCTTGAGTTACGAGAGCGTGATCCGGCGTGACTACCCGGTGGTGCTGGGCACTTTGTACTTCTTCACGCTGATTGGTCTGGTCACCAAGCTGATTTCTGACTTGTCTTATGTCTGGGTGGACCCGCGTGTCAGATTTGACTAACCCAAAACCAGGCGAAGGAGAAAGCGTGCGCCGCGCCGGGCCGCCCCAAGCAAGCACAGCCCCCTCGGGGGGCAGTGCAGTACACGAAGTGACAAGCGTGGGGGCCTCCCCCGGCCGCCGCGCCTGGCAGCGCTTCAAGCGCAACCGCCTGGGTTATTGGAGTCTGTTGGCCTTTTGCGCGCTGGTTCTGTTAAGTTTGTTTGCCGAAGTCATCTCCAATGACCGGCCGCTGCTGGTTCGCTATCAGGGCGCAACCTACTTCCCCATGGTCAAGGATTATTCGGAAAAAACCTTTGGTGGTGACTTCGACACTGCCACCGACTATCTGGACCCGTTCATCCGGGAGCGTTTGTCGCTGGCAGGCAACTGGGCCGTGTTTGCCCCCAATCCGTATGGTCCGAAAACGCTGAACTACTTCGCCAAAGAGCCGAATCCGTCCGCCCCCAGCTTTGAGAACTGGCTGGGCACCGATGACCGCGGACGCGACCTGCTGGCCCAACTGATTTACGGTTTTCGGGTCAGCGTGCTGTTTGCGCTGGCGCTGACCGCCACCGGCGTGTTGCTGGGAGTGATTACCGGGGCGATTCAGGGCTTTTTCGGTGGCAAGACCGATCTGGCGTTTCAGCGTTTCATCGAAATCTGGAGTTCCATGCCTGAGCTGTATCTGCTCATTATCTTCAGCGCGGTGTTTGCACCCAGTCTGGCCCTGCTGCTGATCCTGTTAAGTCTGTTTGGCTGGATGGGTTTGTCGGATTACGTGCGGGCTGAATTCCTGCGCAACCGGCAACTCGATTACGTGCGGGCGGCGCGGGCGCTCGGTGTGAGCAACTGGCAGATCATCATGCGCCACTTGCTGCCAAACAGCCTGACGCCCGTTGTCACATTTTTGCCCTTCCGCATGAGTGGGGCCATTCTGGCGCTGACCTCGCTGGACTTTCTGGGCCTGGGTGTGCCGCCCGGAACCCCGTCTCTCGGGGAACTGCTGTCGCAAGGCAAAAACAATATCGACGCCTGGTGGATTTCGCTGGCCACTTTCTGTGTACTGGTGGTGACCCTGTTGTTGCTGACCTTCATGGGCGACGCCCTGCGCGATGCGCTGGACCCGCGAAAGGCAGAAAAGTGAAGGCCCCCACGCTCGGCACTTGCGTGTCCTCGCTGCCCCCCGAGGGGGCTGTTCCGCCTAAGGGCGGCCTGTCGGCGGAACTGACCCCCACGCTTGTCGCTTCGCGTACTGCGTTGCCGCCCGAGGCGGAACGGATTCCGCCCCCACCGTTGTTGACTGTTCACGGCCTGCGCGTGGCTTTCGCCGGCAAGGAGGTCGTGCACGGTATCGATTTCTCCATTGCCCCCGGCGAGAAACTGGCGCTGGTCGGCGAGTCGGGCTCCGGCAAAACGGTGACGGCGCTGAGCCTGCTGAGGCTGGTGCAGAACGCCGACATCACCGGCAGATCCATGTTTCTTGGGCGTGACCTGCTTTCGATGCCGGAGCGTGAACTGCGTGGCCTGCGTGGGCAGGAGATTTCGATGATTTTTCAGGAACCCATGACGGCGCTCAACCCGCTGTTCACGGTGGGCGATCAAATTGCCGAAGTTTTAGAGCTAAAACAGGGTCTAGCCCGCAAGCAGTCTTCGCAATCAGCTATTAAATTAATAGCAGAAACCGGTATTGCCGAGCCCGAGCGACGTGCCAAGGCGTATCCGCACCAGCTCAGCGGTGGCCAGCGCCAGCGCGCCATGATCGCCATGGCGCTGGCGTGTCAGCCGAAATTGTTGCTGGCAGACGAACCCACCACCGCCCTGGATGTGACCCTGCGTGGGCAAATACTCGATCTGCTGGCCAGTTTCCAGCAAAAAAATGGCATGGCCGTGCTCATGATCACCCATGACCTGAATCTGGTGCGGCGTTTTGCGGACCGCGTCATCGTCATGGAAAACGGCCATATCGTGGAGCAGGGCGCGGTGGCAGATGTCTTTGCCCATCCGCAACACAGGTATACCCGCCGACTGATTGACAGCAAGCCGGTGCGCGATGTGCTTGAGGTGGCGCCGATTGCGGGCGAACCGGCCGTCATGCAGGCCCGGGCGTTGCGGGTGACCTACCCGACACCGTTGCCGGGCATCAAGGGCTGGTTCAGCCATGGCGAGTTCGTCGCGGTGCAGGGTGCCGACTTCCAGCTTCAGGCGGGGCAGACCCTCGGCGTCATGGGCGAGTCAGGGTCGGGTAAATCTACGCTGGCGCTGGCCGCGCTGGGTTTGATGCCTTTCAGGGGCGAAATGCAGGTGACTGGACAAGCCTGGGGCTTGAGCGCGGCCCACAACAAATCCATGCGCCGCGTGGTGCAGGTGGTGTTTCAGGATCCTTTTTCTTCCCTGTCACCGCGCCTGACCGTGGCGGAGATTGTGGAAGAAGGGCTGCTGGTGCATGAGCCCGGTCTGTCGCAGGCGGAGCGCCGCCTGCGGGTGGCGCAGGCGCTGCTGGATGTCGGTATGGGTATTGATATGGATCAATTTCAACTTCAAAGTCTGCTACAGCGTTACCCCCATGAGTTTTCAGGAGGGCAGCGCCAGCGCCTGGCCATCGCCCGGGCTCTGATCGTCAAACCCCGGGTGCTGGTACTGGACGAACCCACCAGCGCGCTGGATGTCACGATCCAAAAGCAGGTGCTACAACTATTGCAGCGACTGCAAAGAGAGCACGGCTTGAGTTATCTGCTCATCACCCACGATGTCGATGTCATTCGGGCCATGGCCCACCAGGTTGTGGTCATGAAAGACGGACATATTGTGGAGTCCGGGCCCGCCGCCAAAGTGCTGGCGTTCCCGAAGCACGATTACACCCGATCCTTGCTGGCGGCAGCTGGATAAATCCTTCAAAATCAAGGCAATTAAGCCGGTTTTCGGGTACAATCCAAAGCTCACGACCAAACGGGCGGGTATCTACCGCCCGTTTTTTTTGGTCGATTGTTTTTGTATCGCATCTGAACACAAGTGGCACTGAAAGAAATTATTGAGCAAACCGTGGCCGGTCTGGGCTACGACCTGGTGGAAACCGAGCGTTCCGCCGCTGGATTGCTGCGCATCACGATTGACCTGCCATGGGTGCCGCCGGTCGATGGCGTGGCTGCGGAGCAGTTCGTGACGGTTGAAGACTGCGAGAAAGTCACGCGTCAGTTGCTGTTTGCGCTTGAGGTGGATGGCGTTGAGTACAAGCGGCTTGAAGTGTCCTCGCCGGGCATTGACCGTCCCTTGCGGCATGAGAAAGATTTTGAGCGATTTGTCGGGCATGAAGTTGACGTCACGCTCAAGGCGCCTATTGGGGTTGCAGCGGCAGCGGGTCAGGTTAATGCCACCCGCAAGAAGTTTCGTGGCACGCTGGAGCGCACCCAGGGCGAGGGTGGGGTGTTGGGTTGGCAAATCGTCTGGAGCGATGCGCCCGTTGGCAAGCCTGGTCAAAAAATCAGCAAGAAGAGATTGCCGGCACCGGTGCAGGCCTTGGGTTTTACTCTGGATGAGTTGAAGGAGGCGCGACTGGCGCCTATCGTCAGCTTCAAGGGTCGTGGCACCAAGGGCGACTCAGAAACAAATTTGGATTGAATTGAAACAGGAGAGTTATGGCATGAATCGCGAAATGTTAATGCTGGTAGAAGCCATCTCACGCGAAAAGAACGTGGAGCGTGATGTGGTGTTTGGCGCTGTCGAGGCAGCGCTGGCACAAGCGACGAAGAAGCTTTCCCAAGGCGATGTGGATATCCGCGTCGCGGTTGATCGCGACAGCGGTAGCTACGAGACGTTTCGTCGCTGGCATGTGGTGCCGGATGAGGCGGGCCTGCAGTTGCCCGACCAGGAAATCCTGTTGTTCGAAGCCAAAGAGCAGATTCCCGACATTGAGGTGGACGAGTACATCGAAGAAACGGTGGAATCACTTCCCATTGGCCGTATCGGTGCCATGGCTGCCAAGCAGGTCATTCTGCAAAAAATTCGCGATGCCGAACGTGAAATGTTGCTCAACGACTTCATGTCGCGCGGCGACAAGATTTTCGTCGGCACGGTCAAGCGCATGGACAAGGGTGACCTGATTGTCGAAAGCGGCCGCGTCGAAGGCCGGCTGCGCCGCAGCGAAATGATCCCGAAGGAAAATCTCCGCATGGGTGACCGCGTTCGCGCCATGATCATGGAAGTTGATCTGACCCTGCGCGGCGCGCCGATCATTCTGTCGCGCTCGGCGCCGGAGTTCATGGTGGAGTTGTTCCGCCAGGAAGTGCCCGAAATCGAGCAGGGTTTGCTGGAAATAAAATCCTGCGCCCGTGATGTCGGTTCGCGCGCCAAGATCGCGGTGCTGTCGCATGACAAACGGGTGGACCCCATCGGCACCTGTGTCGGTGTGCGCGGCACGCGTGTCAATGGCGTCACCAACGAGCTGGCCGGTGAACGCGTGGACATTGTGCTGTGGAGTGAAGATCCGGCCCAGTTTGTGATTGGTGCGTTGGCCCCGGCCAATGTCTCCAGCATTGTGGTGGACGAAGAGCGCCATGCCATGGACGTGGTGGTGGATGAAGAAAACCTCGCCATCGCGATCGGACGTGGCGGTCAGAACGTGCGCCTGGCATCCGAGCTGACCGGCTGGAAGATCAACATCCTGGATGCCGCCGAGTCGGCCCAGAAGCAGGCCAGCGAGACGGACTCTGGCCGCAAGCTGTTCATGGAAAAGCTGGATGTGGATGAAGAAATCGCCGATCTGCTGATTGCAGAAGGCTTTACCAGTCTGGAGCAGGTGGCCTACGTGCCGCTGGAAGAAATGCTCGAGATCGAGAGCTTCGACGAAGACACGGCCAACGAATTGCGCACCCGCGCCAAAGACGCGTTGTTGACCATGGAAATTGCGCAAGAAGAGAGTGTTGAAAAGGTTTCGCAGGATCTGCACGACCTCGAAGGCCTCTCCCCCGAACTGATCGGCAAACTGGCAGATGGCGGCGTTCACACGCTTGACGACCTGGCCGATTTGGCCGTTGACGAACTCACTGAAATCACCGGCCAGTCTGCGGACGAAGCCAAGACCTTGATCATGAAGGCGCGCGAACATTGGTTTACCAATGACGCCGCTTCTCAAGAGTAATGGTCATGAAAGGTTACACAACAAATGTCCAGTACGACCGTCGCCGAGTTTGCAACAGAACTCAAAAAAACAACCGATACGCTGCTTGAGCAGCTGAAGTCGGCGGGAGTTGCCAAATCGGCCGCTTCCGACAAGCTGACAGACGCTGACAAGCAGCATCTGTTGAGCTACTTGCAGGCCAGCCATGGCACCGCCAGCGCCGAGCGCAAGAAAATTACGCTCGTCAAGAAGTCGACCAGCGAAATCAAGCAGGCCGATTCCACCGGCAAGGCGCGCACCATTCAGGTCGAAGTGCGCAAGAAGCGTACCTTTGTGCGTCGTGAAGACGGGGTCGAGGTATCAGTAGAAGCGCCCGAGGTTGAGCACGAAATTGAGGCTGCGCCGCTGATCGACAACACCGAATTGGCGCGGCGTGAAGAAGAAGCTCGTCGTCAAGCTGAATTGATCCGTCGCCAGGAAGAAGAACTGTCGGAGCGCAGGCGTCAGCGTGAAGAGCAGGAGGCCCGGACGCGTGAAGCGGCTGAAGCGGCCGCTGCCAAGGCCGCCGAAACTGCCGCTGCGCAAGCAGTTGTAGAAAAAAATAAGCCGCTAGCCCCCGCGCAACAAGCGCAGGATGCTATTGATAACGCAGCAGCCCAAGTTTTGGAAGCAGCAGAAAAAGCTGAAGGTTTGGCTAAGGTGCAATTGTTGGCTCGCGAAAAAGCAGCGGCCGATTCCAAAGCGCGAGCTGCTGAAGATGTCGTACGGGCGGCCGATCTGGGTGACCGCAGGCGCAAGGCAGAGGCAGAAGCCGCTGCTATTCGCTTGATGATGTCGTCACCCGCCAAAAAAGCACCGGTTCCCAAAAAACCGGAAGAAATCAAGCCCGATGCAGCCAAAGCTGGCATCAAGGGTACGCTGCACAAACCAGCCGCTGGCGCAGTTCCAGCAAAACCGGCCAAGCCCGGTGCACCCGGCACAGCGGCACCCGCTGGCGCCGGCAAAGAAGTCAAATCAGCCAAGCTCTCAAGCAGCTGGGCCGGCGATCCCAAAAAGAAAAGTGCTATTCCTACACGTGGCGCCACGGGTGCACCCGCTGGCCGTGGCACCAACTGGCGCGCCCCTGCACGGGGTGGTCGACGCGGTAGCAATGACCGCGACCGTGATGACAACCGCGTGCAAGCAGCACCGGTTGAGGCGCGCGTCATTGAAGTGCATGTGCCTGAAACCATTACCGTGGCAGAGTTGGCGCACAAAATGGCCGTCAAGGCTTCCGAGGTGATCAAGCACCTGATGAAGCTCGGCCAAATGGTCACCATCAACCAGCCGCTGGACCAGGACACCGCCATGATTTTGGTGGAAGAAATGGGCCACAAGGCCATCGTTGCCGCGCTGGACGATCCAGAAGCCTTTACCGATGACGAAGTGTCGCAACAGCAATCAGAATCGCTGCCACGCGCACCGGTTGTGACGGTCATGGGTCACGTCGATCACGGCAAAACTTCGTTGCTGGATTACATTCGCCGCGCCAAAGTGGCTTCCGGTGAAGCCGGTGGTATCACCCAGCACATTGGTGCCTACCACGTGGAAACGCCACGCGGCATGATTTCCTTTCTCGATACTCCGGGTCACGAAGCCTTTACGGCTATGCGTGCCCGCGGTGCCCAGGCAACCGACATCGTGATTCTGGTGGTGGCCGCCGACGACGGTGTGATGCCGCAAACCAAAGAGGCAATCAAGCACGCCAAGGCGGCGGGTGTTCCGATCGTGGTGGCGATCAACAAGATCGACAAACCGGATGCCAATCCCGAGCGCGTCAAGAACGAGCTGGTGGTGGAAGAAGTGGTGCCCGAGGAGTTTGGTGGTGATTCACCTTTTGTCACGGTATCGGCCAAGACCGGTCAGGGCATTGATGCCTTGCTGGAACAAGTGCTGCTGCAGGCTGAAGTGCTTGAGTTGCGGGCACCTGTGGACGCGATGGCCAAGGGTCTGGTGATTGAGGCGCGGCTGGACAAGGGTCGTGGTCCGGTGGCCACGATTCTGGTGCAGTCCGGCACGCTCAAGACCGGGGACGTCGTGCTGGCGGGTTCCACTTATGGTCGTGTGCGCGCCATGCTGGATGAAAATGGCAAAACCATCAAAACGGCAGGACCTTCGATTCCGGTCGAAATCCAGGGTTTGACCGAAGTACCGCAGGCGGGTGACGAGTTCATGGTGATGTCGGACGAGCGCCGGGCCCGTGAAATTGCCACCTACCGGGCTGGCAAGTTCCGCCACACCAAGCTGGCTAAGCAACAGGCCTCCAAACTGGAGAACATGTTCACCGACATGGCCGCGGGTGCCGTCAAGATGGTGCCGATCATCATCAAGGCCGATGTGCAAGGTTCGCAGGAAGCGCTGGCGCAATCGCTGCTCAAGCTCTCGACCGACGAGGTCAAGGTGCAGCTGGTTTACACCGCCGTGGGTGCCATCAGCGAATCGGATGTGAATCTGGCGATTGCCTCCAAGGCCGTCATCATCGGTTTCAACACCCGCGCCGACGCCGGTGCGCGCAAGCTGGCCGAGAACAACGGTGTGGACATCCGTTACTACGACATCATTTATGACGCCGTGGATGAGCTCAAGCTCGCCATGTCGGGCATGTTGACGCCGGACAAGAAGGAAGAAGTCATCGGTACTGCCGAGATTCGTCAGGTGTTCAAGGTCAGCAAGATCGGCTCGATTGCCGGTTGTATGGTCACCGCAGGTATCGTCAAACGTACGGCGCGTCTGCGTCTGCTGCGCGACAATGTGGTCATCTACACTGGTGAGCTCGACTCGCTCAAGCGTTTCAAGGACGATGCGAAGGAAGTCAAGGAAAGCTTCGAGTGCGGCTTGAATATCAAGAACTACAACGACATCCAAGAGGGTGACGTGCTGGAGTTCTTTGAAATTCGCGAAATAGCCCGTACTCTTTGATGGACCGAGCGTAGATCGTGCGACTCAAGTCAAAAACCCCCAACCGCGCCTTCAAGGTAGCCGATCAGATCCAGCGAGATCTGACCGAGCTGATTGCGCGCGAGCTCAAGGATCCGCGGGTGGGCATGGTGACGATTCAGGCGGTGGAAGTCACACCTGACTACGCCCACGCCAAGGTGTTCTTCAGCCTGCTGGCGGGAGACCCCAAAGCTTGTACCGAAGGCTTGAATCAGGCGGCCGGCTTTTTGCGGGCGGGTCTGTTCAAGCGTCTGCATATTCACACCGTGCCGACCCTGCATTTTCTGTTTGACCAGACAACCGAGCGCGCCGCCGACATGAACGCCTTGATTGCGCGGGCCGTGGCATCTCGCGCCAAAGAGGACTGACCCGATGAATGCGCCGCGTGCACGGGTTGCCAGGCGCCCCGTGCACGGGGTGCTGCTGCTGGACAAGCCTTTGGGTTGGTCCAGCAATGATGCTTTGCAGAAAGTTAAATGGCTGCTGCGGGCCGAGAAGGCCGGCCACACCGGCACGCTCGATCCACTGGCCACGGGCGTGCTGCCACTGTGTTTTGGTGCGGCGACGAAGTTTAGTCAGCTCCAGCTGGATGCGGATAAAACGTACGAAGCCGTGGCAAGACTGGGTGAAAAAACCAGTACCGGAGACGCCGAAGGCGAGGTGATTGAAGCGCGGCCAGTGAATGTTACCGAGAAGGATCTCGACAATGTGCTGCCGCGGTTCACCGGGCTGATCCGGCAAATCCCGCCCATGCACAGTGCATTGAAGAAGGATGGCAAAGCTCTGTACGAGTATGCGCGTGCCGGCATTGAGGTAGAGCGGGAAGCCCGCGAAGTGACAATTTATGAGCTTAAAGTGGCTCTGGCCCCCGTGGATAATGCCCACCCAGCTATTAAAATGATAGTTAGATGCAGCAAAGGCACGTACATCCGTACGCTCGGGGAGGACATCGGTGAAGCCTTGGGCTGTGGCGCGCATCTGAGCGCACTGCGCCGTGTTGAGACCGGTGGCTTTCATGTGTCGCAGTGTGTGACGCTGGAGGCGCTGGAGGCGATGACCGATGAAGAGAGATTGGCCTGCCTGATGCCCGTCGAGTCGCTGCTTCGCGATCACACGGTTGTCACGCTGGATAGCGAGAATGCAGGGCGATTCCTGAGTGGCGTGCGCCGCCGGGGCAGCTGGCATGACAACGGGCAAGTAGCCGTTTATGGCGAAAAACCTCGTGCTTTGTTAGGAACAGCCCACGTGGTGGCGGGTGAATTGATACCCGGGCGGCTATTGAGTCCGCTTGAGATTAAGCAAATATTGGGAGATTGCGGATCGGAGTCAAGCGTGCTGCACGCAGCCCCGGCCTCAGCCACCCAGAAAACAGTTGACCAGATTTAAGAGAAAGTGAACCATGAGTACCAAGCAAATTCGTAACATCGCCATCATCGCCCACGTCGATCATGGCAAGACCACCATGGTCGACCAATTGCTGCGCCAGTCCGGCACCTTTGCCGAGCACGAGAAGATTGTCGACACCGTGATGGACAACAATGCCATCGAAAAAGAACGTGGCATTACGATTCTGGCCAAGAACTGCGCCGTGACCTGGGAAGGCACGCACATCAACATCGTTGACACCCCCGGACACGCCGACTTCGGCGGCGAAGTGGAACGCGCACTCTCCATGGTTGACGGTGTGGTGCTGCTGATCGATGCGCAGGAAGGCCCCATGCCCCAGACCCGTTTTGTGACCAAAAAGGCGCTGGCCCTGGGCTTGAAGCCGATCCTGGTGGTGAACAAGGTGGACAAGCCCGGTGCTCGCCCTGACTGGGTGGTCAACGCCGCTTTCGACCTGTTCGACAAGCTCGGCGCCACCGATGAACAGCTGGATTTCCCCGTGGTCTACGCCTCGGGCATCAACGGCTGGTCGTCGATGGAAGAGGGCGCGCAGGGTGAACAGTGGGGTCCCGACATGTCGGCCCTGTTCAACACTATCCTTCAACATGTGCCGCACCAACAGGGTGACCCTGCAGCGCCACTGCAACTGCAGATTTCTGCGCTCGACTTTTCGACCTTTGTGGGCCGGATCGGTGTCGGCCGCATCAGCCAGGGCACGATCAAGCCCATGATGGACGTCGTGGTGATGGAAGGTCCGGACGGCAAGGCGATCAAGGGCCGTATCAACCAGGTGTTGACGTTCCAGGGCCTGGAACGCGTGCAGGCGACGGAAGCCGGCCCCGGCGAAATCGTGCTGATCAACGGCATCAATGACATCGGTATTGGCGTGACCATCACCGATCCGGTCACTCCGATGCCGCTGCCCATGCTCAAGGTCGATGAGCCGACCCTGACCATGAACTTCTGCGTCAACACCAGCCCATTGGCGGGTCGTGAAGGCAAGTACGTCACCAGCCGCCAGATCTGGGACCGCCTGCAAAAAGAACTGCAACACAACGTGGCCTTGCGCGTCAAGGAAACCGACGAAGAAGGTATCTTTGAAGTCATGGGTCGCGGCGAACTGCACTTGACCATTTTGCTGGAAAACATGCGCCGCGAAGGTTTCGAGATGGCCGTCAGCAAGCCGCGCGTCGTGATGAAAGACGTGAACGGCGAAAAGTATGAGCCGATCGAGTTGGTGACCGCCGACATCGAAGAAATTCACCAAGGCGGCGTGATGCAGGCTTTGGGCGAGCGCAAGGGCGACCTGGTCAACATGGAGTCGGACGGCCGTGGCCGCGTGCGCCTGGAGTACCGCATTCCGGCGCGCGGCCTGATCGGTTTCACCAACGAATTCCTGAACTTGACCCGTGGCTCTGGCCTGATCGCCAACATCTTCGACAGCTACGAGCCGCACAAGGGCGACATCGGCGGCCGCAAAAACGGCGTGCTGATTTCCATGGACGCTGGCGAAATCTTCACCTACGCGCTGGGCAAGCTCGACGAACGCGGCCGCATGTTTGTCAAGCCCAATGACCCAGTGTACGAAGGCATGATTGTCGGTATCCACAGCCGTGACAACGACCTGGTGGTCAACGCCACGCGCACCAAGCAGCTGACCAACTTCCGCGTTTCGGGCAAGGAAGATGCGATCAAGATCACACCCCCGATTGAATGCACGCTGGAATACGGCGTGGAGTTCATCGAGGACGACGAGTTGGTCGAAATCACGCCCAAGTCGATTCGTCTGCGCAAGCGCTACCTGACCGAGAGCGAGCGCAAACGCGCTGGCCGCTAATCCCTGTCATACGGGGATGACGTCCCGGGTTCGAGCCGGGGCACAGAGCGGGCTTCATTAGCCCGCTTTTTTTTGAGTAAAACCATGAAACTAAGCCACAACCGGGCGGTCCTTCTGATGGTGGCGGTGACCCTGATGTGGTCAACCGCCGGTGTCGTGACACGCCACCTGGAAAGTGCCCGCAGTTTTGAAGTGACTTTCTGGCGCAGCTTCTTCACGGTGCTGGCGTTGTTGGTGATCCTGCCGCTGTTTCAAGGCCGCGATGTCTTTCGCCGGATGCGCAGCGGCGGCCCCTCACTGTGGATCTCCGGCATCTGCTGGTGCGGCATGTTCACCTTTTTCATGCTCGCCATCACGCTGACCAGCGTGGCCAACGTGCTGGTCGCGATGGCGCTCGGCCCGCTGTTGACGGCGCTGGCGGCACGCATCTTCATTGGCCACCGCATCGCCGGACGAACCTGGGTTGCCATCGTGGTGGCTGGCTGCGGCATCGGTTACATGTACGGTAGCCAGATCAGTCAGGGCATCAGCCTGACCGGCACGCTGGTAGCCTTGTGCGTACCGATCTCCGGCGCCGCCAACTGGACCGTGACCCAGCATGCGCACGCCAAGGGGCAAGCCGTCGATCTGGTGCCAGCGGTGTTGATCGGCGCCGTCTTCTCCTCCCTGTTGACCCTGCCGCTGGCGCTTCCGTTTCATGCCTCGACGCACGATCTGGCCCTGCTGGCCGGTCTGGGCGTGGTGCAACTGGCTATTCCCTCGGCGCTTGCGGTGGTGAGCGCCCGGGTGCTCAAAGCGCCTGAAGTGGCGTTGCTGGGCTTGCTGGAGGTGATTTTCGGCATCCTGCTGGCCTGGGTCGGGGCCAACGAGGTGCCAGGGCCCAACGTGCTGGCGGGCGGCGCGCTGGTGATCGGCGCACTGGTGCTCAATGAATTGATTGGATGGAGGACTCGATCGTGAACCACACTGAACCCCTGGTCTTGTTTGAAGTGCGTGGCGCTGGCGGTTTCATCACGCTCAACCGCCCGCGCGCGCTGAACGCCTTGTCGCTGGAGATGATCCGCCTGCTCACCGTGCAGTTACTGGCGTGGCAGGCCCAGCCGCAAATCGCGTTCGTGGCTATTCGTGGCATGGGCCGCGAAGGCCCGTTCGGCGCCTTTTGTGCCGGTGGCGACATCCGCTTTTTTCATCAGGCCGCACTCGCCGATGATCCGGCGCTGGAAGACTTCTTCACCGAAGAATACGCCCTTAACCACCTGATCCATCGCTACCCCAAGCCCTATATTGCCTTCATGGATGGCATCGTCATGGGCGGTGGCATGGGCCTGTGTGGGCACGGGAGAGACGCCACTCTTCCTTCCGGCCAGGGCGCCAACATCCGCATCGTCACTGCCCGCACCAGAATGGCCATGCCGGAGACCAACATCGGTCTGTTTCCCGATGTGGGCGGTGGCTATTTCCTGAGCCGCTGTCCGGGTCGGATCGGCGAATGGCTGGCCTTGACCGGCGAAATCATTGGGGCAGGGGCGGCGCTGGCGTTTGGTCTGGCCGATGTCTGCCTTGACGTGGCCCAACTGGCGTCGGCATGGGATGCGTTGGCAAGCGTGGACTTTGACCGACCGGGTGCAATAGAATCATGGATTGCTATGTATTCAATAGCTGCTCCCGCTTATGCAACGGGGGCTAGAGACCAAATTGATCAAAATTTTTCACGGATTTCGGTGTCTGACATCGTGTTGGCGCTGGAGGCGGATGGCGGTGAGTGGGCGCAACACACCGCGTCTACCTTGCGCAAACGCTCACCGTTGATGTTGCATGTGGCACTGGAACAAATTCGCCGGGCCCGCAACCTGTCGCTGGCCGACGATCTGCGCATGGAGCGGGACATGGTGCATCACTGCTTTGACACCCGGCATCTGGCGCGCAGCGCAAGTGAGAGTGAGACGGTGGAGGGCATCCGCGCACTGGCCGTGGACAAAGACAACACGCCGCAGTGGGACCCCGCCCGCATTGAAGATGTCACTACTGACATGGTGGAACCGTTCTTCCGCAGCCCCTGGACGCCCCAGACGCATCCGCTGCGCAAGCTGAGCTGAGATCTGCCAAATCAAAGCTGGCGATAAACCGCTTCTGCCAGTTTCATGAGGGCATCCCGCGGCACCGGCCCTGCCAGCGCGAGAGGAAAATTTCATGATGAACTCCTGAGTTAATGGATGCAAACAAGTATTTGCACCTCCATAAACACCGGCACCGCCCCGTTTATTCCCTGTTAGGGTAAAAACTTATCGCCGATGAATTTTCATGGCCCGTTCGACCTCACGCTTGCCTTCGCGGTCCTTGATGGTGTCGCGCTTGTCGTGCTCAGCCTTGCCTTTGGCCAAGGCAATCTCGCACTTTATTTTGCCGGCTTTCCAGTGCAGATTCAACGGCACCAGCGTGTAACCCTTTTGCTCCACTTTGCCAATCAGGCGCTTGATCTCTTCTTTGTGCAGCAAGAGCTTTTTGGTGCGAACCTTGTCAGGGCTGATGTGGGTGGAGGCAGTGTTCAGGGGTTGAATCTGCAGGCCGATGACGTACAACTCGCCATTGCGAATGACGACATAACCATCGGTCAACTGCACCTTGCCTTCGCGCAGCGATTTGACCTCCCAGCCCTCGAGCACCAAACCGGCCTCCAGACGTTCTTCAAAAAAATAGTTGTAGGCGGCCTTCTTGTTGTCAGCGATGCGGGAAGCGGTTTCAGGTTTCTTGGCCATAAATTAAATGTGGAGTTGTAAGTCGTGCGTACAAGGCTTGTCTACAATCCCGCGCAGACCTCCATTCTATGAAAACCGTAAGCAAGTCCGTCCTGATCTGGTACAGCCCGCAAGAAATGTACGCTCTTGTGACTGACGTCGAGCAATACCCCAAGTTTTTGCCCTGGTGCGATCACGCCCGGGTGCTCACCGCCGACGCGACTGGCATGACGGCGGAAATCGGCATTTCTTTCAGTGGCATCCGCCAGACATTCACCACTCGCAACGACCATGTTTCGGGTCGCCAGGTGACCATGAAGCTGGTGAACGGCCCATTTTCACGACTGGATGGCGAGTGGAATTTTCTGCCACTGGGCGACGAAACGCAACGGGCTTGCAAAGTGGAACTGACACTCAACTACGGTTTTGACAACGCCACGCTGGGTAAACTCATCGGCCCGGTGTTTGGAAAAATTGCCGGGAGTCTGGTCGATGCCTTCGTCAAACGTGCCGCTCAGGTGTATGGCGAGTGACATGAACATTCAAGTGAGCGTGGTCTATTCGCCTGCATCCCGGGATGTGCGGGAAATAGCCCTGCGCCTGGCGCCGTCCAGCACTGTTTTGCAAGCCATACAAGCCAGTGGTTTTTTGCAACTTTTCCCCTCGATTGATCAGCAAACAACGGTAGTGGGTGTTTGGGGTCGCAAGGCAGGTTTGAACCAGCCGCTGCGGGAAGATGACCGTGTGGAGATCTATCGGCCCCTCACCGTGGACCCCAAAGTGGCACGCCGGGAGCGTTTTGCCAAGCAGGGGGCACGGACAACCGGTCTTTTTGTCAAAAAACGCGCGGGCGCCAAGGCCGGGTACTGACCCGGCAAGTGCCCGGCTGCTGAGAAAACCGGCTATTTGCAGTCGGAATCGATGATCGACTGAATGCGCTTCAGCTCAGAGGCTCGGGCGGCATCATCCATAACTTCACGTTCGCCTTTTTCGTTGGTCCGGGCGATGCGCATGCCGGAACCCAAGCTGGTTTGGGCCTGTTTGGCCCGCGCGCAATTCTCAACTTTTGCTTTCAGGACTCGCTCTTCCTCGGCCTTGCGTTTGGCCGCTTCGGCTTCTTCGGCCTTCTTTTTCTTTTCAGCCAATTCTTTGTCGACACCGCTCAGTTTGGGTGCACTGGCCGCATCTTGGGGGGCCGAAGCCGCGACGGCGGCGCTGGCTGGCGCATCGGTCGTGCCCGCTGTTGCGCTCCGGCCGGCGGGTCGTTTCAGAATATCTTTATCCAGAATGTCCGCAGGCGGCGCACGGTCGCTAAATACCTTGCGCCCATCCTTGTCAGTCCACTGCCACTGCGCTGACGCCGCGATCGACATCAGACAAGCAGCTCCTATCAATAAATTTCGAATACGGTTCATAAGCGGAGTTTAGCTCGCATCAGACTGTGCATCTACCAGGGGGCCTGTCCCTCATCAGCATGGCGTACAGGGCCAGCGTGCCAGTGGCGCGGGTACAATCCGCCATTTGGAGCTTAAGAACATGCGCCTAATCGGCAAAGCGCTCACCTTCGACGACGTATTGTTGGTGCCAGCGTTCTCCCAAGTCCTCCCCAAGGACACGTCCCTTGCAACCCGCTTCTCCCGCAACATCGCGCTGAATATGCCCCTGGTGTCTGCCGCCATGGACACGGTCACCGAAGCACGGCTGGCGATTGCCATCGCGCAAGAGGGCGGCATCGGTATCGTCCACAAAAACATGTCGGCCCAAGAGCAGGCCGCGCAGGTTTCCAAGGTTAAACGGTATGAATCAGGTGTGTTGCGCGACCCGGTCGTGATCACGCCCCACCACACCGTGCGCCAGGTCATCGATTTGTCAGCTCAACTCGGTGTATCAGGCTTTCCGGTATGTGACGGCGGCAAAGTGGTTGGTATTGTCACCGGACGCGATCTGCGTTTCGAGACCCGTTATGACCTGCCGGTGAGCCACATCATGACGCAGCGTGACAAGCTGGTGACCGTGCCTGATGGCACCACGCTGGCACAAGCCAAGGTATTGTTGAATCAGTACAAAATTGAACGCTTGCTGGTGGTCAACGATGCCTTTGAGCTCAAGGGCCTGATCACCGTCAAGGACATCACCAAGCAAACAAGTTTCCCCAATGCGGCCCGTGATGCGCAGGGCAAGCTGCGCGTCGGGGCTGCCGTCGGTGTGGGCGAGGGTACCGAAGAGCGTGTTGAGGCGCTGGCGCGAGCCGGTGTCGACGCCATCGTGGTGGACACCGCGCACGGCCACAGCAAAGGCGTGATTGAACGGGTGCGCTGGGTGAAGCAAAACTACCCGCACATTGACGTGATTGGTGGCAACATCGCCACCGGTGCGGCTGCGCTGGCGCTGGTTGAGGCTGGCGCCGATGCAGTCAAAGTCGGTATTGGCCCAGGCTCCATCTGCACCACCCGCATCGTGGCGGGTGTGGGTGTGCCCCAGATCATGGCCATTGACAGCGTGGCGACCGCGCTCAAAGGTACGGGCGTTCCGCTGATTGCCGACGGCGGCATTCGCTACAGCGGTGATATCGCCAAAGCCCTTGCCGCCGGTGCCAGCACCGTGATGATGGGTGGCATGTTCGCAGGCACCGAAGAGGCGCCCGGTGAAGTCATTTTGTTCCAGGGCCGCAGCTACAAGAGCTACCGTGGCATGGGCAGCATTGGTGCCATGCAACAGGGCAGCGCCGACCGCTATTTTCAGGAATCCAGCACCGGCAACCCGAATGCCGACAAGCTGGTGCCCGAAGGTATCGAAGGGCGTGTGCCCTACAAAGGCTCGATGGTGTCCATCGTGTACCAGATGGCCGGTGGCATTCGCGCCAGCATGGGCTATTGCGGTTGCGCCACGATTGAAGACATGCAGGACCAGGCCGAGTTTGTGGAAATCACCACCGCCGGCATTCGTGAAAGCCATGTGCACGACGTGCAAATCACCAAAGAAGCGCCCAACTACCGAGCGGAATAGGCACACCCCCAGGCTGCGCGCACTATGTGTCGCTGCGCCACCCCCCTGCTGGGGGCAACACCAGCAGACTGGCAAAGCCAGATCTGCGGTGTTCCTGGGATAAGGCACGCGAACTGAATAAATCTCTTCTGCCATGCATCAAAAAATTCTCATCCTCGACTTCGGCTCCCAAGTCACCCAGCTGATTGCGCGCCGCATCCGCGAAGCGCATGTTTTTTGCGAAGTTCACCCCTGTGATGTGAGCGACGACTGGGTGCGCGCTTATGCCAGGGACGGCTTGCTCAAGGGCGTCATCCTCTCCGGCAGCCATGCCAGTGTTTATGAAGAGAGTACCGACAAAGCGCCGCAAGCGGTGTTTGAACTGGGTGTACCGGTGCTGGGAATTTGCTACGGCATGCAGACCATGGCACACCAACTGGGTGGCCTCGTGCAAAGCGGGCACACGCGCGAGTTCGGTCACGCCGATGTACGTGCGCATGGTCACACCCAGTTGCTCGAAGGCATTCAGGACTACGCGACGCCCATGGGCCACGGTATGTTGCAGGTGTGGATGAGCCACGGTGACAAGGTGACCGAGTTGCCGCATGGCTTCAAGCTGATGGCCAGCACCGACAGCTGCCCGATTGCAGGCATGGCCGACGAAGAGCGCCGGTTTTACGGCGTTCAGTTTCATCCTGAAGTGACGCACACCAAGCGCGGGGCGGCGATTCTGGAACGCTTTGTACTGGATATTTGCGGTACAAGGCCTGACTGGATCATGGGCGATTACATCAGCGAAGCGGTTGAAAAAATTCGCGCCCAGGTCGGCTCAGAAGAAGTGATTCTGGGTCTGTCCGGCGGTGTGGATTCATCGGTTGCGGCGGCGCTGATTCACCGCGCCATTGGTGACCAGCTCACGTGCGTGTTCGTTGACCATGGCTTGTTGCGCCTGAACGAAGGCGACATGGTGATGGAGATGTTTGTCGGCAAGCTGCACGCCAAGGTGATTCGGGTCGATGCCGCCGATCAATTTTTGGGGCACCTGAAGGGCGTGAGTGAACCTGAAGCCAAACGCAAGATCATTGGTCGCGAGTTTGTTGAAGTGTTCAAGGCCGAAGCGGACAAACTCAAGAGCGACCATTCGCGCCACGTGGCATGGCTGGCGCAGGGCACCATCTATCCGGACGTGATCGAGTCGGGCGGCGCCAAAACCAAAAAAGCCGTCGTCATCAAAAGCCACCACAACGTAGGCGGCTTGCCGGAGCAACTGGGCCTTAAATTGCTGGAGCCGCTGCGTGAGTTGTTCAAGGACGAAGTGCGCGAGCTGGGTGTGGCGTTGGGCTTGCCGTACCACATGGTTTACCGTCACCCGTTCCCGGGTCCGGGCCTGGGGGTGCGGATACTGGGTGAAGTCAAAAAAGAATACGCTGACTTGCTGCGCAAGGCTGACGCCATCTTTATTGAAGAGCTGCATAACTTCATCGACCCTGACAGCGGCAAGAGTTGGTATGACCTGACCAGTCAGGCGTTCACCGTGTTTTTGCCGGTCAAGAGCGTGGGCGTGATGGGTGACGGCCGCACCTACGATTACGTGGTGGCGCTGCGCGCCGTACAGACCAGCGATTTCATGACCGCCGACTGGGCCGAGTTGCCCTATGCGTTGCTCAAAAAAGTATCGGGGCGTATTATCAATGAAGTTCGCGGCATCAACCGCGTGACTTATGACGTGAGCAGCAAGCCGCCGGCAACCATCGAATGGGAGTGAGTTAGCCCCGAGCGAGCCGGGGATGGCCACATCCTTGCTGTACTTTGTCGCCTGGGGCAAGTTCCAAGTCGCGTAGCGCTAATTTTTTCGCTCTCTTGGGGGTGGTAAAAATGTTCATTCTGAAAAGCGTGGGTCGGGAAACATTCCGACTGCGCCTATGGTTCCTGCTCCCGCTCGCCAGCGTACTGGTGCTGGCTACGCTGCTCATCGTGATGCTGATCCGTCTCAAAGCGATGGGTGATATCAATCGGTATACGGTGGAAACCGCTGCGCTCGCCGAGCATATCTACCTGGATCAAACCGAACTCTCGGCCAACATGCTGGGGGCGGCCATGGTGGTGCTCGCCAACGACAGATCGTTGCGCCAGGGGCTGGCGCAACGTGACCGAGAACAATTGCTGCGGGGTTCCGCCCTCCTGTTTTCCGAACTGAAGAAAAAATACGCGATCACCCATTTGTATTTTTCCGACCCAAACCGGGTGAATATCCTGCGTGTGCATCAGCCAGAACGTTTTGGCGACACCGTAGACCGCAGCACCACCCTGCAGGCGCAGCAAAAGAATCAAACCAGTTATGGTGCCGAACTGGGGCCGCTGGGTACCTTTACGCTGCGCCTGGTCACGCCATGGTTCGGCAGCGATGGGAAATTGCTCGGCTTCGTCGAGTTGGGGATGGAAATTGATCATGTACTGAGGGCCGTACAGCGACAGGCGAACGTCAAGGCCTTTATCCTGGTTGACAAGGAATTCCTCGACCGCCAGGCGTGGGAATCCGGCATGCACATGCTGGGGCGTTTGCCGGACTGGAACCAGTTTGCCGATGTGGTGCTGAATATCCAGGCGAACGAGCACATGCCGGCGGATCTTCTGCGTAGCCTGCAGTCCGGTCCTGCCGGCGAGCAGAATGTGGTGCTCATACCTGTGGTGGCCGGACGGTCCGTCTATCGGGCGGTAATTCAGCCACTCCGAGATGCGGCCGGGCGCCGCGTGGGAAGCATGGTGATGCTGGTTGATGTCTCCCCCGAGGCAGAGACGCTCCAGGCGAAAACGCTCGATGCACTGATCCGCGACAGCGCCTGGGTTGGCGGCATGACCTGCGTGATTTTGCTGATATTTTTCTACTGGCTGGTGGGCAGAGTCGGGCAGCGGCTGGATCAGGATCAGCAGCGCCTGCGCGAACTCGCCGACCACGACGGTCTGACCGGGCTGTTCAGTCATCGCATGCATTACCTGCGGCTCAAGGAGGAGTTTGCCCGCAGCGGACGCACGGGCCAACCGATATCTCTGTTGCTGCTGGATATTGACCACTTCAAACAGATCAATGATCGTTACGGCCACCTTGCAGGCGATCTGGCACTTAAAACCATCAGCGATCTGGTCACGAGTACCTGTCGTGAGATGGATATTGCCTGTCGTTACGGCGGCGAAGAATTCACGGTCATCCTGCCGGAAACCGCTGCTGATGCCGCCCTGCTTGCCGCCGAGCGCTTATGCCAGATCATTGAGGCCCACGCTTTTGATTTCGAAGACAACAAGAACGTTCATATCACGGTCAGCATTGGCGTGGCAACTTCCTCGGAACATCTGGCCTCAGCCGCCGAACTGACAGCCGCCGCTGACCGTGCCATGTATCGCGCCAAAGAACAGGGGCGCAATCGGGTGGAACGGGTGACGCCCCATGCCGACGCAGAATGAGTTGGGGGTCGGATTCCTGCTACCCAGTGAGCGGTTAAAGTACGCAGATCATGTACTTACCCCCGCAGTTCAATTCAAAAAACAATTCGGACGCGGCCGAGTTGATGCGTGCCAATCCGTTTGCCAGCCTGATCAGCGTAGACGATGCCGGTCTGCCTTTTGTCAGTCACATCCCACTGCATCTTGAAAAACAGGGCGAATACAGTGTTCTGTTGGGACATGTTGCCAAGCCCAATCCGCACTGGCGCTATTTGAAGGCGCGGCCACGGGCCCTTGTGACTTTCATGGGACCGCACGCCTACTTGTCACCCGCGGTGTACCCGGATTTGACCCGCGTGCCGACCTGGAACTACCTGGCGGTGCACTGCACGGTGCAAGCCACGCTGATCGAAGACCCGATGGAGAAAGACAAGCTTCTCAAAAAACTCATTGCCGACCATGAACCGGCCTACGCCGAGCAGTGGCGGGGTTTGGGGGACGAGTTCGCGCAGAAGATGCTGGCGGGTATCGTCGGCTTTGAGTTGCGGGTGACTGAACTCCAATGCAAGCTGAAAATCAACCAGCATCGGCCTGAATCGCATGCTTCCATGCAGGCCCTGTATTCATCGGGCAACGACAACGAACGTGCACTGGCCGCGTGGATGGCGCGACTGGGCATGGCGACGCAGCGCCCCAACGGTGATGACTGACGCAAGCTTTATGGTGCTCGCATTGGCGCAGGCGCGTGTCGCCATGGCCGCCGGTGAAGTGCCGGTCGGCGCGGTGGTTGTTCGCGATGGTCAGGTCATCGCCGTGGGCAGCAATGCCCCGATTGGCCAGCACGATCCGACGGCCCATGCGGAAATTGTGGCGCTGCGCGTAGCGGCGCTGATCCAGGGCAACTATCGCCTGGATGATTGTGAACTTTTTGTCACGCTGGAGCCTTGTGCCATGTGCGTCGGCGCCATGCTGCATGCACGCCTTAAACGCGTGGTGTTTGGTGCGCCAGACCCCAAAACCGGTGCAGCCGGCTCGGTGCTGGATTTGTTCTCCAACCCCCGATTGAACCACCATACAAAAGTGCTGGGCGGCGTGCTGGCCGATGAATGCGCGACCCTGTTGCAGGACTTTTTCAAACAAAAACGCGAAGCGATCCGCATCAGCAGTTGCCCGGTGCGTGATGACGCGGTGCGAACGCCGGACGCGCGGTTTTCAGGCCTGCCGGACTATCCTTGGCAACCCCATTACGTCAGTGACTTATCCAGCCTGAACGGGCTGCGCCTGCATTATCTGGACGAAGGCCCCCGTGATGCACCGCTGACCTACCTTTGTCTGCACGGCCATCCGGCCTGGAGTTACCTGTACCGGAAAATGATTCCGGTATTTCTGGCAGCCGGTAGCCGGGTGATAGCACCTGACCTGATCGGTTTTGGCAAGAGCGACAAACCCAAGAAAGATGCGTTTCATCAATTCAACTGGCACCGGCAGGTCCTGCTGGAGTTGGTCGAAAGACTGGACCTGAAAAACGTCGTGCTGGTGCTGCAAGACCTGGACGAATTGCTGGGATTGACCTTGCCGATGGCTGCCGAGCACCGGTACTGCGGCCTGCTGGTGATGAATGCCTCTTTAGAGGTTGACGACACTGCTTATGAAGCGCCGTTTCCGGACCGCGGCCACCGTGCGGCGCTGCGGGCCTTTCCGGCCATGGTGCCGGAATTCGAGAATTCAGTCAGCGCCGCCATCGCACGGCAGGCCCGTGACTTCTGGCAGAAACGCTGGTCGGGCCAGACCCTGACGGATCAGGCTGGCAACTTTATGCAGGAACAGGGTGAACCCATCGCCCAGGCTGCGGTCAAGTATTTTGTATCTCCCCAACCTGTCAATTGAGCCCGTGAAAAAACACATTTATATCTATTCACCCTCCGGCGCCGTGCGCGACAAAGCGGCTTTTCGCCGCGGCGTGGCGCGACTCAAGACCTTGGGGCATGACGTTGAAATTGATGAGGCGACACTGGCCAGCCATCTGCGCTTTGCCGGCGACGATGAGACCCGGCTGGCAGCCATTCACCGTGCGGCTGCCAGTGGCGCCGATGTCGCCCTGGTTTCGCGGGGCGGCTATGGCCTGACCCGCATTCTGGGCGGCATTCATTACAAGGCCGTCGCCAAAGCCATCGAAAAGGGCACCTTGTTTGTCGGCATCAGTGATTTCACGGCGTTTCAGAATGCGGTGTTGGCCCGCACCGGCAGTGTCACCTGGGCCGGTCCTGCGCTGTGCGAAGGTTTTGGGGTTGACGGTATACCGGACGACATCATGGAGGCCTGCTTTGACGATCTCATCAGCGGACAGGGGGAGGGTGCCGGTTGGCGGCAAAACCGGGAGACAAACCCTGTTGCTACTAATTCAGTAGCTGCTCACGCTTTGACTACGGGGGCTATAGCCTCATTTGGCATAAAAAAGGCGGTCATGTGGGGGGGCAACCTGTCGGTGTTGACGTCCCTGCTGGGCACCCCTTATTTTCCGGACATCAAAGGTGGCATCCTGTTTCTGGAAGATGTGGCTGAACATCCGTATCGCATCGAGCGCATGCTCACACAATTGCTGCACGCCGGTGTACTGGGGCGCCAGAAAGCGGTGGTCCTGGGTCAATTCACCGAATTCAAGCTGGTGCCACACGACCGGGGTTTCAAGTTGCAGAGCGTTGTGAACTGGCTACGCCAGCAGATCAAGGTACCGGTGCTCACCAACTTGCCGTACGGGCATGTCGCCACCAAAGTGATATTGCCGGTAGGTGCCAAAACCGATCTGATGGTGGAAGGACGTGACGCCTTGTTCTTTTGGGGCCACATCTGATATGCCACGGATATGGCCTAAACTGTATCCAAGTTCAAGAAACGGAATCAGTTGGGAATGAGTGTTCACACTACTGTCGTATTTACCGATCTTTTCGGCAGCACCCGTGTCTTTGAAGCCTTGGGCAATGCCAAGGCAACCCAGGCAGTAACGCAAATAACAAGCTGGATTGCCAGAATAGTTGAATCGCATGGCGGACGCGTTGTCAAAATGCTGGGCGACGGGGTACTGGCTTTGTTTGAGGACAATCCGTCCGCCATCAATGCCGTGGTGGAGATGCAGCGCATCCATCAAAAACGCATGACTCAGATCCCGCCAGCTAACCGCATGCCTATCCGCATTGGCGTTGCCAGTGGCGATGTCGAAATTGTTGGCGGCGACTGCTACGGGGATGCCGTCAATGTAGCGGCGCGACTGAGTGACCTTTCCGGTCCGCACCAGATATGGGTCAATAGCGCGGCGCTGGACGACACCCATGAAGTCGAAGGCGTGCGCTTTCGTATTCTTGGGCCCATCAGCATTCGGGGGCGAGCCGAACCGTGTACCGTTTACCAAGTCGAATGGCAGGATGACATTGCCTCGGATTTTTTGACCATGCAGGCGGACGTTGACCCCCGGCTAGCTTCCTCTGACACCGATGTATTGGGAGGTCAGATTAAACTGACCTGGCTGGACGCAAGCAAGACTTTCAAGTCGTTCGAACTGCCGATTCACATTGGGCGCATACGTCAGGCTGAGTTTGTGGTCAACGATCCCCGCGTCTCCCGTACCCACGCCCGCATTGACTGGCGCAATGGCAGTGTGATGCTGGTGGACGTCAGTTCCTACGGATGCTGGGTGCGTTTCTCGGGCGGCGGCTCGGACCTGCTGCTCAGGCGGGAAGAATGTGTCTTGCATGGGCACGGTGAAATTGCGCTCGGATCATCGTTTGCCGATCTGAGTGCGCCTACGGTGAGTTTTTCGGTATCCTGATTCAGGCGTAAACGGTTCTTGCCTGCTTGAAATCAATCAAACCGGCCACCACCTTCTCCAGCGCATCCTGTCGCAAGGTTCGCATACCCGCCCGGGAGGCCTCGGCAAAAATTTCCGAGGTCGGTGCACGTGTCTGAATTTTGTGCTTCATATCCCCCACGTTTTCCAGCACCTCATAGATGCCCATGCGGCCTTTATAGCCCCGACCCCCACACCGGTCACATCCCACCGCATGACGCACGGAGACTGCAGACACGGTCGAATCGCCAGAGGCCGCAGCCAAGAGCCGCGTGCGTCCTTCTTCTGCCGTTATAGCGCTGCCTTCAACGTACTCATCCACCAGCGCTTCAAACTCGGCGTCAGACAGCACTTTTGACACCGCGCAATGTTTGCACAAGCCTCGAACCAGTCGTTGGGCCACGATACCGATCAATGAATCCCCGAAGTTCAACGGATCCATGCCCAAGTCGAGCAGACGGACGACACTCTCCGCCGCACCATTGGTGTGCAGCGTGGAAAAAACCAGGTGACCGGTGAGCGAAGCCTCAATACAAACACGTGCGGTTTCTTCGTCCCGCACCTCACCGATCATGATCACGTCAGGGTCTGCCCTCAAAAAAGCACGCATGGCGGTTGCGAAAGTCAACCCGATCTTCGGATTCACCTGAAGTTGGCGTAAACCGGATTGGGTGATTTCAATCGGATCCTCTGCGGTCCATATCTTTCGATTGTCAGTGTTGATTTCACTGAGCAAGGAGTGCAGGGTGGTCGTTTTGCCCGAGCCGGTCGGACCGCAGGCAAGGAGCAGTCCGTAGGGGTGCTGCGATAGGCGTTTAACGATTTCAACGTCGCGCTCTGAGAAACCCAACTGGGCCAGCGGAATCGGTTTGCTTGATGCCAGCAAGCGCATCACGACATCTTCCAAGTTGTCGTGGGTCGGGAGAATCGCAACGCGCAATTCGAGTTTGATGTTGGAAAAATCGGCAAAATTAATTTTTCCGTCCTGCGGTCGTCGCCGCTCGGAAATATCAAGTTTGCTCATGACCTTGATGCGCGAAACCAACGCGGCACGCAAATCGGCAGGCAGCTTCAGGTACTCTTCCAGATCACCGTCGATGCGAAAACGAATACGTGAAACCTCTTCTCCGGGATTGGTCTCGATATGGATATCGGAGGCCTTTTGTTTGTGCGCGTCCAGGATCATGCGTTTAACCAGCAGCACCACGCTGGAACGCTCATCAACCGCATTGCTGTGGACCTCGGCTCCATGTACCTTGATCTCGTTCTGGGCCGATGCCAGCAAGGACTGAAGGTCCTGAACGGTGGCCACGGGCACCCCGCTCTTCATGACCAGTCCGCTGGCTGAACTGTCTTGCAGCGGTAGATGAGGCTGGTTTTCCATGGAAATCCTGGAATCGATATGCATCTTGGAGGCCCATACGAGCGCCAGGTTGCAGCCAGCAATCATACTTAAACGATCTTCCAACTCCCGACTCATGGGAATGGATGACGCCACGTAAAGGGTCCCAGAGACCATCCCCAAAGGCACTACAGAATGTCGAGTGGCCACATTCCAGGGGATTTTGTCCACGGCTTGGGGCTCTACCTGGAATGCGTCGGCGTTAACTTCTGGCGTCTTGACCATCTGCGCTCTGGCATGTTCAAGTTGAAGTTTGAACATGTCCGAATTGGCAAGTCGCTCATCAATATAGGCCCTTAGTTTTCCAGAATTTCCCGTTTGCAATTCATGAAGCTTTTCCTCATTAATCAAATTGAGTTCAAACATGGCTTCGGCCAGTGAAATCATGGGCTTCCCCCGGGCGACCTCCAGCATGGTCGAAAGTTCGTCCATATTGGTTGCCAGCCCGAACTTCTGCTGGTCGATCGTCGCCGCAATCGCTTCTTCAGCAGGGGGCGTTGAGTCGACTGACGGCTGCGAGGCGGCCGCTGTGTCTGGCGGGTCGATACGAATGCTTTTCAGAGAATTTCTGGGTATCCACAGCGCCTTGAATCGGGAATCCGCCTGCTGGACATAGAGGTAAATACCGCCGGCTTTTCTATTCACATAGCCCAAAGTCTGGCCATCCAGCGCTTTTCCATCGATAAATAGAACATGAAAAATGAGAGACTCTTCATGCTCGAGATGTTGCTCATGTGAGACCGTAATGTCCGAATCTGTACCAGCGATCAGAGAGCCGGAGCACCCCACGCTTCGAATGTGAGCAACCGGCAGGGCTATGTCCCGTCCCATAAAAATCAGTTTCAACTCTGAAATCTCTGACAAATTTTCGCCAGCAGGGATCACGCCGTGAATCAGCTGCCCATCAAGCAGTTGAACCTCCACCTCAAGCGTAATCAGTGCCCCCGCTTCAGACGCAAATTGGAGTTTGGAGGGCAGGGGCCAGACCATGGGTTGGTTCTGCGTTGCTATCGCTGAATTGTCAAACCCGCTGCTTCCGGGGGTTTGCCTGCGCTGAGCCTGATGTGAAGCGACAGGTCGGTCTTGGAGTCCGCGTAGTCAATTGCCTGCGCCAAGGTGATGTCGTGCCGCGTGAACAGATCGAATAATGATTGGTCGAACGTGTGCATTCCAATCTCAACGCTTTTGGCAATCGCCGCCTTGATTTGATCGATTTGACCTTTCTGGATCAGGTCGGAAATAAACGGGGATTGCAGCATGATTTCGGTTGCAGGAACCAATCTGTTGTTGGTGCCCTGGATCAAACGTTGCGCAACTACGCCTTTCAGATTCAGGGAAAGATCCATCAGGGTCTGTTTTCTTGATTCTTCAGGGAAAAAATTGATGATACGTTCAATCGCCTGGTTGGCGTTATTGGCGTGCAGTGTCGAGAGGCACAGATGTCCGGTTTCGGCATAGTTTATGGCGTGTTGCATCGTGGTGCGGTCGCGTATTTCACCGATCATGATCACGTCCGGAGCTTCACGCATGGCGTGTCTGAGGGCATCTTCAAACGAATGAGTATCCAGTCCAACTTCTCGCTGGTCCACCACGCATTTCTTGTGTTCGTGAAGAAATTCGATGGGGTCTTCAATGGTCAGGATGTGACCCGGAGCCTCCTCATTTCGATAGTCAAGCATCGCGGCCAGTGTGGTTGATTTACCCGATCCAGCGGCACCCACCACAAGGACCAGGCCGCGCTTGAGCATGGCCAGTTTCTGCAAAACAGCCGGTAACTTGAGGCTGGCAATGGAAGGAATTTTGTTTTTGACATACCGCACGACCATACCGACGTGGCCGCGCTGGATAAAAACATTCAGCCGGAAGCGCCCCAGCGATTCAAGCCCTACGGCAAGATCACATTCCAGATCCGCCTCAAACTGCCGCATCTGGGACTCAGTCATCATCGAATAGGCAAGCTCCTTGACGCGGCTGGGCTGTAAAGCCGGCATGGTCAACCGCTGCATAGTGCCTTCTACTTTGACGGTGGGCACGGCACCCGCCGTCAAAAATAAATCAGAGCCTTCCACGGCCACCATGTATTGGAGGTAAGCGGTAAGGTCATCTGTCAGACTGGGCGGCTGAACGGTTTCAAATTTACTCATGACCGAACTCCAATCCGTTTATTAACATAATATACATCGTATGAAGTACGATAAGAGGAAAACCACTTCACAAAAAACCCGTGAAAACTGCGCTCTGCTTGGTTCTCGCTTCAAAATTCTACTCGCTGATGCCGGGCTTACACCTGAGTCAGCGGGG
>Ga0209123_1000603_pt1 | contig 43470 bp, 33 predicted proteins | sample BarGraIncu00431A_FD_184500 | JGI IMG/M metagenome (GOLD analysis project Ga0209123, IMG submission 184500) | Arctic peat soil microbial communities from Barrow, Alaska, USA - Barrow Graham LP Incubations 004-31A (SPAdes) (version 2) | ecosystem: Environmental > Terrestrial > Soil > Wetlands >...
TCCGAAAGGGATCCGCCGCCGGGCGTACTGCTTGCTGTCGCATCAATCGGAATCCAGCCGATACCGTTTATATATACTTCGCACCATGCGTGTCCGTTTTTACCTGTAACAGTAACGGATCCAGGTTTCTCTTTGGAAGATGCATCCGGTACATCAACTACAAATCCCTCGACATACCGGGCGGGGATTCCGTTAATTTGAGCCATTACCGTCATCGCCGAAGCAAAATAGGTACAGTATCCTGTTTTGGTTGCAAGGAAATGTTCGATGAAATCAGAATCCTGAGAAGGGACGTCCACATCAAGTGAGTAGGTAAAATTCGTCAGGAGATCCTCCCGGATGGCAAATACCTTTTCAAGGGGGGTCTGTGTTTTGCTGTCGGTCAGGGCAAGCGCATAATTTCTTACAGAGTCCGGTACGGATACGGAAAGGTAGGTATCCTGTATCTCTTTAAGATGGCTCGCAGAATCGCCTGATTCGGGATTTGCACGTATATATGCTTCCAGTGCAAGCAGATTGTTCTTATAGTCCGGTCCCCCTGTTTTAAAATGGGAAATGGTCAGATTATAAGTCTCCCCGAAAGCTGCGTTTTCATTCTGGAAAATTTCGGAGGACTCATTATAATACACGTCTGATTTTGTATTCTCAATATCCAGCAGATGGTCGGCGGAAAAAAGGGTGCTCCCCATTTGGCTGCTTAAGATGGAGACTGTAACTGTTTGCTCTTCCATAACGGCAGCATACAAATCTTCAGGTACAGCCTTCCTGTCAGGCCGGTCCATATCAAAAAAATCCCGGGTCCTGCCCGACAGTAAATCGGAATGGAACCGATTTGAAAATAACGAACTGGAACTGCTCCAGAAAATCTTTTCGTATTGGTTGTATGTCGTTCCGCGCAGAAGAAGATCCGATCCGCTGGTTACTTTCATTACATCACTGTTATCGATGAATGCGGGGCCGCCCAACCTCTCATGCAGGGGATAATAGCCCAGTCCGCCCAAATTGAAGGAGGACCGGTTTGAGGTGCTTGGCAATGGAAGGTGAAGGGCGGAAAGAATGTCGTTCGTCGAATTCCTGATATTTTCCGATCGAAGGCTTTCGGCCGGATAGGAATAGGATATGACGGATGCAATAACCAGCCCGGTCAGGATCAGGGGCAAAAAGGAGAAAAGTGTCTGCAGATACCCTGTTTGTTTGGTTACTTCGGAAGAATCTTTGCGGATACTTGTTTTGGCTGTCAGGGAATACTGCAGGATGACACCGAATACCGTTGGAAGCAGCAGCAGGTACGGCAGTTCCTGCCTGGATACAATACTCAGGGTGATGACGGGTATTACGGTAAGAAGGACAAGGAGAACAGTGCTTTCCATCAGACTGGCAAAAACAAAGCAGAGAAAAGAAACCAGGCAAATCAGGGACAAGTATAACGTGAATTCAAAATTGTAATTGCTGGCTGCGGGATTCGACAGGAAAGGAACAAACCATTCAAAGAAACGGGATGCATACTCATATACCTCGGAAAGCACATCACTGAAAAAGGCAAGCAGGAAGACAACGACGGAAACAACAGCCGATATGAAAAGGAAGATCGAAAACCGGTATGTCATGAGCAGCAGAACAATAATCGATGCTGCGCAGACCAGGGCTGTTGTGATCCATGAAAAATCTTTGGAAATTCCCAGCATTTTCAGGAAGAAAAGCTGGAGGCCCAGGGCACTCAGGTAGGTGCTGATGATATGCAGTAAAAAATCAAGACTCCATTTTGAAGCCATACCTATTGCGCCTCCTTTTCCGCAGCCGCAGGAACAGAAGAAACGGCCGGATTCGGGACCGAAACGGAAGGGGTGCAAAGGATAGCCTGCATGCCCTTGTCTGAATAGAGATGGGCAAGGGCATGCTGCTCAAGCTGATAACCGGGCTGCGGAATCATGCATACGGAGACGGAAGAGTAATCACCGGCACGATACGTCAGGAAGGAGAGGGGGCCCGCCGATACAGCCATGCTGAACACGGTCAGTGTTGACTTCTCCGCCAGGACATAGCCGGCAATCAGCTCCTTGTAGTCAGAAGGAACTTCATCAACAAACTCCCGCTGTGCCAGGAAAATACGTGCATTTTCCCAGACGCCTCTGTGCACCAAAGAAAACCGGCCGTCATTTTTCGTACTGTAACCCATAATGACCATTGGAATCTGTTCCATGAGCAGGGCGTGGCACAGGCTTGCCGCGCTGCAGAGCATCTGGTCTTTACTTTTGATGTTTGCTTCGCCGGAAAGCACCGATTCCGTCAAATCCAGATAGATCAGGTGCAGTTCCTTGGCGCCCTTTTCATATTCCTTTACATGAAGCTTGCCGATACGTGCGGAATATTTCCAGTGAATACTTCGCATATTGTCGCCGCGCATATACTCGCGTACACCGACAGGTTCGGCACGTTCCCTTGTCTTTCTCACAGGAAGCATAATCTCGTCATAAAGCAGGCTCGAATTCAAAAAAGTTGAACTGTCGGGCAGGATGGTCACATAGACAGGATTTTTGCTCAAATAGCGTTTAGGAGAGATTTTTACACGCCATAATCCGAAAATATCCATCAATTCAATACCGGTCACTTCCAGCGGAAGGACTCCGCAATAAGGTGACACGATGCTGAGGCTTACCGGTGCCGTGCTGTAAAGAGGGGGCGATACAAAATAGTCCCGCGTAGCAGGACCGGCCTGTGAGGCGTCAGGTGTCCGTACAGATACTTTGGCATGGGCCACAGGAAGACTGCGGGCTTTAGGCAGCAGCTTCCAGGTGAACGGCTGCTTCTTTTCCGCGGTGCGTGAGGACAGGTTCGTACGCAGCCCGAATGAAATAATGGACAGGAGAAGCTGCAGTACGGAGATTACAAAAACAATTGCAAAAAGAAAAAAGGCATAATAATATACAGCCATTCCGGAATACAAAACGGCCCACAGGCATAGCGCCCATAACAGGAAAAACCCGAATCGACGCCGTCTCATGTTACTTTGGGACGGGAATCGTGCGCAGCAGCTCGGAAAGAACCTCATCTGGTGTTTTTCCGGCGGCATTGGATTCCGACCGCAAAGAGAGGCGGTGTGCCAGGACAGGCAGGCACATTTGCTTCACATCCTGGGGAATGACATATTCACGTCCTTCCAGCAGGGCAAGTGCCTTTGACGTCTGCATCAAATGGATGGAAGCACGGGGACTGATTCCCAGCTTCAGATCAGGGTGCTTTCTTGTTGCGGCGGCAATTTTGGCAATATACTGCTTGATTGAATCGGCGCAGAATATTTTTCGTGCCGCTTCCTGAAGCTCCATGATTGTCGCGGAGAGGATGACCGGCTGGAGGGTTGTTATATCAGGACACTCATCGACACGGGTCATAATGGTCATCTCCTGCTCGACTGTCGGATATCCCATGTGAATGGAAAGGCAGAATCTGTCGAGCTGTGCTTCCGGAAGGGGGAAGGTCCCCGCATGTTCGATCGGGTTCTGGGTGGCAAGGACCATGAACGGAGCGGGAAGCGGATAGGTAATCCCGTCTACGGTCAGCTGGTGCTCCTGCATGATCTCAAGAAGGCTCGACTGGGTTTTGGGCGACGTACGGTTGATCTCATCCGCCAGTATTATCTGATGCAGGACCGGACCCGGCCGGAACTCGAATTCCTGCGTTTTCATATTGAAAATGGAAAACCCGGTAATGTCTGACGGCATTACATCAGGTGTGAATTGGATTCGAGCAAAACTGCAGGCCAACGATTTGGATAAGGAATATACCATGGTTGTTTTGCCGATTCCGGGCACGTCCTCAAGCAGCGCGTGACCTTTACTTAACAGGGCAATAAGAAGCAGATTAACAGCGGCATCCTTGCCGACCATGATCTTCTGCATGTTCTGCCGGACATTGTGGATCTGTTCAAGCGCTTGTTGCTGATCCATGTCAGATACCTCCGGATACTAATTTTACTTATCATAACATTTTGACAAAAGAAGCAACAGATGCATTCGGGTTAAACACTTAATTCTCCATTTTGGCACAAAAAATTGTGCAACTGACAACACAGTACATATTTGTATGTTCACAATTTCAACGTATAATAAGTAATGTTTCGATTATGAAAGGGAAAATCATGGTAAAACCTACTAAAAGCAAAATACGGATTATCATTTCCATTGTCGCCGCGGTTGTTCTGATGACTCTTCTTATAGCCAACTCAGCAGTATTCAGCAACATTTCGGTCAGCTCCAACATAGGAGTCAGTCCCCGTACATTGGGTTCCCTGACGACAGAAACACAATTCCAGCAGTATTTTGTTCCGGCACAGGCTGAACTATCCTATATAGAAGTCCGGTTTGCCACATATACCGATGAGACAGCCGAAGGAACGATCCAATTTGAACTTCTCAACTCCGACGGCAAGGTTATCTCATCAAAAAGCGTACCGATGAAGGACCTGCAGGACGACGCGTATTACCGGTTTAACACAAATGTTAAGCTCAACACATCGAAAACATATTCATATACGCTCCGCGCGGCAGACCTCGGCTGGGAAAAAGCCCCTGTTGTATGGGTTTCCGCTCCTTCCGGCCAGGAACAGACAAACCTTGTCCTTCCGGGTGTCCCGGCTGATACCGCCTATCAGGCGAACGCTCAGTACGGATATTCATATTTCAATACAGGAGCTTTTATCGGATGCGCATCCCTGATCCTTCTGTCCGGCGCATTACTTCTGATTGATGTTGAACTCACAGCAAAACAGCGTAATATTGCCGGATGGATCGTTATGATCCTTACGCCGGTCGCGATGTTTTTCCTCGTGGAAGTGTTGAACGACAATTCCGCGCTAGACAAGAGAATGCAGGTGTATTCACTTAATTATGTGTATTACATTATCCTTTACGTGATTTGTTTTGTCCTGATTAACCGCCTTAGGGTCAGCATGCTGGTATCCAACTCCATTATCTATGTGCTGGCAGTAATTAACTACTTCAAACTGATGTTCAGGGGAGAGCCGCTGCAGCCCTGGGATATTTTTTCGGTGAAAACCGCTATGAATGTAGCATCAAGTTATTCACTTAGCCTTACGGTGGTTCTGATTTCGAGTTTCCTGTTTTTTGCACTTCTGAACACTGTTTCATGGAAAGTCAATTGTTCCCTGACGCGTGTGAGAAGCCGTATCCTCCTGGGTGCTGCAAGTGCCGTACTGGCTGGATTTATGGTCTTTTCCCTCTTTGGAACAGACAGATATGCTGTGGCTGCATTTAATTTCATGCAGAAAATCGGCATTACCAATAACGTCTGGAACCAGACCTCCAACTATGAACAGAACGGGCTTGTGATCGCTTTTACGATGAACGCCCAGTATATGAATGTCGATAAGCCGGATTCGTATTCTGAGAAGACCGTTGCCGACATCAAATCCGGGATTGAATCCGGCGGAACCAGTCAGTCGGCTGAAGCTGTTACGACCGCTTCAGCGGGCACGGCACCGACAGCAGCTCCCACAACAGTTCCGACAGCAGTGCCTTCAGCAGTGCCTTCAGCAGTGCCTTCGGAAGCGCCCGCCTCAAATGCCGTACAACAGCCGGCAAATGCTTCACTCACGCCTGGAGTTGTTCCTGTGACGCAGGATACGGTATCCAAACCCAATATCATTGCAATCATGTGTGAATCATATGCGGATCTGCAAACGATTGCCGATTACACAACAAACAAGGAAGTCACGCCTTTTTACGATACGGTTTCCGATAATGTCATCAAAGGCAGCCTTTATGTATCAACATACGGGGGAGGAACCGCAAATACCGAATTTGAATTCCTGACCGGGAACTCCATGGCATTCCTGCCGAAAGGGAGTATTCCTTATCAGCAATACATAGATGCCCCGACTGGGTCCCTTGCCGAAATCCTCAAAAACAACGGGTATTCGACAGTTGCAGTCCACCCGTATCTGGCAAGCGGCTGGAACCGCACAAGCGTATATTCGAATCTGGGATTTGATTCATTCCTGTCCATGGATGATTTTATAAATCCATCATATATGAGAGGCTACATCAGCGACGAGTGCTCATACAATAAACTGATTAACCTCTACGAGAGCAAGCCGGCCGGCCAGCCGATCTTTCTTTTCAATGTCACGATGCAGAACCATGGCGGTTACGTAAATCAATATGAGAATTTCACAGAGGATGTGAGCCTGACTGAATATCCCGGGGAGTTTCCGGAGACGGAACAATATCTTTCCCTTATTAATAAATCAGACGAAGCCCTGAAGAATCTGATTGACTACTTCTCGAAAGTTGATGAACCGACAGTAATCTGCTTTTTCGGCGACCACCTTCCCAATATGAAGAATAATTTCTTCGAGACAATATTAGGGGAGAACCTGACGGACCTAACCCCGGAAGAAATGCTCAATCTTTACCGGACGCCGTTTCTGATCTGGGCGAACTATGATATCAACGAACAGGAAATTGATAAGATCAGCGCGAATTACCTGTCGACACTTCTTTTACAGACAGCCAACATTCCCCTTCCGGATTATAACCAGTACCTTAGTACTTTGTACCAGTCTTTCCCGGTTATTGATGCTCTCGCTGTGATCGACTCGAAAGGCAATATGTACCAGTCGATTGACTCAGTGCCGGGAAACGAAGGAATTAAGGCATATTCCATACTTGCTTACAACAATCTATTTGACAAAAGCGGCCGGGATGCTACACTCTTTGATAGTGTCTCTCCTTCTGCAACGGGAGAAGGCGTCATGATAACAGGGCTGCCGCTTTCCGATTCGACTGCTGATACAGTTTTTGAAGGGGCAGGCGAGGCAGCCATTTCGACAGGGGAGTCAAGTTACGCTGCGGCGGAAATGAATCCCTAATCCTGAGGTGGCATATGCAGGTTTTTTCAACAAATCGCCTTGAGAAGATCATTGCACATGATGTAGCCCTGATGCGGGGAATTGACGAGGTCGAAACCATTCTTGAAGAGAAGCTCCTTGCCGGGGAAAAGCTTGATTATCCGGCGATTATTTTCAGATTGAGACAGAAGACACTACATCTGATGCAATATATGGGACTTATGGTTGACCTATCGGATATACTGGAAGAGAATAACAATGGTATTATTCCGGACGAGGCGCAGCGCATGTATCATCTGATCGGAACCCGCCTGGATCGGTTGGAAAGGGCGTCCGTTACACTTCGCGAGAGTGTCATGCAGCTGCGGGAGGTATACCAGTCCCAGGCTGACATTGATGCCAATCTTATGATGAGGCTGTTTACGGTGGTATCGATGATCTTCCTGCCGCTTATGGTTATGACCATCTGGTACTGTAAAAGAAAGAAATACCTGTAAATGCCCGGGCTCATAAACGCCCTTTACCAAGAAAGGATCTAAATGGAAATAAACACATTTTCTGACCTGTCACTCTCCAAAGAAATTACGAAGGCTCTGGAAAAACTCGAACTGCACACTCCGACTTCCGTCCAAAAACAGGCCATCCCCGTCATGATGGACGGATATAACCTGATAGCCAAAGCCCCGACGGGAACCGGCAAGACTTTCGCATATGGGATACCGCTTCTTGAATACTTAAACATGGACGCTAAATTCGTTCAGGATCTGATCCTTTGCCCCACGCGTGAACTGGCCCTTCAGATCTGTTCGGAACTTAGAAGCATCGGCCAGTATATCCACGGGCTCAAAATCTGCGCGGTGATCGGCGGACAGAGCCTTGACAAGCAGTTTAAAGAGCTGGCGGCGCACCCGCAGATTGTTGTTGCCACACCCGGGCGCCTCCTTGACCATGTGAACAGGAGGACGATAGACATATCATCCATATACAGCGTTATTCTTGATGAAGCAGATGAAATGCTCAATATGGGATTCATAAAGGATATCCGCAAGATCCTCGACCTTACACCGACTGAAAAGCAGGTCGCTCTTTTTTCGGCTACGATGTCCAGGGATGTCATGGATATTTCCTGGCAGTATTTCCAGGGTGCCGTCGACATCGATGTGGCTCCGAAAGCGGAAGACATGCCGCAGATCAAACAATACTCAATGGCAGTTGCGGAGAAGGATAAGCTTGACGCCCTTCTTAAAATAATGGACTCGAAAAAACTTACGAAAATCATTGTGTTCTGCAATACCAAGACACGTGTCCGGCACTTGACGGAACGGCTTCAGCGCGCCGGAATCGCAGCTGACTGCCTTCATGGAGATATCAACCAGAATACCAGAAACCGGATAATGGACGGATACAGGAAAGGCAGTTTCCCGATCCTTATTGCTACGGATATTGCCGCAAGGGGAATTGACGTCGCAGATGTTGACGGTGTATTCAACTATGACGTACCGAAGGAAAACGATTATTACCTTCACAGAATCGGACGTACCGGACGTGCGCAGAAGAAGGGCGCTGCCTACACACTGGTCTCCTATGTTGAGACACAGCGCATGGAAGAAATCATCAAGTATACAAAGGTCCAGGTTGAAGATCTTTCCCTTGCCAAATAACAAAGCAGGCAAACCGTAATTTTCCGACATATTGTGACACGATTCTTTTGAGAAAGAGGATCGTGTATTTTTTTGTATTTAATTAAAAATAATTAAATACCATGCAAACTGCAAATAATTGAATTCTTTTTAATTCGATGACTTGAATTATTAATCTGATAAGCTTACTATAGTTTTCAAGATGAAATTTGAGTAAGGCGGTATGTATATGCGTGAAGGAGCCCGGAAAAAAGTCACAATGAGCGACATTGCCACGCAACTGGGAGTCAGTAATGTAACAGTCTCCAATGCCCTGTCCGGGAAGAAGGGCGTAAGCCCTTCCGTACGTGACGAAGTTTTCCAGATGGCAAACGAATTGGGTTATAAGTATTTGAATAATATTCCCAAGCCGGATATCGACTCGATCGAAGGTTGTGAAATAGGTATTCTGACTGCACAGAGATACATTGAGATAAGCACGTCATTTTACTGGGAGTTATATCAGAAGATTGCAATTGAGCTTAAACTCCGGGGACTTTACAGTATTTTCGATATTCTCTCCTATGAAGATGAAGCATTCCTTACTATTTCCAAGATGATTGTGGAGAAGAGAGTATCTTTTCTGATTATTATTGGTCAGCTTACTCCGGAATATCTGAAGTGTATCGCGGATACGGGTATTTCCTGTGTATATCTGGACTTTTATGAGAAAAATTTTGATGTTGACTCCATAATTACGGACAATTTTTTTGACATGTATCTTATGACAGACTATCTTATTCAGAATGGACACAAACGCATAGGATTTGTCGGTAATGTATTGGCAACGACAAGTATTCAGGACCGGTATATGGGATTCTTCAAGGCGATGATTGAACATCAGCTTGAACCAAGACATGACTGGCTTATTTCCGACCGGACAAACGACGGAAGAAATATTGAATTTGTACTGCCGGCTGAAATGCCCACAGCGTTTGTCTGCAACTGTGATGAAGTCGGTTATCGCTTTGTTAAATTTTTGCAGTCTAAAGGATATAATGTGCCGGAGGATATCTCAGTTGTCGGATTTGATAATTATTCAACAGCAGACAGCACATCCACACCGCGGATCACTACGGTGGAGGTCAATATGAAGGGCCTTGCAAAAGCGGCAATCAATGCCATTGTAAAAAGATCCAAAAATCCTTCCTACCGGGCCGGCCGCATACAGATCGGCGGCAAAATAGTTATTAAGGACTCCGTGAAAAAGATTTCTGTTTGAAACTGTACCCGGTGAATCTGCCGCACGCTGCCGTGTAATACCTGACTTGTGCTGCGCTGCCCGGAGGGCAAATGCCGCAGCGTGCGATTGGATATCCGGATTTCACAGAGAATAAGTAGTTTGATTTTTTTTGCGGTATTGGAGGGGGGGTATCCCTTTATAACGCTTAAACAGCCTGACGAAGTAAGATGTGTTTTCCATAGAGACATCAATCCCGATCTGTGTGATTGTTTTCTGTGTTGAAGTCAGAAGCTCACAGGCAACCTGGATACGTTTTTCAATGAGGTATTCTATCGGAGAAACACGGCAGTATGTTTTGAATTCTTTGGCAAGTTTGTATTTGTTGATGTGAAGATCGCTTGATATAGTATCGAGTGTGATGGATTCTGAATACCGGGTGTCAAGAATCTGTTTCATGGACATAATGTAGAGGGGCGGCAATATATGATTCCCATACCCGGAAGACTTGCAAATGGAAAGCTCTTCAAGCAGATCGCGGGAAACAAGCTCATACAGTACCTGGCCGCCTGCGGAAGAATCCGAGCTGAGACAAAGCAGCCTTGCGATCAGTCCCGGAATTTTCGAAAACGCACTTACCTCAAAAAGCGGATTCTCGTCTGCAGAATAGGCCGCATAAGCAATGCCTGCATCGGAGGAGTTCAAAATAAAGCATGATACGGAAAAAGGCGGATGGATGACCTCTATGGAAGTCTCCATTGTCCGGTCCATAAATACCAGCATTCCGGGATACAGAGATGCATCGGAATTTTGCCTGTGAAGCACTCCGCGGCCCGTGCGGATGAAAAGCAAATAGAATCCTTTTGACTGGCTGCACAAAAAATGCAGGGATGAATAGAGAACACCGTCAAAAATACTTTGAACCGGGTTGATCATATCCTGTACAAAAAATGTACAGGGGGAAAACTGAAATCCCATATGCATATAGTTTCTCCTTTATGCAAAAAGAGAGTGTGTTGATAATTATTATATGATCCAGGTATTTTGAATGCAAGTGCGAATGATAAACGAAAATTAAATAAGTAGACGACTAATTTAATTATAATATAAATTAATCTGCGTAAATCAAACTTGGAGAGGATAAGAGTGTCAATATATATAAAAAAACGCAATAATGATACGAATTATTATATAATATGACAAAAAAGCCAAGATAATGACTTTTTCCCAAGATATTGCAATGACAATATATGAATTAGTCAATATGATACAGGAAAGGTAATAAAACTTAAACGTCTAATTAATTAAGGAGGGTCAAGAATGAAAAAAGTATTAACCTTAATCTTAGCAATGGCCATGATGCTTTCTGTCGGCGCCTGTACAGGGACAGCCAAGACAACAGAAGCCACCACAACCAAAGCAACGGACGCCACAACCAAAGCTGTTGTAACAGAAGCAACATCAGCCGCCCCCGCCGCACTAACCTTTGATACCATCAAAGTTGGTACGGACGGCAAAGACATCACGGCCAGCCTCAAAATCCTCACACATAGAACGGATCTTGTTGATACAGTTTTTGTAGACTACGTCAAAGAATTCCAGAAGATCTATCCGAATATTTCTATATCCTATGAAGGCATCACAGCATATCAGGATGATGTAACAACCCGTCTGACAACAAAGAACTGGGGCGATATCTGCATGCTCCCGGCTACTGTCGACAAAAAGGACCTTTCTACATATTTCCTGCCGCTCGGTGATCAGGCAACTCTTGAGAAAACATACATGTTTGTCAACGAGAAGTCTTTTGAGGGAAAGACATACGGAATTTCTTCAACCGGCAATGTTCAGGGTGTTGTTTATAACAAGGCTGTTTTCACGGCGGCCGGCATTACAGCACTTCCGAAGACACCTACGGAGTTTATTGCTGATCTTCAGCTGATTAAGGATAAGACGGATGCTATACCGCTTTACACTAACTTTGCGGCTGGCTGGACAATGGGCGCATGGGATGCATACATCAATGGAAGTGCAACCGGTGATCCGAACTACATGAACCAGATTCTTCCCCATGCCAAAGATCCTTTTGCCAAACAGGCAACCGAAATGGGCCCGTATGCTGTTTACAGTGTGCTCTACAATGCTGTTGCCAATAAGCTTGTTGAGCCTGATCCGACAACTTCAGACTGGGAAAGCTGTAAAGCAAAGATCAACAACGGAGAAATCGGCGCTATGGTTCTCGGCTCCTGGGCTGTTACTCAGATGCAGGCCGCCGGCCCGAATGCAGCTAATATCGGATACATGAGTTTCCCTATCACCGTTGACGGGAAGCAGTATGCTACCTGCGGATCTGATTATTGCTACGGCATCAATGCCAATTCATCTGCCGACAACCAGCTTGCTTCGATGCTCTATATCAAGTGGCTTACCGACAGCTCCAACTTCGCATTTGACCAGGGCGGCGTTCCCATCACAAAGGGTGCAGCTTTACCGGCATCTCTTGCTGATTTCACTAACGTCACACTCGTTGTTGACAACCCTGCACTGAAGGGCGAAGAAGCTCTCCTTGGAAATATCAACCGCGATTCTGAAATAATGCTGAACTCCGATCCGTATCACGTTGCATCGATTGTTGAGTCAGCCATTTCCGGCGACAAGACACTTGACCAAATCGTGACTGACTGGAATACAAAATGGACAGACGCTCAGACAAAAAATGGCGTAACCCCCAAATAATTAAAACGAGTCTGATTTATTCTTGATTGTTTGCCCGTGAGCCAGTGCAGATCGCGCTGGCTCACGAGTTTCAGGGAGGCACTTTATGAGCACAGCGGATGGCAGCGTTTTACATAAGCGAAGTAAATTGAAAAAAAGCAGAAACGGACAAAAGATCCTCGTCGGAATAACATTCCTGATTATCCCGTTAGTACTGCTGTTTATTTTTACATATTTACCTTTCTTCAAAATGTTTCAGTTTAGTTTTTTTGATATGACATATACAAGCAAACGTGTTTTTGCTGGATTTGAGAATTACATCGAAGTCTTTAAGAGAGCCGAAATTTTCGGTTCATTAAAACTTAGCTTATATTATATGGCCGGAGCGCTCATACAGTTAGCGGTTGCACTATTTTTTGCAACGCTTCTCAGCTTTAAAATAAAAGGTTCCCCCTTTTTCAAAGGCGCTATTTTCTTCCCGTTTCTTGTCTGCGGTATTGCAGTGGGATTCGTGTTCAAATTCTTTTTCACACCCGGATTTGTATTGGACACAATGCTTTCGTGGATCGGATTCGATATGACCAGGCTCCCGTATTGGCTGCAGAATGTAAAAACAAACAACATTGCGCTGGTCTGCACATCCATATGGAGGTACCTGGGACAGAACATGGTTCTCTTTATCGGCGCTATTATGTCAGTTGACCCGAATATGTACGAAGCAGCGGAAATCGACGGAGCCAATCAGTGGCACAAGTTTTTTTACATCATTCTTCCCAGTATCAAAACTATCGTTCTGCTGAACCTCATCCTGTCTATTTCAGGATCCCTCAGTGCTTTCGAAGCTCCTTTTGTTATTACCAAAGGATCATTCGGCACAGCAACATTTTTTGTCATGATGGACAGGATAGCCCATCAGAGCCAAAAGGTTGGACTTGCTTCCGCAATGGCTGTCGTTTTGCTGATTATAATACTACTGGTGACAATCGGCCTGAGACTCTTTTTCCGTTATGCATTCAATGAAGGTGACGATGGCTCAGGCATGTCAAAAAGATCACTGAAATCCTCTGAAAAACATAAGGTAACAAGCAGAAAGGGGGCAAAGATATGAGCAGTACAACCGGTATGAGCATAACTGCAAAAGCGGGCAAAATTTTTCTGATCGCTGCAAAGTACTTCATTTTGGCATTTGCCAGCTTTCTATCTCTGGTACCAATTGTTGTATGTGTTATTACCGCATTCAAAACACCTGATGAGTATGCCACGACCAGTGTAATGACGCTTCCCGGGAACTGGACATATTTCCAGAATTTTGTAACCGCATGGACAAAAGCAAATATGTCACTGGCCTTCAGAAACACATTTATTATTCTGGTATGTGTACTGATCGGCTCGATCCTTTTCAGTTCAATGCTTGCTTATGTTCTGAACCGCTTCAAATTTCACGGGAATGCATTGATCCGCAACCTGTTCCTTTTTGCGACTCTGATCCCCGGTATTGCGACACAGGTCACCGTTTATCAGATTATGTATTCTTTCGGCCTGATTAACTCATTGAATGGCTATATTATTCTGCTTCTTGGCAGTGATGTAATTTCCATATACATTTTTTTACAGTTCTTTGAGAATCTATCGGAATCCCTGGACGAATCTGCAATTCTGGATGGGTGTACGTACTTCGGCGTCTTCTTCAAAATACTGCTCCCCCTTACGAAGCCTGCGATTGTGACCTGTATGATTCTTAAAGGTGTTTCCACTTACAATGAATATTATATGGCACAGCTGTATCTGCAGGACAAGAAGCTGCTCCCGGTCGTATCGACATCTCTGTTTGCGTTCACGGGTCCGATGGGCAACCAGTATAACTTCATTTGCGCGGGAGTACTCATAACCATACTCCCGGCGCTCATTATATTCATTCTTTGCCAGAAACAGATTTACAACGGCCTTGGGGCAGGAAGTGTCAAGGGCTGATTTGGTCATGCTGACAGGCAGAGTAATTCTGCCGGATTTGCGGATAAATGTAAATAAATAAATAAACGTTAACAGTATTGGAGAATGGATATGAGTGACATAAAAATTATCGGGCCGGTTATTAAGAACGTGCCGTGGCAGGAAAAACCGGAAGGCCTTGTCAACGCGCCGGTCTGGCGCTATACGGAAAATCCCGTTATCGGACGCAATCCTGTTAAAGGAGTGGCACGCATTTTCAACAGTGCCGTTATGCCTTACGGTGATGGATTCATCGGTGTTTTCAGAGGGGAACAGGTCAACGGAATACCTTGCATTTATATGGGCCGGAGCAGCGATGCTGTTCACTGGTCAATAGATGAGGAGAAAATTCCTTTTACAGACGCGGACGGTAATCCGTTTATGCCCGAATATGCGTATGATCCCCGGCTTGTTAAGGTGGACGACACATACTACATCATTTGGTGCCAGGATTTTTACGGAGCTGCGATTGGGATGGCCGGGACACAGGATTTCAAAACATTCACACGGATAGAGAATCCTTTTCTGCCTTTCAACCGTAATGCTGTACTGTTCCCGAGAAAAATCAGGGGTAACTTCTGTATGCTGTCACGTCCAAGTGACAGCGGGCACACACCGTTCGGAGACATCTTCGTTAGCGAGAGTCCTGATATGGAGTTCTGGGGAAGACACCGCCATGTCATGGGAAAAGGTACAGAGTGGTGGGAATCATTAAAAATCGGCGGCGGTGCCGCCCCGATCGAAACCAGCGAAGGATGGCTGCTGTTCTACCATGGTGTGGCCGGAACCTGCAACGGATATGTATACAGTATCGGCGGAGCCATTTTGGATATTGATAATCCTTCTATCGTGAAATACCGGTGCCAGAATTTCCTTCTGACGCCGGAGGAGTGGTATGAGGAACGCGGATTTGTTCCGAATGTTGCTTTCCCCTGTGCAACTATCCAGGATGCAGATACCGGAAGAATAGCAGTTTACTATGGTGCTGCCGACAGCTATGTCGGGCTGGCTTTCACCCGTGCCGATGAGGTGATTACGTATATTAAAGCAAACAGCGTCCTGACGGCTGCGGATACGGAGCTTGGTATCCGGTAAGTAAAATGTAAAAATATTGACAATGATAGGAGAGGGAGAAATGCTTCATTCCAATTATTATATTGAACTGGAGAAATACAACCAGACAATCAGCAGGAAAAATGTGAAATCCGATGAATATAACGGGATTATTGACCGTTGGGAGATTCCCGTTTTAACGAGGAAACACATTCCGTTGAGCTGGAGGTATGATTTGAATCCTGACACGAATCCTCTTTTTTTGGAGAGACTGGGAGTGGATGCCGTACTGAATTCCGGAGCCATTGAGCTGGACGGAAAATTCTATCTTATCGCCCGGATCGAAGGCAATGACAGAAAATCATTTTTCGGGATCGCAGAGAGTAACAGCGGTGTAGACGGATTCAGATTCTGGGACTATCCGATTCTTTTGCCGGACACATGCAAAGAAGAAGCCAATGTCTATGACATGCGCCTGACGAAACATGAAGACGGCTACATCTATGGGGTTTTCTGCTCCGAAAGCAAGGATACATCTGTTGACGATCTGTCTGCGGCCGTGGCCGCGGCCGGAATTGTGCGTACAAAAGACTTGAAATCATGGGAACGTCTTGATAATCTGATTACTGTTCATTCTCCTCAGCAGAGGAATGTTGTACTTCACCCGGAATTCGTAAACGGTAAGTATGCTTTTTATACCAGGCCGATGGATACATTTATTGACACGGGATCCGGAGGAGGTATTGGTTTCGGGCTTTGCGACGACATTGCGCATGCTGTGATTGATGAAGAAATTATAACCAGTGCCCGTAAGTATCACACGATTACAGAAGCTAAAAATGGTGCGGGAGTCGTTCCGATCAAGACGGATTTAGGGTTTATACACATTGCGCACGGTGTAAGGAATACGGCATCCGGTCTCCGTTATGTTCTTTATGCATTTGCGACGTCTCTGGAAAAACCGTGGGAAGTAATTGCCGAGCCTTCAGGGTTTATGATAGCACCTATCGGAATGGAACGTGTCGGGGATGTATCCAATGTCGTCTTTACTAACGGTGCGATTGTACGTGATAATGGGGATGTGTATATTTACTATGCATCTTCCGACACGCGTATGCATGTGGCAACCACAACCCTTGACCGGCTGAAGGACTATGTATTCCACACCCCGGCTGATCCGCTTCGCTCCGTCGAGTGTGTCAAGCAGAGATGCAGCTTGATTTCCCGAAACCTGGAATTCATGAAGACGCAGGAAAAATAACAGGAATCATGGAGAACATATGCAGAAACTGAAAATTGATAATGCATTTTTTTCGCTGATGGACAGGATCGGAGATCTTGTCATCTTAAATATTCTGTGGACAGTCTTCTGCCTGCCGGTGATTACAATAGGAGCAGCAACCACTGCAATGTGCGCGGTCACGATGAAGATATCAGCCGGAGAGGATCCTGTGATCGCACACACTTTTTTCAAGGCATTCAAAGAGAACTTCAAACAGAGTACACTGACATTTTTGATTTTTCTTGCTGCAGGGGTACTTCTTCTGATTGATTTTCTGGCAGCTCCAACTTTTCCGAATGTGCTGGGCCCGATACTTATGATCGGCAGCGTGGCATTCGGGATTCTGTATTTCTGGACGCTCATTTATGTCTTTCCTGTACAGCTTACCTTCCATGAAGGGCTGCAAAAAACGGTAAGGCGATCCCTGATAACGAGTTTTCAAAATTTACCGTATACGCTTGTTATCAGTTCCCTGGTTCTTATACCCGTCTGTATCTCGTTTGTACTGCCGGAACTGGCCGTTTATTTATCCCCGTTTTTTCTTTTCATTGGCTCATCCTGCATAGCACTGGGCTCGTCTTGGTTCTATAACAGAATTTTCGCGAAAAACAATCAAGAGGACTCTTTATGAAATATATCAAAGGATTTTCTTTCACATTTGCACATCACAAGGCCGGATATTCGGATGAATCCGTTAAGGATTCCCTTCGGAAGCTTGCCGGTTCCATGGCAATCGACACGGTAATCCTTGTGCTGAGTGCTTTGCAGGAGACGGCACAATCGGAATTTATTGACTATACCGGACCGCAGATGCCGACAGATGATGAACTTAAAGAAATGATTGCCTATGCCCGGACTTTGGGGCTGCGTGTGATTCTTAAGCCGTTTATTAATTGCAAAAACGGAACCTGGCGGGCTCACATCAATTTTTTTGATGTGGATGTTCCGCACGAGCCTCAATGGGGCACCTGGTTTAATAATTATACGGATTATCAGCTTCATTATGCCCGTATTGCACAGGAAACGAATTGCGAAATGATTATTATCGGGTGCGAAATGGTGCAGGCACAGAGAAAAGAACAGAATTGGCGTGAAATGATCCGCCGGATCCGCAAGGAATATACCGGACTGCTGACATATAATACGGATAAATATATGGAAGAACATGTCACATGGTGGGATGCACTTGATGTTATTTCCTCGAGCGGCTACTACCCTGTCACTGACTGGGAAAAGGAGCTGGACCGTATTGAGAAAGTGGTATCTGAAGAAGGGAAACCATTCTTTTTTGCTGAAGCGGGGTGTCCGTCAAGGGATACTTCCCCTATGATCCCTAATGACTGGGCACTTCCCGGTATCCTGTCACCTGATGCCCAGGCCAATTATTACGAGGTCATGCTGGATCACTGCAGCCGCCGAAGCTGGGTACAGGGATTTGGTTTCTGGGATTGGAGTTCGGATCTGTATGCTGAAAATGCCGGTCAGACAGATAGCGGATACGCCGTATATGGAAAACCTGCGGCAAAAGTTATTTCCTCCTTTTACGAAAGGATACATACTTTTTGATTACAACAAAAGACTGAGGTGCGGGATTTGATTGCATTTGCTCCGATTTTTTCAAATCATGCTGTGCTGCAGCGTAACCGGAAAATTACAGTATGGGGGGAGTTTTCAGCTGATTCTTTCTTTTCCCTCAGCAGCGAACCGATGAAGTGCCTTTCCGGGAATGCCCCGGGGGATCTGTCCGCAGCCATAAAGCTTCTGGTGTATAGCAAGGATGATGAGCAGCGATACCATCGCGTCTGTGAAGTTACAAAGACGGTCAGTGCTGACCGTTTTCAAACAAAAAGTCCCTGGGAAATATCCCTTCCGCCGCAGCCTGCGGGAGGCCCTTATACAATGATTGTTATGCCAGGCTGCTGTGAAACGGTGTTTCCGGAGCGTTTTTCCGAGGAACTTTCCGGGCATTCTTTCGAGGAATTTATACCTGCATCCCAAATAATTTCGGATATCTGGTTCGGAGATGTCTATCTTTGTGCCGGACAGTCAAACATGGAATATCGCCTCCGTGACGACAGTGACTACAAATCGGGGAAGCCGGTTGACTTCAATTATCCCCTGGTAAGATCATTCCGTGCTCCCCGCATCGATTATGAAGGCGCAGAGGCGGAGGACTGCGCAGGAAATAATACATGGAGCATCCTGTCCCGCGGGACAGCCGGCGATTTTTCGGCTGTGTCGTTCTTCTTTGCTGCCCGGATGTATGAGCACACCGGAGTCCCGGTCGGGCTGATTGATGTTAATCGCGGCGGTACGTCCGCTGCCTGCTGGGTCGACGAAGCCTGCCTGCGTTCGGATCCGGAAATCCGGCTGTATTTGGATGAATATAACCAACTGCTCTCTACACTGGATGTTGAACAGAACAAAAAAGATCATGAGTCTTATTATGCAGTTCTTGCCCGTTACAGGGAAGCAGCGAAACAGTGTGCAAAAGAAGGTCTGGCTACTCCGGAAATCGAGAAGAAAATCGGTCCTTACCCGTGGCCGCCTCCGTCCGGTCCCTTTGCATACCGCTCCCCATGCAAACTGTTTCATACAATGCTGGAACCATGTATTCCATATGCAATACTTGCCGTTTTGTTTTATCAGGGAGAGGAAGATGTAAACAGGAATTATCTTTATAAAAATCTTCTGCATGCCCTGATTACATCCTGGCGTGATTTATGGAACTGTCGGGAACTGGAGTTCATCCTGGTACAGACTGCACCTTTTGATGACCCGGAGGATACACGGATGGCGGCCGCGTACCTCAGGGAAACACAGAGTGAAATTGCAGCGGAAGTTCCTGGTGTTACAATGGTTGTCACAACGGACTGCGGTGAAAAAGATGATATTCATCCGAAATCCAAAAGGCTTATCGGAGAACGCCTTTTCCGGAAAGCCTGTCGGCATCTGTTAAACGAGGAAATGGCAGCTGACAGTCCCCGCTATATTTCTTCATATGCAGCAGAAGGCAGGATGTATATGGAATTTGACACCCGGTGCGGCACTCTCCAGGTTGGCATTGACCAAAAGGGAGAGACACTTCTCGGATTTTACCTTGCGGGGGCAGATGGGATATTCTACCCTGCAGATGCCTCAGTTTATGGTAAAATTGTGATCGCGGGCAGCGACCGGGTCGCTTCTCCGCTGTTTGTGAGATATGCATTCGGCAGATATGTTCCGGCAAACCTATACAGCAGTGGGGGAATTCCCGCTGAACCGTTCCGGACAGATTGCATTCCGTTCAAAAAACAGTAATAATGTATGCAGAAAATTAGTAGGCAAAACAGGAGAATTTATGTACCCAGCCAAATTGAAACCGGCCACTAAAGACTATATCTGGGGCGGAGAACGCCTGAGGCTCGAGTATGGGGTTTCTTCCTCGAAACCAGTCATAGCGGAAGCCTGGATGCTCTCCTGCAACGACGCAGGAGCTTCAACGATAATAAACGGCGCCCTGGCCGGAAAAACACTTGCCGACGCACTGCTTTCAAATACAAGGGAAACGCTTGGGACAAATAATGCGGATTCGGACATTTTCCCGATTCTGATCAAGCTTATTGATGCGAAGGAAGACCTCTCGATCCAGGTTCACCCGGATAACGGATATGCTCTCGCGCATGGCGGCAATTTAGGAAAAACCGAAATGTGGTATGTCCTCGATGCAGTGGAAGATGCAATGCTCTATTATGGTTTTTCCCGGGCAGTTACCAAAGAGGAACTCAGGGAACGAATCCTGAACAATACTGTTACAGATGTTTTGAATCGCGTCCCTGTCAAAAAAGGCGATATGTTTTTCATTAAAGCCGGTACGATCCATGCCATTGGCAAGGGGATCGTCATTGCGGAGATTCAGCAGAATTCCGACACGACATACCGGGTTAACGATTATGACCGAACCGATGCGCAGGGCAATAAGCGGGAACTTCACATAGAAAAGGCGCTTGATGTCACAGATTCCGGTTTTGTTCCATCACCGCCCGATGCGCCGGTCTTTGAATACAGAACGGGATATCGTGCGGCCCGCCTTGCCTCCTGTGAGTTTTTTACCGTGGATTACTTACTCGTAGATACTTCTGCGCAGCTTTTCTGTGATGCAAAATCATTTGTGTCGCTGCTTTTTATTGAAGGAAACGGATGTGTCCGCTTTGAAAACCCCCAATACGGGGAAGACGGCCTGTTCAAAGCCCGAAAGGGAGATTCATTCTTTCTTCCGGCCGGTACGGGTACATATAGGATAGAAGGAAAGTGCGGGGTCCTGGTAACTTTCAGATAACCTGCACCCCCTCACATAAGCGGTGAAAAAATCCGCAGAAGAAAACCGAACGAAGCCCTTAACAGGCCGATTTTCTTCAAATCTGCCTTTGTAACACGGTAGCTTTGCGCAACGGACTGCTCAATATCATGCTTTACCGCTGCGACGGCACTTTTCCCGCAGAACCAGACGCCATCCTCATACTGGCTGTAGAAGCTCCGGTTATCCAGGTTAACGGTCCCGACCAACGCGTGTATATCGTCTGCCACGATCATTTTGGCGTGCAGCATTCCGGGAGAAAAACGGTATACCTCAACTCCGGCATCTATCAGAGCGGGGAAGAAGCTTTGGGTGACCTCGAAAACATACCAGTGGTCAAGCTGGTATGGAACAAGAAGTACGACGCGCACCCCGCTTTGGGCAACGCGGCACATCGTATCGATCAAAGCCTGTGAGACAGCAAGATATGGTGTGGTCAAATAGACATACTTCTGGGCGGACTCGATCATGCGGAAAACCAGGCCTTCCGCGGGATTACTCGGATTGTTTGCCGGACCGTCGCAAAACACCTGGCAGTAACCTACTTCTTCCATATGAAGAAGGGGGCGGTAGGCATTGTATTCCTTCGAAAGCCTTCGTTTTGTCTGGTCCCACATATCAATAAATGTCACCGACAATCCGAATACACCCTGCCCCTCCAATCGAACACCGGTATCTTTCCAGTATCCGAACGGGGAAGTGAAGTTTGCATATTCATCTGCGAGATTCACACCGCCGGTATAACCGACTTCAGAGTCAATGACGATGATTTTCTGGTGATTCCGGTAATTCAGGTAAAGGTTATTCAGGTAACGGTGCGTCGGGTTAAACAGGTCCACCTGGATTCCCTTACTTACCAGATCTTCAATAAATTCGGCGGAAATATTGAACATGGTTCCTGCATCGTCAAGCAGCAGGCGGATTTCAACACCAAGAAGAGCCTTCTCACAGAGTACGGAATAGAATTCCTGCCAGAGCCTGCCGTCACGCAGGATGAAGAAGGAAAGGAAAATGCTTTTTTCAGCATTTTTCATACGGGAAAGACAATCAGCAAAAAATTCTTCTCCGCTCTTGAAGTAGGTGATTTTCGTTTCGGAGAACACAGGGAAACCGAAAGTCCGTAAGTAACGGCTTGTATTCCAGACCACAGGATACTGCAGAGACAATTCAAGATCGCCCCGGCCCGCCGTCTTCTGCATATCTTCGGAATACGCCTTAAGAGCATCCCAGGCATCTTTTTGTGATGCCATCTCGACAGCATGACGGCGCGTGCCATGCCGCGGCAGGCCCCACATAAAATACAGGATAAGTCCGAAACCCGGGAAAAGTGCTATCAGAAGCAGCCAGAAAGGGCGGGTGGAGGGGTTGTCATGACGGGCGGAAACGTAAATGAATGCGATGAACGAGACAATATAAAGCAGGACCATAACAGCAACGGACAGGCGCTGAAGAAAAACTGCCAGAAACGCAGCAAATGCAATCTGCAGGAAAAACCCTATAGCAAGTACCACAAGTCGGACAGAAGCGCTTACAAAGACTTTTCTTTCTTTTTCTTTGCGAGTAGACATGAGTCCTCCAAAAGATATGATTTAAGATATAATAGACTTTCAGGCGCATACAGCTGTATAACCCTGAATATACATTATCTTAGTACTGAATAATATTTTTAATACTTGAGTATATATTTTTGTCATGCTAGAATTAGTATCATTATAACATGATTATGTAACTTATAGGAAGGGCGGAACATGGGGAACACATCCGGAAAGCTTCGCATTCTGCATGCCGCAGATTTTCATCTGGGATCACCCTTTGCGGCTCTTTCCGCCCGGAAAACAGCTATACGGCAAGGAGAGCAGCGGGCTGCCTTCCGTGAGGTCATTGACCTGTGCCGGAAGGAAAACGTTCAGCTTCTTCTTTTGGCGGGGGATCTTCTGGATCAGCTCCGTATGCCGGCGGAACAGATGCGCTCCCTGATAGACTCTTTTGCCGGGATTCCCGGTACGACAGTTGTTATTTCCCCGGGAAATCATGACCCGTACACGCAGGATTCCCCCTACGCAACACAAGTCTGGCCGTCAAATGTACATATTTTTACGGGGGAATTCTCATCGTTTTACTTCCCCGAACTTCATACAGCCGTATGGGGGGCAGCATTTACGGGCATTCGCTGCATCCAGTCGCTTTGCCCGCCTTTGTTTTCGGTTCAGTCCCCGGAATCTGTACAATCCCCGGAACCGGCACAATCCCCGGAATCGGCTGAATTCCCCGCAGACACGATTCACATCGTGCTTATCCACGGCGAAATCTCTGAAACTGCTGCTGAGAAGCATTCCTATAATCCGGTCATGCGTGAGTGGATCGACCGGTGCGGTGCGGACTACGTTGCACTCGGCCATGTCCACGACAGAAGCGGATTGTGCAAAGCCGGAAATTCATTTTATGCCTATCCCGGATGCCCGGAAGCCCGCGGTTATGACGAGCCGGGCCCCCGGGGTGTATACCTCGGCACACTTTCCAGGGGGAAGGCCGACTTGTCTTTTGTCCCGGTCAACCAGAGGAATTACTACTGCCCCGATATTTCTGTCGACGGTGCAGGCACGCAGCAGGAACTCGAGGAAATGATCCTTTCTTTTCTGATGAAGACGTATGCCGGTGAATATGAGCGGGATGCCTTCCGGATTACACTCAAGGGAGCGCTTCCCCCGGATTTCACGCCCAATCTCACAAGCCTGCGCGAAAGACTGTCTGCGAAAGTTTTTGATGTAAGGATTAAGGACAGGACGCATTCCTTTTCAAATCCCGAAGAACTTCGCAGGGAGACATCCCTGCGGGGCGTGTTTGCCGGACTCCTGCTTGACAGGCTCGGGCAGGCGCGTATTTCCGGGGATGCCGGCCGGATACTGGAATGTGAGCAGGCACTTACGCTCGGGCTCCGGGCTTTTGAAGGGGAGGTGATTTATTGTGAAGATCAATAATCTGCACATAACCGCCTTTGGTAAGTTAGCTGATATCACGATGGATTTTGATTCAGGTATGAATCTTTTGTATGGGGACAACGAATACGGAAAGAGTACGATTCTTTCCTTTATCCGTGCGATGTTTTATGGATTCTCGGGAAGAAGCTCAACGCGCATGAGAGAGAATGACCGCAAGAAATTCACTCCATGGAGCGGGCAGCCTTTCGGCGGCTCAATCGAATTCCAGCATGCAGCCGGAACCTATCTTCTTGAAAAGACATTCGGCAAAAAAAGGGCCGATGACAGGGTAACACTCACTCTTCTGCCTTCCGGGCAAAAGACGGATCTGGCACAGAAGGAAGTCGGTGAATATCTCTTTGCAGTAAGCGAGGCGGAGTTCGTCAACACGGTTTTTGTAGGTCAGCTTTCCAGTAATATCCTTGGTACAGAGAAAGAGACGGATGACATCTCAGCAAGGCTGATCAACCTTGCTGACACAGGAAGCGAGTTGTTTTCGTATGAAGAAATCAAGACGCGCCTTATAAGCGCCTCTTCAAAGCTGATTGCACTGCGTGGATCCGGCGGCCTGATACCGGCTTTGGAAGACGGGCTTGCGGATCTTGAAGAGAAAGAAACGGATCTCGAGGCATCACAGGTGCAGACGGAGATTCTTCGAAAGGAAATCAATGAAGCGCTTGAAAAACAAAAATCTATCCGGAGTATCCTTCATACAACAGAAACACAACTGGCAGAGAAAAGATTACAGAGTGCCGAACTGACCGAAAATATCCGCAGGGCAGAAATTCTCCTGCAGACGACCCTTCAGAAAATCCATCTGGACCAGCAGAGGGCCGGTGAAAAGGAAGTTTTCGAACGCACCAGGCAGGACCACCTGCTGCAAAGGGAAGAGCTGGGCAAACAGCTTACGGAAGAATGCACCCGGGCCCGGGATGAGATCGACCGGCTTATGATTCAAAACGGAAAAGACAGGGAAAGTGCTGCAGCATTTTTGCGCGAGGCGGATTCCCTGCTCAATGATAAGGAGAGCCTGCTTCGGGAAAATAATGCTCTTTACGGGAACAAAGTCCATGAAACACAGCTTCTTGAAGAGGAAATACTTGCTGTCAGTTCTGATATCAAAACGCTGATTCAGACAAGGGAAGACATTCGTAAAGGCCGGACGACCATTATCGCATACAGGATTCCTGCCAGAAGGTATGAAATTTTGTTTTTGTGTGCCTTTGCTGTAAGTATGATTGTGTACTATTTTATGCGCGATCCGCTTGATATGACGGGCTTTATTTTTCTGGTTCTCGCAGCGGTCCTTCAAATATCCAATGTGACGCAGCGGCATATTGTTGAGAAGAAGATTGTTGAGAAGAGTCTGGCACATGAAGCTAAACTGAAAATATACGAAGGTGCGTCCGCCACCATGTATGACCGGCAGACAGCGCTTGCCGACTGTGAAAAGAAATTAGAGGAAATGCAGCTGCAGAAAATCCGGATTCAGGAGAACGAACAAAGGGATGAACAGTTCAGGGAGCATGTGCTGACGCTGGCACAGCAGCGCATTTCCGACTGCCGCAACAGGCTTGCCCAGTTCGGGGAAGTTCCCGGAGGGCAGGAAGAGGATAAGGAGTTCGCAGACGGGCCGGAACCGTATAAGGAGACCGCGGACGGGCCGGAACCTGAAGGCCGTACAGCTGAACAGCAGAATGGTTCTCTGCCGGAGGATCCTGCAGAAGACGTCGATATAAAGGCCTTGGAAATACAGATAAGATCTGATGAGGGAAGGCTCGCCGGCCTGCGCGATGAAATTTCACGGATGCTTCTGCAGGAAGAGAAATTCAATACGGAAATGACTGCGAGCCGTGTTGATGCCGCACGCAAAGAAACCACACGCGAAAACCTGCTTTCACAGGAAATAGATCTTTCGTGGCTGATGGAGCAGCGTTCACTTCTGACGGATCGCCTTGAGGAAGCAAAGGCCTATTACCGTGCCCTGATGACAGCGCAAAAAGTTCTGGGTGAAGCCTTTTCGGAGATGGAGAGTTTTTTTGCCCCGCAGGTAAATGAGAAAGCCGGGGAATACCTGGCAAAATTAACGGACGGCGTTTATTCCTCGCTGCATGTAGACCGTTCCTTTGGTATAGACATTGCAACAGAAGGGGCCTATTCCTTCAGGAGGGCGGACTTTTTCAGCGGGGGGACGGTTGATCAGATCTACTTTGCGCTGCGTCTGGCTATTGCCGACCTGGTTCAGTCTTCAGAAGACAGAATGCCTCTCTTGCTTGATGATGCCTTTGTGCAGTACGATGATAAAAGGGCAAAGGCTGGACTGATTTTACTGAATGAGTTATCCTTACATAGACAGATTGTATTGTTTACCTGCCATAACCGGATGAGTGAACTGTATGCATCAATCAACAGGGACAAAGGAAGTAAAAGTGAATAATAGTGTCGTTTTCCGCAATACCAGATCCGGCACTAAGATGAATAAAAGCTATCTGCTTATTCGTTTTGTGCTGTGCTGTGCCTGTGTTCTTCTGGGATTCCTGGCAGTATCACAGTACAAATCTCTTCAGAAGACCCCTGAGGAGAAGTTTATTGAAGGCAAAACCACAGATGACCTGTCAAATGATTACATTACGCTTTACAATAAAAATATTGCGCTTCACGAACGTAACAGTCAGCTTTCCAATAATGTGAGCATACTTGAAGCAGTCAGAAACGGTGACGCCGGGCTGCAGTCGGTCCTTCAGGATGAAGCAGAAGCAGCAAAAAGGCAGGCGGGACTTCTGGAAGTATCCGGAAATGGAATAAGCGTTGTGATAACCCCGGACGAAGAAGTGCCGATCACATCGAACATGCTGATTCAATTCGTAAATGAAGTTAAGGCTGCAGATGCGATGGCAATTTCCATTAATGGTCAGAGGGTTGTACCGATGACGGAAATCAGGGACACAGTCAGCGGTTTTTCAGTCAACGGGGAAGCGTTCTCATACAGCAGCCCGATTACAATTCTTGCCCGGGGCAAGGGCGTCGACATGTATGGTGCACTTCAGATGGTCGGAGGTGTGCTGGATAAATGGGCGCAGAGCCACATTGACGTCCATGTGGATATTATTGACTATCTCACTGTTCCTGCCCTGGGATTAAAACAGCAGGAAACAATGGATCTTTCTCCGTTCTCTGCAGATAAGAAAAATACTGAGGCAGTAACGGAAACAGGTCCGCAATAACAGACTCCCAACAGGAGACCCCCAATAGGAGAGGTAATTATAATGCGCAGAGAAAAAGCTATCAATGTATTTCTCTTTTTCTTCTTACAGGCAATGCTTTTTGTCTGCTTTTTTCCGGTCTATTTTTCAATTGATAAAATTCACATGCGTACAGTGACTCTTCCGGAGAGGCTTCTCAGCCTGCTGTTCGTTCTTTTTTGGATTTCGCTGTGCGTCTATTCCGCGTGGAAAAAGCGCCTGTCCCTTCTTGTCGGCGGAGTCCTGTATTCAGTAATGGCATATCTTCCGGGGTGGTTTCTCCCTCATCTGGTGCTTGCAGCCGGAAGCATTAAAAAACAGGGGCTTGCCGCGGGTCTTTTAGAGACGGTATTTGAAAAAATGTATGAACTTGTGAACGCGCCCCTTGCGGGTGTATCCCTCCTTGTTTCCGGGAAAGCTTCAACGAGCCTGAGCCGGTGGTTTCTTCCTGTCCTGCTTCTTAGTTATGCGGGCACGCACGTCTTCCACTTTTACCGGAACGCCTACCTTGCGGAGCAGCTGCACCTCGATGAGACGGCTTATTTCTCGAATCCGGCACTCGCAAGAGAGCTGGCAGTCGCACCGGATACGGGGGTTTCTTTTGGCAGGTCCAAGAGTCCCGCGGATAATAATTCGGAAAATCTGCCGATTTTCCTTCCGGCCAATATGCCAGGGGAGTCCACGGAAGATGAACAGGATGAACAGGATGATAACGAACAGACACGCCTGCATTTCCGCGGTCTGCCCAAATAGACTTTCCGGACGGGTTTCATGGAAATAATCCCGTACAGGCTTTGCAGAGAGGCTTGCGCGTGCTTTGAATGTATAATATAATAATTCAGATGACAACTGCTAGTTTTCATAATTATGAGACGAAGAGGTGACAAACATGTCAAATAACAAAGCATTCTGGCGCGCCTGGCTTGAGGGCAATTCTGATAAAAACGGGCACATGCAGGCATCCCCGGAAACTGCTTCAAAAAAACCGGACGCCCTCGAAGAAGGCCTCAAGGAATTATCATGGATCGACTCCAGCCGGGCAGCGGTCAAACGCTTCCGGAAAAAGACGGAACAGACCATAGGCGAAGAAATCGGAAACAGTATTACGCATGGGGTAATGGCGCTTTTTATGCTTTGCATGCTTCCCTATGCAGCCATCCGCGCATATACACACGCTTTACCGGGTAAAGAAGCCCTGGATGCATTCGGTGTCTCAGTGTTTGTTATTTCCGTATTCTTTATGTTCCTTGCTTCTACCGTATATCACTCCATGTCACACGGAACAACACACAAATCGGTTATGAACCGGATTGATCATATTATGATTTATGTTGCCATTGCAGGAACATATACTCCGATCTGCCTTTCCGTAATCGGCGGATCACTGGGTCTTTGGCTTTGCATACTGCAATGGGCCTTTGTAATTGCAGGTGCGCTGTTTAAATCGCTCGCATTCTCAAAAACAGCCCGTTCCTATATCATTACCATTTCAATCTACCTGCTGATGGGATGGATGGTCATGCTGTGCATGCCAGCCCTGATCAGCGGCACAACAGCTCCTGCATTCTGGCTTATCGTCGCAGGCGGCATCTGCTACACCTCCGGTGTTGTCAGCTTTTCCATGAAATTCCCTTTTGCGCATATGGTCTGGCATTTCCTCGTCGATTTTGGTGCCCTCTGTCATTTCCTGGCTATCGTATTCTTCATGCGCTGAATTCCAAAAAGCTTAGAAAACAAGGCGTTTGAGGGCGATTTACCACTTTGATAATTCGTTGACAGTCAACTGCACCAGTGATAGACTGATACTGATTTTCGAAACTTTCGACTATTTTAAGGTTTCGCAAACCAGTAAGAAAAAGATGGGTGTAAATGTATGGCAACCATTAAAGATATCGCTAAAAAACTGGGTATTTCTGTCAGTTCCGTCTCCAAAGGCTTAAGCGGTGCAAGTGATGTCAGTGAAGACACACGGCAGCTGATTCTGAATACTGCCCTTGAAATGGGTTATGTGTCGCGTCGAAGCAAGACGGATAGCAATGCCCGCAAGGTCTGTATCTTTGTTGAAAACATGGGATATGAGCGCATTGAACAGTTTGGCTATGAGATTATCGTCGGATTCAGGCTTGCTGCAACCGAGAAGCAATGGGATGTAGATATTGTCCCCATAGCAATGGACCGGCATTTTGATTACGATTACGAAGAATATATGACCAGGAATAATTATTCCGCCGGGTTTCTTTTGGGATTTTCCCTGCATAATGATTTTTTGAAACAGCTGGCCCGCACGAGCATTCCCACCGTCCTTCTGGATAATGTTGTATACAACAAATATGTTGCCTGTGTGGGTATTGATAATCAGCAGGGGATTGTCTGTTCCGTTGAGCATTTGGCAAAACTGGGACATACGTCCATCGCTATGATGAACGGAGAACTGCACAGCCGTGTTTCACAGGAAAGACTGCAGGGATTCAAGTTGGGCATGTCCAAGTGCAATATTCCGATACGCAAGGAGCTGATTGCACACGGAGATTATACAGCATCGTGTGCCGCGCCCCATGTACAGGGATTTATTGACAACGGTGCAACGGCGATCGTCTGTTCAAGTGACCTGATAGCGCACGGTGTACTTGCCGAACTTTACCGGCTGGGCATCCGTGTTCCGGAGAGTGTTAGTGTAATCGGATTTGATGATATTCCTCTTGCCCGTTATACAACCCCCCCGCTTACCACAATAAAGCAGAACCGTCTTACAATAGGCAAGAGTGTTTGCATGGCAATGGAACAAATCATGGAGGGGAATGCCATCAGCAGGCTCCTTCTTATGCCTGAGTTGGTTGTCCGGGAGTCAACGGGACCTGTAAAACTGCGCTAATTTCGAAATTTTGCGAATGTAAACTTGATAATTTCGAAAACTTCCGATATGCTTAGGCAAAAAGTGTTTTGAGTAACATAGACGGCATAATGCACTATTGGAGGTTTTTATTTATGGCAAACAGAGACAATACTTTTCTTTCCGATTCTCTGCTGACTGATTATCAGACGGATATTTCCGCAGCGCCTCCGCATCAGCTGCATGATGCCGTGGCACGCCTGGTTATGCATCGCCTTGCGGCTTCCTGGAATAAGAGTGAAGCAAAACAAGGCAAAAGCAAACGTGCGTATTATTTTTCTGCAGAATTTCTTGTAGGCCGCGCGGTATTCAATAACCTGCTGAATATGAAAATGACGCAGGAGGTACAGGAATATCTTCAAAAATCCGGCCGTGATTTGAATGCACTGGAAGACATTGAGGATGCAGCCCTTGGCAACGGCGGTCTCGGCCGGCTCGCAGCCTGTTTCCTGGAATCTGCCGCAACGCAGGGGTATCCGCTTGACGGATATGGTATCCGATATAAATTCGGCCTGTTTAAGCAGAAATTTGTAAACGGTTTTCAGACAGAAGAGACGGATGACTGGACCCGGTACGGAGACCCGTGGTCCGTGAGGCGATATGAAGAATCAGTCCTGGTTAACTTTGCAGGACAGACAGTCCGCGCTGTCCCTTATGATATGCCGATCATCGGTTGCGGCGGGCAGAACATTAATACTCTTCGCCTGTGGCAGAGTGAAGCTGTCGAAGAATTTGACTTTGGTATGTTCAATGATCAGAAATATGACAAGGCAGTCAGTGAAAAAAACCACGCGGAAGATATTTCGCGTGTTCTGTATCCGAATGACAGTACGGACAAGGGCAAGGCTCTTCGCATCCGTCAGCAGTATTTTTTCTGCAGTGCCTCCATACAGGACATACTACGTAAACATGTGGCCAAATACGGCCCCCATTTTGATAACTTTCCGTCCCTGTATGCGATCCAGCTTAATGATACGCATCCTACCGTTGCGATCTGCGAACTGATCCGCATACTTTGTGATGATTATGGTATGGATTTTGAAGCGGCGTTCCTGATTTCCAAAAAGACATTCAATTACACAAATCACACAGTTATGCAGGAAGCCCTTGAAAAATGGGACTACCGCCTCTACAGAAGTGTTCTTCCGCGTATCTGCGACTACATCAAAAAGATTGACAGAAAAATGACAGATGAATTCCGGTCGCTTGGACAGAAGTACACATCCCGCATTGACAGCTGCCGTATTCTGTTCTGCGGGAATATCTGCATGGCCAGCCTGGCCATTTATGCCTCCGGCACGGTAAACGGCGTAGCAAAAATTCATACGGAAATTCTCAAGGAAGATGTCCTGAAAGACTGGTATGCACTGTATCCTGGAATGTTCCAGAATAAGACCAACGGAATCACGCAGCGCCGATGGCTGGCTTTATGCAACCCGGAGCTCTCAGGTATGATTACCCGTCTTCTGGGAAGTGATGCATGGATACTGGATCTTTCACTTCTGAAGAACCTTGAAAAATTCGCGGACAATGATGAGGTACTTGATGAGTTTGCAGCCGTCAAATATCAGAAAAAACAGCAGCTTTCCGCATATATCAAAGAAAAGGAAGGCGTCGATATTCCTGCCCATTTTGTATATGACATCCAGATCAAGCGTCTGCACGAATACAAGCGCCAGCTTCTGAACGCTTTCTCCATTCTTGATATCTACTTCGGCATCAAAGAAGGAAGAATCAAGGATTTCACACCGACTGCATTCATTTTCGGTGCCAAATCAGCTCCCGGGTATTTCCGCGCAAAAGGAATCATTAAGCTCATCAACGAAATAGGAAATCTGGTCAATCAGGACGAAACCGTAAAAGAAAAGATCCGTGTTGTGTTTGTCCAGAACTACAACGTTTCCTATGCAGAGAAAATCGTCACTGCAGCCGACCTTTCCGAGCAGATATCCACAGCCGGCACGGAGGCGTCCGGAACCGGGAATATGAAGCTGATGCTCAACGGTGCTCCTACACTCGGGACATATGACGGAGCCAATGTCGAAATCGTCGATGAAGCAGGTCTTGAGAATAACTACATATTTGGTGCCACAGTGAAAGAAATTGCCGAGGTAAAAGACAGTTACGACCCGAAAAAAATCTACGAAAGCAATCCGCGGATCCGGAAAATTCTTGATTCGCTTACCGACGGTACGCTTGACGACGACGGCACCGGCATGTTTCTTGAGCTGTACAATTCGATTCTGCTCGGGGCATCCTGGCACAAGCCGGATCAGTATTACCTGCTTCTTGATTTTGAATCGTATATGCAGACCAAGCTGCATGCGATTTCCGAGTATAAGCAGCGCCGCGTTTTCATAAGAAAAGCATTCATGAATACAGCGCGGGCCGGGTATTTCTCAAGTGACCGGACCATTGAGGAATATGCAAAGCAGATATGGAAGATCTCCAATTGAGACGGGAAATTCCGTAAATGAGCTGATAAAGGTCCGGCAAAACGTTATGCGTCCGGGTGCGGGCCAATAATGCGGCAAAAAGAAGGCATTTTCGAGACAAATCGCTTTTTGAAAATATTCGCTTATCGATAATTTTCGAAAATATATCAAAAGAGGTTCCAACGTATTTGGGTACGTACGGGCCTCTTTTTTGAATGTTTGGCAGCATATTGTACAACAGATGGATAAAAAAAATGAATAATGTTATTGACAGTGCTATAAACCCGTGCTAAACTCCGGATAGACTAAGTCATAAATTTTCGAAAACTTCGATAATTTTGACGAAAATGAGGAAACAAAAAATGGAGGAAACTACTATGAAGAAGATGAATTTGCTGAAGATGGTCTCCGCGATTGTCCTTTCAGCAGCGATGATCGCAAGCTTAGCAGCCTGCGGCACGGCCAAGACAACAGAGTCGACTACCAAGGCGACAGAAGCTACAGGCGCTGCAACAACAAAAGCAGAAACAACAGCAGCTGCCGACGGAAAAACCGGCAAAGTATATTTCCTGAACTTCAAGCCTGAACAGGATGAAGCATATCAGGCCATAGCAAAGCAGTATACCGCAGCAACCAGCATTCCTGTTACCGTTCTTACGGCCGCATCAGGAACATATGAGCAGACACTTACATCAGAAATTGCAAAGACAGATGCCCCTACTATTTTCCAGATGAACGGTCCTGTGGGCTATGCTAACTGGAAAGATTATTGTGCTGATTTGTCCAAGTCAGAGATCTATACACACCTGACAGACAAAACACTTGCCATCACTGATGGAACCGGCGTCTATGGTATCCCGTTCGCCATCGAAGGTTACGGAATCATTTACAATAACGCTATTATGACAAAGTATTTTGCAACAGCAAATCCTAAGGCGACGTCCATGGACGCGATCAACAATTTCGCAACTCTCAAGGCCGTTGTGGACGACATGACAACCAAGGCCAAAGAACTTGGCATTCAGGGCGTATTCGCTTCGACTTCCCTTAAGTCGGGCGAAGACTGGAGATGGCAGACACATCTTCTGAATGTCCCGATCTACTATGAATTCAGGGACAACAAGATTGACCTCGGAAGCAAGCAGACCGACGAAATCAAGTTCCAGTACAGCACGAACTTCAAGAATATTTTTGATCTCTACCTGAACAATTCTGTAACGGCACCTAAGCTCCTCGGCAACATCTCCGTTGATGATTCAATGGCTGAGTTTGCCCTCGGACAATGCGCAATGGTACAGAACGGCAACTGGGCATACGGCCAGATCTCCGGAGTAGCCGGCAATACCGTTAAGCCTGAAGATGTTAAGTTCATGCCCATCTACACCGGAATGGCCGGCGAAGAAACACAGGGCCTTTGCATCGGAACAGAAAACTACTTTGCTATCAACAACAAAGCTTCTGCTGAAGATCAGAAAGCATCCCTTGATTTCCTTACATGGCTGTACACCAGCGCTGAAGGAAAGAAAGCAGTTGTAGACCAGCTTAAGTTCATTGCTCCTTTTGACACATTCAGCGATACTGAAAAGCCCACAGATCCTCTTGCTCAGGACATGCTTGCATGGGCATCCAAACCCGGAATCACTTCCGTTGCATGGAACTTTACAGTATTCCCGAGCCAGACATTCAAAGATGACGTCGGTGCAGCACTTCTGTCTTATGCCCAGGGCCAAATGAAATGGGACGCAGTCAGCAAGCTTGTTATCGATCAGTGGAAAGCTGAAAAAGCTCTCGCTGCAGGCTGATAAAGTTTACAGCATGGAATGAATTTACAATGCGGATACGCCTTGCCGATTCCGCGGGACGATGGTGATAATAGTGGGTGAGGATAATACGATGAAAATCGCACTCACCCACTATTTTTCGGGAGGGAATATCATATGCAAAAAACGCTCAGAAAATATTTTCCGATTTTTGTTATACCAACCCTGGCGGCTTTCGCCATATCCTTTCTGATTCCATTTATCATGGGCGTATTCCTGTCCTTTGCCAAATTCAAAACGGTGACGGATGCAAAATGGGTCGGCTTTGATAACTATATTAAGATTTTTACGATTAACGGCGATTTTATCAATGCACTTTGGTTCACAGTCAAATTTGCGGTTGTTTCCGTGGTCACAGTCAATGTGATCGCTTTCCTGCTGGCAAAGCTGTTAACCCGTGGAATTAAGGGGACCAACCTCTTCAGAACAATTTTCTTCATGCCGAATCTTATCGGCGGCATTGTATTAGGTTATATCTGGCAGATTCTCCTGAACGGAATTCTGATGCATTTCGGAGTTACCCTGACCTTTGACGCCACATACGGCTTCTGGGGACTTATATTCCTGATGAATTGGCAAATGATAGGCTATATGATGGTTATTTACATAGCCGGCCTTCAAAATATTCCGGATTCGCTTATTGAAGCTGCCTCCATTGACGGGGCTTCCTCCTGGCAGATGCTCAGGAAGATAACCATTCCTCTGGTTGCACCTTCTATAACAATATGTACGTTTCTGACAATGTCCAACTCGTTTAAGCTTTTCGACCAGAACCTTTCCCTTACCGGCGGTGACCCGATGCGCCAGACGTCCATGCTGGCACTGGACATATTTGATACCTTCTACGGACGTAACGGTTACCAGGGAGTCGGCCAGGCGAAGGCTGTTATCTTCTTTATACTTGTCGGCCTGATCGCCTACATTCAATTGCGGATTTCCAGAAGCAGGGAGGTGGAAGGCTGATGAAAAAGCAGAATAAGATTTCCAACGTATTTATTTCGATCTTTCTCTCCTGTCTTTCCATTCTTTTTCTAGTACCTATATTTGTAGTCCTGCTCAATTCATTCAAGGGTAAATTCTACATATCGAAGGAACCTTTCACATGGCCGGCAGGCGCCACCTTTGCGGGACTCGATAATTACGTCAACGGTATTATTAAGAGTGGTTTTACAAAAGCCATGGGTTATAGTTTTTTCATTACGATTTCGTCTGTCATTGTGATCATCGTATTTACCAGTATGACGGCCTGGTATATCACGCGCCTTCGAAGTAAGGTGGCGTCCGGACTGTATTACCTCTTCGTATTCTCGATGATCGTGCCTTTCCAGATGGTTATGTTCAGTATGTCCAAGGTTGCCAATGTGCTTCATCTGGACAGTCCCCTTGGAATTGTTGTACTTTATCTGGGATTTGGAGCCGGACTGTCGGTCTTTATCTTCAGTGGATTTGTTAAAGGAATCCCTCTTGAGATAGAGGAAGCTGCAATGATTGACGGGTGCAATCCGATACAGACGTATTTCCAGGTCGTATTTCCGCTTCTCCGGCCGACGGCAATAACCGTTGCCATCCTGGAAGCCATGTGGGTCTGGAATGATTACCTGCTGCCCCTTCTTGTAATCGGTAATAAATATAAGACGATTCCGGTCGCCATACAGGGCGTTCTGACCGGATCATACGGTGCCCGCGATATGGGTTCCCTGATGGCTATGCTTGTCCTTACCATTCTTCCTATCATTACCTTCTACCTGATTGGTCAAAAGAGCATCATCAAAGGCGTCATTTCCGGGGCTGTTAAAGGCTGAGGCCGACGTTGCCCATTGCCCGTACTGCGCTGACCGCGGCTTCCTTCATCCGGTTTGGATGGGTATGCCCGTGCATGCGTTGTCAAAAAGCAGGCATCGGACACTGCGGCGGATGCATTAAAAATCTGATAAATTGCATATGGAGATAAACGAAATGAGAGCAAGCGGCATTCTATTACATATAACATCGCTTCCGTCACCTTATGGTGTCGGAACTATGGGAAAAGAAGCATATGGTTTTGTCGATTTTCTGAAGAAAACCGGACAGAGTTACTGGCAGGTCCTGCCGGTTCTGACTACGGGATACGGGGACTCGCCCTACCAGTCTTTTTCCACATTTGCAGGCAATCCGTATCTTATTGACCTGGATATGCTGTGCGGGGATGGCCTGCTGCTTAAGGAAGAGTATGACGGCATCGATTTCGGGGATGATCCCGGGTGTGTGGATTTTGGGAAGCTGTTTGCTTTCCGTTCCGCGCTCCTGCGAAAAGCCTATGTAAGGGGAATAGTAAGGGATAAGGAAGCTTTCGCAGTTTTCTGCGCGAAAAACACATACTGGCTTGATGATTTTGGTCTCTACATGGCACTTAAGGAACATTTTGCGCAGCAATCCTACCATATGTGGCCGATTGATATCCGTAACCGGGAGGACGAGGCTCTTCTGACATACCGCAGGCTCCTGTCGGATGATGTAGAGTTTCATCAGTATATTCAATTCCTGTTCTTTTTACAGTGGATGAAGCTTAAGTCCTATGCCAATTCAAAAGGAATTCAGATTATTGGCGATATTCCGATTTATGTGGCTGATGACAGCGCCGACACATGGTCGCACAAGGAGCTGTTCTGGCTTGATGACAACTGTATTCCGGTGAAAGTTGCCGGTGTCCCGCCGGATGGATTCACTTCGGACGGGCAGCTCTGGGGCAATCCACTGTACCTGTGGGATGTCCATAAAGAGACGGGTTATGACTGGTGGCACGGGAGGATACTAGCCTCACTTGCCATGTACGACGTTGTGAGAATAGACCATTTCAGAGGATTTGAATCCTTCTATGCGGTCGATTATGGAGAAGACACGGCACGGGACGGAGTCTGGATGAAGGGCCCCGGCCTGGATTTGTTTACTTCGTTAACACCGCAGATCAAGGGCTTCCGTATCATTGCGGAAGACCTGGGGTACATGGATGACAGTGTCAGGCAGCTTCTTGCCGATTCCGGTTTTCCCGGCATGAAGATCATGCTTTTCGGATTTGACTCAAAAAATGAAACGGACGACGCCCCGTACAAGCATATGGGCAACTGCGTTTCCTATATAGGCACGCACGATAATGAGACTTTTATGGGATGGATCGGGCATGCATCAAGGGCGGATGTCAGGCTTGCCAGACGTTATATGAATCTTAAACTGCGCGAAGGATATAACTGGGGAGCGATCCGGACCCTGATGGCAACAAGTGCCGACCTTGTTATCATGCAGATGCAGGATATCCTGGGCTTTGATAATTCGGCGCGGATGAACACACCTTCAACTCTCGGGGGCAACTGGCAGTGGCGGCTTATGCCCGACTGGAACACCAATTCACTTTGTTCAAAACTGAAACTTCTGACACGGACATATTCGAGACTTCCCAGGGCCAAGAGGAAAATCAGATAACAAAGCTTTCTCCGATCTCCTTATTCATAATCCCGAAAAACCCGGCGTGATCCGGGTTTTTCGGGATTATGCCGTGTATAAATTTATTATCTGATTGTAAAGTGTGATAAAAGGGCTTTCAGGCAGGCATATTTTTGGTATACTGTCCCCGGATACATTTTTAAGCAGGCGCTATTGGCCGGCCGGTCATTTGGATTAATAATACAAATTACATCTTTTTCATTTACAGAACCCCCAGTCGATGATATACTAAATTGCCCGAACCCTGAAAGGGGTAATTTTTTGCGTGCAAGGCTTTTGTTTAATTAAAAGTACTGCCCAATAAGAATTCCTTACTCGGCAAAAGGGACATATTAGTAATGAAAGGAGGTGTATTGATGCCTACGTTCAACCAATTAGTAAAGACCGGAAGGGCTTCGAAGTCCTACAAGTCAACAGCTCCCGCTCTTCAGAGCGGACTGAACACACTGCATAAGAGACAGACAGCTATGTCTTCTCCCCAGAAACGCGGAGTGTGTACAGTTGTTAAGACAACTACCCCGAAAAAGCCAAACTCGGCTCTTCGTAAGGTTGCCAGAGTTCGTCTGACAAACGGTTTCGAAGTGACGGCTTATATTCCAGGAATTGGACACAATCTGCAGGAGCACTCCGTTGTTCTTATCAGAGGCGGACGTGTTAAGGATCTTCCCGGTGTGCGTTATCACATCGTCAGAGGAACTCTTGATACGGCCGGTGTTGCCAATCGTCTGCAAAGCCGCTCAAAGTACGGTGCGAAGAAACCGAAGGCCGCTAAGGTCAAGAAGTAAATTTCTTCGTGGTTGGGCAGATAAGTGATCAGTACACTGTCAATATAGAGGGTCTTCGTCCTGTAAGGATGCCTGACCCGCCTCATGGAGACATTGCTGCTGGCTCTGACACGGTCCAAAAGAACAACGTGAGTACCTGTGATTTCAGATGAATTCTGATAATCATGAAAGGAGGGAAGACAAGTGCCAAGAAAAGGCAATGTCCCAGTTAGAGAAGTGCTCCCGGATCCGCTCTATAATGATGTACGGGTTACCAAACTCGTCAATAACATCATGCAGGACGGTAAGAAGGGTGTTGCACAGAAAATCTGCTACGACGCTTTCGAAATTATTAAAGAGCGCACAAGCAAGGAGCCCCTTGAAGTTTTCATTCAGGCTTTAGAGAATGTCATGCCGGTTCTTGAGGTTAAAGCAAGACGCGTCGGCGGTGCCAATTATCAGGTCCCGATCGAGGTTCGTCCCGCAAGACGCCAGACTTTAGGTCTGCGCTGGCTTGTAGCTATTGCCCAGAAACGCAGCGAGCGCACCATGAAGGAGCGCCTCGCCAATGAAATTCTTGATGCATCCAACAGTACTGGCGGAGCATTCAAGAAAAAAGAAGACATACATAAGATGGCGGATGCCAATAGGGCGTTCGCTCATTACAGATGGTAATCATCAGAAAAAGGAGCAATTGAAACCATGGCCAGAGACTTCTCTTTGGATAAAACAAGAAATATAGGTATCATGGCTCACATTGACGCCGGCAAAACGACCGCCACGGAGCGTATCCTGTATTACACCGGAAAGATCAGAAAAATCGGTGAAGTACATGAGGGTGCTGCGACTATGGACTGGATGGAGCAGGAGCAGGAGCGTGGTATCACGATTACTTCTGCTGCGACCACCGCAGAATGGAAGGAACACCGTATCAATATCATTGATACTCCCGGCCATGTTGATTTCACAGTCGAAGTTGAGCGCTCACTGCGCGTTCTGGACGGAGCTGTCACATTGCTTTCTGCCAAAGGCGGCGTCGAGCCCCAGACGGAAACCGTCTGGCGCCAGGCTGACCGTTATGGCGTTCCCCGTATGGCCTTCGTTAACAAGATGGACATTATGGGAGCGGACTTTCTGCGTTCTGTAAAAATGATGAAGGATCGTCTTAAGACCAATGCTATGGCCTTACAGCTTCCGATTGGAGCCGAGGATACCTTCACAGGTATTATCGACTTGATGACGATGAAGGCTGAAGTATATCTGAACGACGACGGTTCCGTTTTTCAGGAGACGGAGATTCCTGCCGGCATGCTGGCAGAAGCCCAGAAGCACAGGGATATCATGATTGAAACGATTGCTGAGACGGACGAAGAGCTTACGCTTAAGTTCCTCGAAGGCGAAACGATCGATGTACCCGAGCTTAAGGCTGCTTTGAGAAGGGCAACTATTGACTGCAAAATCACTCCTGTTATTTGCGGGTCCGCCTACAAGAACAAGGGTGTGCAGATGATGCTTGACGCTATCATAGACTACATGCCGTCACCGCTCGACATCAAAGCCATCATGGGAATCAACCCTGAGACAGAAGAAGAGGAGCCACGCCCCTCTGACGATTCCAAACCTTTTGCCGCGCTCGCATTCAAAATCATGACGGATCCTTTTGTAGGAAAGCTCTGTTTCTTCCGTGTTTACTCCGGTACACTCGACGCCGGTTCTTATGTGCTTAATGCAACTAAGGGCAAGAGAGAGCGTATCGGCCGTATTCTCCAGATGCATGCCAATCACCGTGAGGAGCTTGGCAAGGTATATTCCGGAGACATCGCGGCAGCAGTAGGCCTCAAGGACACCACCACCGGTGATACACTCTGTGATGAAAAGGCCCCGATTATATTGGAGTCCATGAATTTCCCGGAGCCTGTTATCGAAGTGGCAATTGAGCCTAAATCAAGGGCTTCCCAGGAGAAGATGATTGCAGCACTCCAGAAGCTTGCAGAAGAAGACCCGACTTTCCGTACCTTCACGAACAAGGAAACAGGACAGACAATCATTGCCGGAATGGGAGAACTTCATCTTGATATCATCGTGGATCGTTTGTTCCGCGAGTTCAAGGTTGAAGCCAATGTCGGCGCACCGCAGGTTGCTTACAAGGAGACAATCCGTAAGGCAGTCAGGGCGGAAGGACGTTTCGTACGTCAGTCCGGCGGTCATGGTCAGTATGGTCATTGTATTCTTGAACTTGAGCCTCAGGAGCCCGGCACAGGATATTCCTTTGTCAATGCAACTGTCGGCGGAACGATTCCCAAGGAGTTTATCTCCCCAATCGATGTGGGTGTTCAGGAAGCTATGACCAGCGGAATTCTTGGCGGATATCCGGTTGTAGACATCAAGGTAACTGTCGTTGACGGTTCTTTCCATGATGTTGACTCATCCGAAATGGCCTTTAAGATTGCTGGATCCATGGGCTTTAAAGAGGGCATGAAGAAAGCAGATCCCTGCCTTCTCGAGCCGATCATGAGAGTCGATATCGAAGTTCCCGACGATTACATGGGTGACGTCATTGGCGGCATCAATTCACGCCGCGGACTTATCAAGGGTATCGAGGCAAGAAACGGAACCCAATCCATTGAGACCGAAGTTCCGCTTTCCAACATGTTCGGATATGCCACATCACTTCGTTCCACTACACAGGGCAGAGGTACCTTCGTCATGCAGATCAGCCATTTCGCTGAAATGCCGAAGAGTATTATGGAAGCTATCCTCAAGAAGTAAACAAACACAAACCAATCACGCCTGAGACATCTTGCAAGTGTCGTCACAGACAAGTAGAATAGATTCATCTGGCCTCTGAGAGGAAAAGAACAAAATGCAATGTATCAGCAAATATATGCTGACGAAGGAGGAAATAACAAATGGGAAAGGCAAAATTTAATAGAAACAAGCCGCATGTCAATATCGGAACCATCGGACACGTTGATCACGGCAAAACTTCCCTTACAGCTGCTATCACTAAGGTGCTCGCAATGACCGGCAAGGCCGTCTATAAAGAATATGGCAGCATCGACAGCGCACCTGAGGAGAGAGCCCGTGGTATCACGATTAACACTGCACACGTTGAGTATGAGACAGCAAACCGTCACTATGCTCACGTTGACTGCCCCGGCCATGCTGACTATATCAAGAACATGATCACCGGTGCTGCACAGATGGACGGAGCGATCCTCGTCGTTTCTGCTGCTGACGGCCCGATGCCTCAGACACGTGAGCACATTCTTCTGGCTCGTCAGGTTGGCGTTCCTTACATCGTGGTTTTCCTGAACAAGGTAGATCAGGTTGATGACGAAGAACTCCTTGAGCTTGTTGAGATGGACATTCGTGACCTTCTTAACCAGTACGAGTTCCCCGGCGACGATACTCCGATCATCAGAGGCTCTGCCCTTGATATGCTCGAGTCCACATCAAAGGATCCTAATGATGCTGTTTATAAGCCCATCATTGAGCTTATGGAAGCTGTTGATTCTTTCATCCCGACACCTGAGCGTGCTGTTGACAAGCCTTTCCTTATGCCGGTTGAAGATGTTTTCACAATCACCGGACGCGGAACTGTTGCAACAGGCCGTCTCGAGCGCGGAGTTATCAAAGTTGGCGACGCCGCACAGATTGTCGGACTTGCCGAAGAACCCAAAGCCACTGTTGTTACAGGCGTCGAGATGTTCAAGAAGCTTCTTGACCAGGCTCAGGCTGGTGACAACATCGGTATTCTCCTTCGTGGTATTGAGCGTAAGCAGGTTGAGCGCGGCCAGGTTGTTGCCAAGCCGGGTTCCATCACACCTCACACGAAGTTCACAGGTCAAGTCTATGTTCTGACACACGATGAAGGCGGACGTCATAAGCCTTTCTTCAATGGCTACCGTCCTCAGTTCTATTTCCGTACAACGGACGTAACGGGTGTTGTTCATCTTCCGGAAGGCACAGAAATGTGTATGCCCGGCGATCATATCACCATTACCGGTGAGCTGATCACAACAATCGCTATGGAGACCGGTCTTAAGTTCGCTATCCGCGAGGGTGGCCGTACAGTTGGTGCCGGTACCGTTTCTACAATCATTGAGTAAGCATCAGATGGCTTCATGCCGCTGATTCCTCACATGTATGACAAAGCCCCTCCGCAGTTCGAAATGCGGAGGGGCTTTTTTGTGATTGCACCGCGGGATATGCACGGGAGTCAGGCAGGACTTGCCGGACGGGAAATCAAAGTGCGGCGGGCTGTGCAGGGCAGAGCTTGATCAAACTGCTGATCAATGTGCGGTGAGTCGTTTCGCTTCGGCAATCGTCCGGTCGAGCGCCTTTTTCACTTCAAGCGGCTCCCTGACATAGAGGATATGAAGGCGCTTTTTGGGAATCCGAAGTGTCAGACGGCCGTAATGAAGGGGACCTGCAAAAAAGAGCCGGGATACTTTGACGGAAGAGATGTCTGTCAGCGGCACGGAAAATTGATGGCGCCACAGGGAAAACATATGGCCGTAAATACGCTGGTTTGTGACTTCTATACGGTTTGTGAGGAACATCAGGACGGCCACAAAAAAGAGCAGAAGAAATACGGCCCAGCCGATCAGGAAAACCTGCAGGATGAATGCGTACGGATCGCTCAGAAGCAGGGGCTCCCCGATACGGTACCCGCAGAAAAACAAAACGCACAAAAAGAGATACAGTATGGCCGGGTGGTGCGAAAGTCCCACCCGGAATAAAGGCATCTCTTTTAGATCGG
>Ga0209123_1000604_pt1 | contig 43456 bp, 41 predicted proteins | sample BarGraIncu00431A_FD_184500 | JGI IMG/M metagenome (GOLD analysis project Ga0209123, IMG submission 184500) | Arctic peat soil microbial communities from Barrow, Alaska, USA - Barrow Graham LP Incubations 004-31A (SPAdes) (version 2) | ecosystem: Environmental > Terrestrial > Soil > Wetlands >...
GGGGGGGGGGGGGGGGGGGATGGGGCAAGGCTGGCCGAATCCCCCCATCCCCCTCCTGACCTCCCCCTTGAAGGGGGAGGGACGTGAATTGCGGAAGATTAGCACCAATCAGTTCGGGAAAAACAACCTGTTGCCCTGACTTGCGCCTTGGCAAAGACAGGGGCTTGAGAAGTAACGCCTTAGACAAGGGAGCCTGGCCATGGTTTTTCCGGCACGACGAGCGCTGCTTTTTTTCAGTTTCCTTGCCGCGCTCTGCACAGCGCTCCTCGAACCCGGCTGGACGCCATTATGCGAAGCCGAGGCAGCCGAGCCTGCAGCCCTAGTGACGCAGGCCCCGACTGACGCCGCCGCCAGCGAGGGGAGGCCGGACCCGGGCGCCTTGGTGCCGGCAAAGGTCGCGCCGCTTCCCGACCAGTACGGCATGTCGCTGGAGTACGGCTACACCTACGACCCCCACGAGGATCTTAGCTTTATGCTGGCCCGGGTGTTTGCCATCTATGACTACGGCACCATCTGGCGCCAGAAACGCCCGGCGGCTTTGCGGTTCAAGGTGGAAGCTGCCGCCGGCAGCACGCTCACGCCTTCCAGTAACCTGATCGTGTCGGTCAACATGCTGGCCCTCTATTACCTCGGCAAGCTGCACGACTCGACGCTGCGTCCCTATGTCGAGGGTGGTATCGGCGCCATCTACACGGAATACCGGGTCAAGGGGCAGGGCCTGCACTATAATTTCAACCCGCTACTCGGCGTGGGGTGCGAGCTGCCGCAGCCCAGCGGCAAGAACCCCTTTGCCGCGATTCGCCTGCATCACGTTTCCAATGCCGGGATAGACCATAACAATCGCGGAGTCAATACGGTGGAGTTGCAGGTAGGGCGGTTCTTCTAAGAACAGGTAAGTCGGGAGGACACCAATGCAAAAAAAGGAAGTCCCCCAGGACGAGGCGCTCCTTAACGGCCTGAACGAGGTTTGCTACGCGGTCGACGAATCCGGTCGCTACGTGCTTGCCAAAAGTGCCGGCTGGGAACCCGCCAACATCGCTAACGTCCAGGCTTGGGAGGTCATCCGGGACGAAATTGCCGCGGTCCTGGCCCGTGTCCGGGCCAGGGAACTGAGCCCGCTCGCCTACCAGATGGCGCGCCACCAGATGGATGCCAAGCTACTGTCCGGTTACGTCGGGCTCTTCTGCTGGCAGGTGCGCAGGCACATGAAACCGGCAGCGTTTGCCAGGCTGAAACCAGCGCGTTTGGAGCGCTACGCGGCGATCTTCAAGACTTCGGTCCCGGAGCTCTGCCGGATTCCGGACGCCTCCGAGGCGGTTGAGCTGCAGCGCTGAGTTGCGCAAGCAAAAGCCGCTTGGAAAGGGCCGGCCTGAAGGGGTTACAGCCGCCAATCGGCAAAACCCCGCCTTCTCCCCTTGGGAGCGGGACTTTTATCTACCAACGCAAGGACCATACGTGAATTCGGCATTCCCCCATCGCCAAACGGCCCATTGCGAAAGCGGCGTCATCGCCAACCTGCTCACCTATCACGGCCTGCCGATATCCGAGGCCATGGCGTTTGGCATAGGCGGCGGACTCTTCTTTGGCTATCTCCCCTTCATACGGATCAACGGCCTGCCGCTGACGACCTTTCGCACCACGCCCGGGAGCATCTTTAACCGGGTGACCAAGCGGCTCGGCATCGGCGTGACGCGCAAAAACTTCACCAACCAGGACCAGGCGATGGCTGAGCTGGACCGTTATCTGGCTCAGGGCGTGCCGGTCGGCATGCAGACCGGGGTCTACTGGCTTCCCTATTTCCCGCCGGCGCTGCGCTTCCATTTCAACGCCCATAATCTGGTAGCCTACGGAAAACAGGGTGACGATTACCTGATCAGCGACCCGGTGCTCCCCGAACCGGTCGTCTGTGCGGCCGCCGACCTGGTGCGGGCCCGGTTCGCCCAGGGGGCGCTGGCGCCCAAGGGGAAGATGTATTGCATCACCAGTGTGCCCAAGGAACTCGACCTGGCACCGGCTATCCGGCAGGGGATCCGCGAGGTCTGTCGTTTCATGCTGTCGGTGCCCTTTCCCCTGATCGGGACCCGGGGCATACGCTACCTTGCTGACCAGCTGGAGCGCTGGCCGGCCAGACTCGGCGACAAGCGGGCGATCCTTTATCTCGGTAACCTGATCCGGATGCAGGAGGAGATCGGCACCGGTGGCGGCGGGTTTCGCTTCATCTTTGCGGCGTTTCTTCAGGAGGCGGCCGGGGTCCTGGGGAACAGCCGGTACCTTCAGTTGTCAGAGCGGATGACGGAGATCGGCGATCTCTGGCGCGAGTTTGCCGTGGCGGGAGCCCGGCACTGCAAGGGGCGCTCCGGTCAGGGCGAGGATTTCGCCGAACTGGCCCGCCTGCTGCGCCGCTGCGCCGAGCAGGAAGACCTCCTGCTGCGCGAGTTGTCGGTGCTGGTTCGAAAAGGGTAGGGCGCGTCACCGATCTCCGGCCTCCCTCTCCCGAAAGGGAAAGGGGTAGATCCGGCATTTGAAACTAGCGAGGAGACCCATCATTCAACCAGGCCCCGTCAACCCTCTAAAAGATCCATCCCCTGCGGGATGCGCCGGCACGCCGGTGCTGCAGATCGAGCGGCTGGTAAAGGTTTACCGCGGCGCCAGCACCCCCGCGGTCAACGGCCTCGACTTCAGCGTCGGGGAAGGGGAGATCTTCGGACTGCTCGGCCCCAACGGAGCGGGAAAGACGACCGCCATCTCCATCATCTGCACCCTGCTGAGGCAAGACAGCGGCCGGGTGCTGATCTGCGGGGAGGATACCGCGCTCAAACCCTCCGGGATCCGCAGCAGGTTCGGCCTCGCTCCGCAGGATATCGCGCTTTACCCAAGCCTGAGCGCCCGGGAAAATCTTTGCTATTTCGGGAGGCTCTACGGCCTTACCGGGCGGGCTCTTGCCAGCCGGATCGAGCAGTGCCTGGAGCTGGTGGGCCTTGCCGAGCACGCCGACCGGAGGGTGGACGCTTTTTCCGGCGGCATGAAGCGGCGCGCCAACCTGGCCGCGGCCATTCTGCACACGCCGCGCCTCTTGGTCCTCGACGAACCGACGGTCGGCATCGACGCCCAGTCGCGCAACATGATCCTGGAAAACCTGAAGGGGCTGCGCGATGCCGGCATGACGATACTCTATACCACCCACTACATGGAGGAGGCGCAGCAGCTCTGCAGCCGGGTCGCCATCATGGACCGGGGCAGCATCATTGCGACCGGCGCCCCGGAGGCGCTGGTGAGCCAGGTGGCGGGATGCGCCAACCTGGAGGACTACTTCCTGCATTTGACCGGGAAACAGCTGCGCGACTAACCCTTGGGTCGCGCAAAGGAGCACCTTTTTTGCCGCAACTGAAACGACTCCAGCTCGGAGAGATCCACGACCAGCCCTGGTGCCCCAGGGTGCTTCGCAACGCCGTGACCGATTTTCTCCAATACTCGGTGAACCACTGGGGACAATACACGCCGCTTCTGCCGACCCTCTGCTATTTCCTGCAGCGGGTGGAGGCCGAGCGCATCGTCGACCTCTGTTCCGGCGCCAGCGGCCCCTGGCAGCAGATGCACCGCACCGTCGGCCGCGCCTTCGGGGAATCGTTTCGCATCGTTTTGACCGACCGCTACCCGAACCTGGCGGCCTTTCGCCTGACCCGCGCGCTCTGCGGCGGTGTCGTCGATTTCAGGGAAGAGTCGCTCGACGCCAGCGCCCTGCCGGCGGGGCTCTCGGGTTTCCGGACCCTGTTCGGCTGCTTCCACCATTTTCATCCGGTTCAGGCCCGGGGCGTGCTGCAAAATGCGGTGGACTCCGGGCAGGGGATCGGCATCTTCGAGATGACCGACCGGCGGGCCGCTTCCCTACTGGCGATGCTTTCGGTCCCCTTTTTCGTGTTGCTCCACACGCCCAAGGTACGTCCCTTTAGCTGGTCGCGGCTGTTTTTTACCTACCTGTTGCCGCTGCTTCCCTGTCTCATCATGGTGGATGGCGTCATCTCCTGCCTGCGCTCCTACACGACGGAGGAACTGGCGCAATTGACCGCCTCCCTGATCGGTGCCCCCTACGACTGGGAGATCCGGCAGCTTGACTCGCCCAGGTCCCCCTTCCCGATCATCTATGCCATCGGCTGCCCCCGGGTGGCAGTGCAGGGGGAGGCGCAGCAGCAGGATCTCTGCACCTCCCAGACAGCAAATAACGCATGCGGGTCCCCAAAGCGATGCTAACCATCTGGGCAACTATTCTCAAAGAACTCCTGGAACTGCACCGGGACCGGGCCGGGCTGCTGGTGCTCCTGGTCATGCCGATGGCGCTCGTGTTGATCGTTTCGCTGGTGCAGGATAACGTCATGCAGGCAACCGGTCAGGCTCCCATCCGGGTACTCTTCGTGGACCGGGACCAGAGCTTTCTCGGGGCGGCGGTCGCCAAGCAGCTGAGCCGCGATGGAGGTTTCGAACTGGTCTCCCTGCTCAAGGGGGAACCGGCGACCCTGGAGAGCGCCAAGCGGGCGGTACTTAAGGGCGATTTCCAGTTCTGCATCATCATTCCGGCCGGAACGGGGGCCGCCTTCAAGAATATGGTCAGGGAAAGGGCTAAAACGGCCCTGGTCACCAAAGGTAGCAAACCGGCGCCCGTCGGGCTGTCACCCGATTCGGTCCCCTTTACCATCTATTTTGACCCCACCGTGCAGGGCTCCTTCCGCACGGCGGTGGTCAACGCGCTGCAAAGGGTTATGCTTGGCATCGAATTCCAGGAACAGGCGGCCGTGCTTGCCGTGACCCTCCCGGCGCAGATCTCCAAGGCGCTACCGATGAACCCCTGGATGGTCGCCGCTCCGGCCCCCGAGGTCAGCTTCAAGATGGACACGGCGCCGGTACTGAAGCTCAACGAGGAGGTCGCCTTTAATAGCCGCCTGCTGAAACGGCCGACTGCCGCCCAGCAAAATGTCCCGGCTTGGGCGCTCTTCGGCATGTTTTTCATCGTGGTGCCGCTTTCCGGCTCCCTGATCCGGGAGCGGCAATCCGGCACCCTGCAAAGGCTCATGACGATGCCGGTTTCCCCGCTCGCCATCCTGGCCGGCAAACTGAGCGCCTACGTGCTGGTCTGCCTGGCCCAGTTCACCCTGATGCTCGGCGCCGGCTGCTTCCTGTTGCCGCTACTGGGCACCTCCGGGCTCGCCCTCGACCAGCGGCTCCTGACTGTGGCCCCCATCGCGCTGGCCGCCGCTCTCGCCGCCGCAGGGTACGGCATCATGGTCGGCACCCTGGCCAAGAGCTACGAGCAGGCCTCGATGTTCGGTGCGGTCTCCGTCGTCATCGCGGCGGCCCTCGGGGGGATCATGATCCCGGTTTACGTCATGCCCCGTTACATGCAGGAGATCAGCTGCATCTCGCCGCTTGCCTGGGGTTTGAACGCCTTCCAGGAGGTGTTCGTGCGGGGCGGCAATCTGGGCGCCGTTTCCCGGGAAATATCTTTGCTTTTGGCCTTTTTTATCGTAACAATAACCACATCCTGGCTTGCGCTACGGCGCAACCGCGCCGGCGCATAATTCGATGCACCGGCCCGGGGACACGGGAATGGTAAAGGAGTTTGCAGATGTTAAACAGTTTAGAGCAGGAACTTTCGGAGATGATCATTGAGACCTGCCGGGTGGCCGGTCCGCTTTTACATGAGGTAACGCCCGATGCCGCGCTGATCGGTCCCGATTCGCCCTACGGCCTGGATTCGCTCGACGCGGTTGAAATTGTCGTGGCAGTGCAGAAAACCTATAATCTCAGGATCGACAGCCAGGAGTCGAGCCGCCAGGTGCTCCAGTCGCTGAGATCGCTTGCCGAGTACATTAGCTGCCATCGTGCTTGACCAAAGTGGGTTGGTACTCTTAAAAATGCTGCCCACTGGAAGATAAATAGCTCCCGGTGTATCAACCAGAGCCAGGATCCCTAGAGGATGCCTGGCTTTTTTATTCAGATATTCGCACTGTTTAATTTCCGGCTTTCTGGTATCTTTATCACATCCTGTATGAGACAGAAGGAGACACCTATGAGAGCCTATAAGTATTTCGTTGTTCTATGCGCCTTTCTTTCACTGAATAGTTTTCCGGTGCATGCTTCCGAAACCAAGAGCGAAACCGGAATGGAAGGTGAGCGCTCCCACGATCACGGAACCTGGAAGGATAAACGCTTTGCTGCGACCGTTGACGCAGAAGGAGTCCAGCGGGTGGAAATGGTGGGTGGTGAGTATTACTACAACCCCAACTACCTGGTAGTGCGGGTTAATAAGCCGGTGGAACTGAGGGTTAAGAAAGCGGCGGGATATATTCCGCACAACCTGATAGTAAAGTCGCCGGAAGCCGGGATCGCTTTCAACCTCGACCTGAAAGGCGATTTCCAGACCGTGAAGTTCACCCCCACAAAGATTGGCAAGTACCCCATGTATTGCGACAAGAGCTTATTGTGGTTCAAGACTCACAAGGAAAAGGGGATGGACGGTATCATCGAAGTGGTCGAGTGAGAAATTAGGGCTTGATGTTGTTTTTTACAATCTCCACAAAATCTGGCGATCTCGTCCCTCCCCCTTCAAGGGGGAGGACAGGAGGGGGATGGGGGTATCTGTGCGGTTACCCCATCCCCACCCCGACCCTCCCCTTGAAGGGGAGGGAGAGTTTCCTCATGGTGTTGACTAGTTGTAAAAGGCAAAAACTACAATCAGCCCTAACAGCTCGATTTCATAGGGAGAATAGTTGAACAGTGCCTGAGAGCGGGGGGACGCATGCAGTTTCCATTGGTAAGTAGGGAGCTGATAGCCTCCCTGAAGCTGTTGCACGGCCTATTCAACCTGGCTGTGACGGCGCTCTTTTTCTATCACGCCCGTAACGGACTGCAGATCAGGCGGGCGCGCCTGGCTGCCGGCGCTCTGCCGCTCCAAGCCAAAAAAAGGCACCGCCGGATGGGGCCGCTTCTTGGGTTACTCGCCGGGGCCGGCTTTTTGGCAGGGTTGATCCTGGTCCTGCTCGACACCGGGAAGTGGCTCAGCTTCCCTTCCCACCTGTACACCGGGGTGGCCCTCCTGCTGGTACTCTTAGTGAGCTACCGCGTGAGCCGGAAGATCTCCGGATCCGGCACCCGGGAACGGGACCTGCACTACCGGCTCGGGCTCGCCGCCCTTGCCCTTTTTCTGGTCGATGTCTGCCTTGGCATCGGGGTGCTGCTTTGAAGCCTTGCCGCAGAATAGGGCGTCTGTTACGGCGTCCTGTGGCTGCCGGCAAGGCGGCATGTCAAGGAGCACGGGCCATAAAGCCTGCCAGGTCGGCCAGTCGTGCCCACCCGGCGCTGTAGCCACCTGTCCTGCCGGCAGTACTGCGGCAAAAACCGCGTTGTCCGCCGCAAAGCGGTCGCTCGTGCCAACTCCCAGGAATACCCTCCCCGCGCTTTTGCTCCCTGAAGTGTAATCCCTCAAGGTAAGCCAGATCTCGCGGTCCAGAGTCGGCTTCCCTTCCGCTGTGGGATGCCAGCGGGCAAGTCCGCCCGAGCCGACAATCTCCTTCCGAAGCGTTCCGTCCCCCAGGTAGGGCGCCAGCAGGAATATCCCCGCCAGATCGCCCGGATAGGCGGCGTCGTAGAGGATGGCGCCCAGTCCCCCCATGGAAATCCCCGCCAACCAGATCTCATTGTAGCCCTCGGCTTTGGCGGGGAGGATGACGTCCTCCCTGAGCCGCTGCAGCAAGTTGCGCTTCGCGTAGTAGCCGACATGGGCCTCCACGCCAAGGATGTCGACGGCTTCGCCCCGGCGCGTCAGCATCCCCACCAGGCCTTCCTTTTGGTAACTCACCACCGTGTCTCCGCGACCCGGAAGCAGTACCACCAGGGAGCGGCGCTCCGTTTGCGGCGCACGTTGAAAGGAAACCGTCTTCATAGGGACTGACGTGGCCGGAATGCAGGACGCCAGGAGCCAGGGTAGGGACAGTAATAGTAGCAGGCGGCGCAGGTACATGGTTCACCCCGTGAATGGTACGTTAAGCCGAACTATCTCCCCACCAGGAAATTTCCCAGGAAGAGCAGATCGAGCGGGGCCTTGGCAAAGCAGTTCAGGGCGTCATCCGGCGAGCAGACGATCGGTTCCTGGAGATTGAAGCTGGTATTTATCAGCACAGCATGGCCGGTCAACTTCTCGAAATCGAGCAGGAGTCGGTACAGCTCGGCATTGCTCTCCAGCGAAACGATCTGGATTCTCGCGGTTCCGTCCACATGGGAAATCCCCGGAAGCGTAGCACGATACTCGGGTTTCACCTTCGTGGTGACCAGCATGTAGCGGGTCAGCTCCGAGAGCGGTTCCTGGAGCTCGAAGTACTTCAGAGCCGCTTCCCTGGTGGCTACGGGGGCGAAGGGCCGGAAGTATTCCCTTTTCTTGACCTCTGCATTGAGATACTCGCTTACCCCCGGCTGGAGCGGGCTGGCCAGGATCGACCTGTTGCCCAGGGCCCTGGGTCCGCTTTCCATGCGCCCCTGGAACCAGCCGATGATTTTATCTTCGGCGAGCGCCCGGGCCGCTTCCTGCCAGGGTTCTGCCACGGAGCGATAGGTCTGGCCGCGCCTTTCCAGGCAGGCGGCGATCTCCCCGGCGCCGTAGGCCGGGCCCTGGTAGGGGGAGAAACTGGGGCTCTCGGCAGGTGTTTCCCCGCAGCAGGCAAAGGCCGCGTACAGTGCGGCACCGGCGGCGCCCCCGCTGTCGGAAGGAAAGGGAGGGACGAAGACCTTGGCGTAGCTGGAGCTTTGCAGGATTTCCCGGTTGATGTCGCAGTTCAGGAATAACCCGCCGGAAAGGCAGAGGTTTTCGTGGCCGGAAACGGTCGGCGCGTGGCGCACCATGTGCAGGATCGCCTCCTTGATCCGGTTTTGCATGCTGAAGGCGATGTCGAAATGACGCTGTTCGAGAGGTTCCTCCCGCTTTCTCTGGGGGCCGAATTCCCGGCCCAGCCCGGTTTCGCTGTAGTACCAAAGTCCCAGGTATTTCTGGTTCGAAATGGCGTACTGCCCGTTTGCTTTCAACTCGATAATGCGCCGAAACGCCTCCTGAAAGCTGTCAGTGCCGTAGGAGGCGAGGGCCATGGTCTTTCCTTCCTGGTAATTCTCGAAGCCGAGGAAGTTGGTGAAGGTCGTATAAAGAACGCCGAGGGAGTTCCAGATGGGGGCCTTCCACTTCAATTCGAAGCGGTTGTCCCGGACCGAAAAAACCGAGGTCGAGCAGTCCTCGCCATGCCCGTCAGCGACCAGTATGTCGGCCGGTTCACGGTTGAAGGGAGCCAGGTAGTAGCTGGAGGCTGCGTGGGCCAGATGATGATTGACAAAGACCACCCGCCCCTTGAACTGTCCCGGGTAAAGCCTTTTGATGGTCGACAGCAGCCTCAGCGAGGCGGCAATGGAGCGCAGGTTCTTGGGCGGCCGGGCATGCTTCATGACCTTGTAATAGATGACCGGGGCCAGGACCATCTTGATCGCTTCAGCCACGGCGGATTTATACGGGTTCCAGTTGTAGGCGATGACATCGACGTCGGCGAGCCGGACCTTTCCCTGCTTCAGCACGTACTCTATGGCACTGACAGGAAAGCTCCGGGTGTGCTTGATCCGGTCCAGTCGCTCCTCCTCCACGTTCGCGACCAATCGGCCATCGATTACCAGGCAGGCCGCAGAATCATGAACAAAGGCAGATAGACCGAGGATAACCATGGATATTTGTTCCCTATACTGCGGTTAGCAGCATGTAGGCGACCGAGAATCTGCCGCTTTCTGGAATCATGCAAAGGATGCTGTCGCCGCGGTTCAGACGCCCGGAGTGGAACAACTCCTCCAGCATGATGTAGATCGAGGCGGAGCCGGTGTTCCCCTTGCTGGAAAGGTTGCTGAACCAGCGCTCCGGCGGGATGGCAAAGCCGATCTCCGCCATCTTGTCCTGGAGGGGCTGACGGAAGTAATCTGAAGAGTAGTGGGGGAGAAACCAGCTGACGCTCTCTGGAGCGAGCCCGTGTTTGGCAATGACCCGGGTCAGGGTCCGGTTCACGATGGTGTCGATGATCTCCCGGTTCAGTAGTTTCACGTCCTGCTTGATCAGGAAGGCGCCGGCGCCGGTTGCCCCGGCGGCCAGGGAGCGCCAGCCGGTGATGCTGCCATCGTCGTTTTTCACCGCGCCGGCGTACATGCAGGTCTCCATCTCGCCTGCGAAGGAGAGGTGCTCGATCCAGTCTATCTTAAGGGACAAACGCCCGGGCGAGGGGGCCGCGCTGATAAAGGCCGCACCGGCTCCGTCGGAGAGCATCCAGCGCAGGAAATCCGCATCGAAGCAAAGGCTCGGGCAGGATTCGACGGCAGCGCTTTTGTCGGCAGAGACGGCGTTGAAGAGCTCGGCCCGCATGAAGCTGGAGGCGAGTTCCGACCCGGTCGCCACCGCGTTGCGGGTCGCCCCGGCCGCCACGCTCAGGGCCGCGTATTTGAGCGCGCTGATCCCGGAGAGGCAGATGCCGGACATGCTCGACACCTCGCAGGGAGCGCTCCCCAGGGCGCCGTGCACCATCAGGCCGTGTCCCGGCATGAGCTGGTCGGGGGAGGAGGTGCCGCAGGCGAGGCATTCTATCTGGTCCAGGTGGAACCCCTCGTGGGGGCGCAACCGGCGCACCGCCTCGGCGGTCAGCTGAGCGTTGGTGTGGGTGAGCCGGCCGGTCGCGGGGTCGATGGCGTAGTAACGCTCCCGGATCTTGTTGTTTCTGAGGATGACGGCCCGGGTGCGCGAGGGGGTCTGCTGGGCCATGCCGAGCACCTTCTCGATGTTCTGGTTGTCCACCGGCTCATTGGGAAGAAATGCTGCGATATCGGTTATATATGCATTCATTGCGGGCCTGCCCTCTATAGTTTCGCGTTGGCGTGGAACGACTGGATCAGTCTGGCGTACTGCTGGTAAAAGCGCTTTTCCCCGAGACGGGTCGGCAGGACCGCATTGGTGAGCGTGTAAAAATCGAGATCCCGGATGATGATGTCCTTTTGCAGCCCGGCGTAAAGTGCTGTCCCCGGCAGCGGGGTCAGCACCGTCAGGATCGGCAGTTCGATGGCGTGCCTGGTCACATAGCTCTCCAGCGCGTCGAAGTGGGCGTCGTCGTAATCGGGCGAGATGATGAAGTCGCCGACGATGGTGATGCCGAGTTCGTGCAGGATGGCTATCGCCTGGTCATTGACCGCGACGCTGTTCTCCTTATTAAGAAAGCTGAGCCCGTCGTCGGAGATCTCTTCGAAGCCGATCACCACGGAGCGCAGGCCCGCTTCCTTCCAGGTGCGCATCAGGGCAGGGTGGCGCACGACCGTGTCCGAGCGCACGTCGGCGATGAAATGCTTACGGATTCCTGCGGCAACGATCGCCTCGGCCAAAAGGCGCGCATGCCCGGTGTTCCCGAAGGTGTTGGCGTCGACCAGGCGGACCACCGGGATGTCGCCCAAAAGCTGGATGTCCCTGATGACCGACTCGATCGAGTGGGTCAGGTAGCGGCCGTCGGTAAGGGAGCTTATGCAGCAAAAGGAGCAGCTGTAGGGGCAGCCGAAGGCCGACGCGACCATGCCGAGACGGGAGCCGAGCGCCGAGAGGACGTAGCTGGAGCGGTAGCCGGCGACCAGGTCGTAGCGCGGGGGGGCCTGTTCGGCGAGGTCCGCTGCTGCGAAATTTCGGGGGGTAAAGGTGAGCTGACCCTGCACTCGGGTCGCAGCCACCCCGGGGATCGCGGCGACCGGGCCCCCTGCTGCCAGTGCCCCGACGAGCTCGGCGAGACTTTCCTTCCCCAGGCCGACGATGACGTAATCGATGCCGGGCTGGTTGAAGAAGGCGGGGTCGCAACTGGCGTGGATGCCGCCTGCTACGACCGTGGCGCCGCAGCTCTCCTTCACCTCGCGGGCCAGTCGCAGCACCGTGTTGGCTTCGCAGGTGACCGCGGTGAAGGCCGCCAATTCCGGCCTGAAGCAGTCCAGGGTCTGCTGCAGGGCGTCCGGCTCGACCTTCAGGTCGAGAATCCGCACCTCATGGCCGGCCAGGTTCCCGGCCAGCACTTCAAGAGCCAGGGGTTCGCCGCGAAAGATCTGGCGGATCGACTCGATACCGTAACGCTCCTCCGGGATGCTCCGGCCGCAGTTGGGTGGGTTGATGAGTAAAATTTTCATCGGGCTTGCACCTTTTTCACCATGGTGCCCTGACCAGACGTGGAGCGGTCACCCCTGCGCAGGGTGCGCACCAGGGCATAGGTGAGGAGCGCCCCGATGCAACCCAGCAGCGGCCCGATCAGTAGCGCCCCGATCAGCCACTCCCAGAGCCGGTGAGGCAGCTCACCAAGCAGCGTTTGCCTGTTGAACTGGCGCCAGAAACTACCGTAGATCAGGTAATGTCCGAGCTCTACGCAGAGAAACGGCACGAAAGGAGCACAGCAGACGTTGCTGGCGCCGACCGCTGCCAGCTTATTCAGGTGCAGCCGGTGGCTGGCGTAAACGATGGCCGCGATGCCAAAGGGGATAATGGGAAGCGCCCCGAGGAAGATGCCGACCCAGACCGCGGCGGCCAACTGCGCTGCGCTGGAATGTTCCCGGCTAATCGCCTTGAAATAAGCGGCCGGCTGAAAGATGCTCGGCGCCTTTTCGGCGTCGCCCTTTTCCCGGAACAGCCGGCGGTGCGGCCAGGGGATCAGCGAGCGGGTCACCAAAAAGGTGTGCAGGCAGCTTAGACGCAGGTTGTCCTTTAATTTGTGGAAATGCGAGATGCGCTGGTCTCCCGGCGGGTAATAGACCGAAACCGGGGTGGAGCAAATCGGCAGCCCGGCCCAGCGCCCGCGCACCAGCACCTCTATCTCGAAGGTGTAGCGCCGGGAAAGGAACCGGGAGCTCCGCAGGAAGTCCACCGGGTAAAGCCGGTAACCGCTCTGGGTGTCGGGCAGGGTCTGGCCGCACTCAAGCCGCACCCAGAAATTGGAGAAGTCCCGGCCAAAAAGGCTGGAACGCGGCACGTTCAGGGTCTCCATCCTGCGCGCGCCGATGACGATGCAGGGCCAGGAGGAGCTGGCGGTTGCCAGGAGCAGCTGCGCGTCGGCGGGGTCGTGCTGGCCATCGGCATCGATGGTCATAATCGCCTGGTAGCCCAGGCTTCGCGCCAGTTGCGCCCCCGCGAGGATGGCACCCCCTTTCCCCCCGTTTACCGGCAGCCGGTGGCGCTCGATGGGCAGATCGGCGACGGAGTCGAGGCTGCCGTCCGTACTACCGTCATCGATCACGAGAACGTTAAAACCCTGGGCGAGCGCCCCCTCAGCCACCGCGCGCAGCGTCGCCGCGTGGTTGTACACCGGGATCACCACCAGGGTTCTCGGCTCGGTCGCGGCTTCCAAGGGCTGGTAAAAGGTCGCGACCTCGCTCATATGCCCTCCAACGCTTGGGCCGGCCGGGTGGTGGCTGCAGCGGCGCCCCGGCGGGCAACCACCTCAAGCAGCATGCCACCGGAGAGAAAGGACTTTAAGAGATGGGAGGAGACGGCTATCTGCTCGAACCCGGCAGCCCTCAGCATCGCCACGATTTCCCGGCGGCTGTGGGCCTGGAGCCAGAGCCCCTGCCGCATGGCGTTGCCAATCTGGGTGAAGAACCGGAACAGGGAACTGCGGGCGGTGATAAAATAGATCGCGCCCCCGGGCTCGATCTGGTGCGCCAGCCGGAGGAAAAAGGTCGGGAGATCGGTCAGGTATTCCAAGGCCGAAAAGGCGCAGACTACGGAAAAAGGACCTTCGAGTTCCATCTGCTCCACGTTTCCCTTCAGGGCTCTGATGTTTGTTATCCCTTCGGCGGCCGCCTTCTGCTCCAGAAGTTTCAGCATGTTGCCCGAAATGTCCGCGGCCAGCACCTCGCTGCAGTTACGAGCAATGTCCAGGGTAAAGATGCCGGTGCCGGCACCGATTTCGAGCACCCGGTCGGCACCGGCAAAGAGCACCGGGAGCCGGGCCGAAAAGAGCCGGTATTCAGTGGAGCGCGACAGCGACACCTTGGAGGTAAACTGCTCCTGATCATAGGTTTCGGCCAGCCCGTTGTAGAACAGCTCGGCCGCATTCGGCCCGGAGTCCGAGGCACCCCACTGCATGACCTCCTTGCCGATAAGCCGGCCCAGCGGGAGGATCTCCAACCCCTTCCCCTGCACTCCCTCGATGAGGTCGCTAAACTCCTGCAGCAGCTGCGTCACCCCTCCTATTCGGGGTGTCACGTCATGGAGCAGGATGATGTCGCCAGGAGCCACCTTGGCCAGCAGCTTCCCCGCCAGCCGCGCTACCCGCCGATTCCCGAAGTCCGCGGCGCGCAGGCTGAAATTGACGCAGAACATGCCGTTTTCCAGTAGCACCCGCCAAAGGCGGGAGTTGGTAATGCCGACCGGTGGGCGAAAGGCGAGCGGCACGATGCCAAAGCTAAGAAAGACGCTCTGCGCCGAGGCGATCTCGCGCTGCAGGGTGCTGCGTCGCTTCAGCATCAGCAGGGGGGAGTGACTGTAGGAATGGTTGCCGACCGTATGCCCCCCCGCTAGGATCGCCCTCATGATGTCCGGGTAGCGTTCGGCACGCGCACCGGTCACGAAGAAGGTTGCCGGCACCCCGTGGCGCGCCAGGAGTTCCAGGACCCTCGGAGTGACCTCCGGATCGGGCCCGTCGTCGAAGGTGAGGGCCACGCCTTTGGCCCCCTTCTTTCCCCTGCTGATGATGGGGAGAAAGAAGCTGAGTCGGGGGAAGAGCGGGGTGATGCAGCAGATGAGAACAAAGATAGCCAGCGGCAGAGGCGCTAAACCAATATTTAAAAAAAGTAAGGCTATAAAGAGTTGAAAGGCGCCCAGGGCAACTATATGGGCTGGAGACAGCGGGCAGATCATCAATAATTTCCTTGGGCTTATTTGGAGGGGGCAATCCGGTATGGCCGCTTGCAGTGCGGGAAAATCCCAGCATTACGAGGCTCGCATAATGACCGAAATCGGTTGAAAAGTCAAACAGAGGCTGTAAATCATGGTGTTATGTCGTTTCCGGTCGCGGTCCTTACCTTTATCGACTGCAGCAAGCTGTCCCAGGCGTCGAGGTACGCCGCGCTGTTGCACTGGAAGGCGTTACAATGACCTCCTCCCTCTATGATGTGGAGCCTTTTGGGAGGAAAGGCCCGGGCGAAGAGCCGCATGGTCATCTCCAGCGGTACTACGGGGTCCTGGTCGCCATGGATGAGTAACAACGGCACCGCAGAGCTGCCTATCTTGGAGATGTTGTCAAAGGGGAGGTTGATGCCCCACCAGCCGACCGTGTAGTAGGCAAGTGGTGAAACGAACTTCACTATCTCGTTTATCGAGGTGAAGGAGCTTTCCATGACCAGCCCCGCAGGTGGAGCTTCCAGCGCCATCTGGAGCGCCACTGCTGAACCCAGGGATTGCCCGAAGAAAATCATGCTTTCGCGAAGCCACCCTTGTCCTTCCAGGTAGGCTAGCGCCCCGCGGGCATCCTGGTAGAGATCGTTTTCCCGAAACGGGTCCCCCTCGCTATTGCCGTAACCACGATAATCGAAGATAAAGACAGGAAAGTCGCTGCTATGCAGTAAGTTCAGGTACTCCAGGTTATCCGACAAATTTCCGGCGTTACCGTGAAAAAAGAGCACCAACGGTTTATTTGACGCCGCGGGCAGGAACCAACCGTTCAGTTGCACCCCGTCCTGGGCCGGGAACCAGATGTCGTCGTAGGCGATGCCATATTTGTCAGGAGTGGCAGGGAGTTCTTTTTCGGTAATGAAAACATAGCGGTTCAAAACGGAGCAACCGCCGAGGCTGAGTAGGAAAAACAGCACGATGACACAGCGGGCGACGCGCCACCTGCGGCGTGCCGCATCCGCTTTTTCCTTAATGTGCGCACCTCTGACGGCCGCATCCCGCCCAAGCGCCAATGAATAACTTTTTGGCATCAGGTTCCCTTCGAGTAGCCAAGCTGGAGTCGTGTTCCGTCAGCTCTTTTATAATTATTATAACTAATATATTAGTGCATTACCCTCTGGAGTGTGTTATTCGCGAATAAAAATGAGTTTTTTGAACGTAGCTGCCGATAAATAGTAGCTTCAACCTCGAAGCAGTCCGCAATATTATTCTGAAACAGAGCGCCTCCGCATATTTTAAAGCGCCGCTTTTGTGCCATGTTCACGAGACCTCTGACAGACTTCTGGCGCAAGGCCAAGTTTTCTCCGAACCGGAGGGGGGCCAGAACTCCACGAAGAAAGGCCCCTGATTTGTGTCAGGGGCCTTTCTTAATGTGGTAGGAATGAGAGCGAACCTCCGGCCCGCTGCTCCCGAAGCAGGTGTGATACCCTGTCCTCGCGCACACACTCCGGTGTGATTTATGGAGCTACTTAAGAACACCTGTTACTGAGGGATCGTTGAGTAACGACTCGAGTTTCTTCTTGAACGCCTGCGGAACGGCTTCTTTTGCATGCGCTGGCGGGGACCAAAGACTTCCACCAAGCTGATCTTCACCCTTCACCTTTTGTTCGGCCAGTATTGATCCCTGATTGTCCATCAGATCCAGAACGAGATCGTAGGTAAGTCCTGTGTTTTGATAGGTGCTGGAAAGCCATTCGTTGATATTTAGTAATATCAAGCTCTTAGCGTTTGTTGCCTTTAGCTTGCCGGTGACCTCGGCTGGGGTTTCATTTGGGCCAACAAACACAGTAGTGCAGACAAATCCCTTTTTCTTTAGGGAGGCGCAAATGACGGAGGTCATATCGTCTGCCAGCGGTTTGCCGCTTTCAGTACTTAAATTGAAAGGATTTCCGAAACCGCCACGGAGATTGCCGACGTAGGTCTTATCTTTCTCGCCATTTTTAACATAAGGCCGACTGTCTAGTGATGCAACGGCCACTTGACTGCTACCTGAAGCGTTCAGCCCAAGCTCAGTTTCGTGATAACTGATTCTTTGACCCACCGCACAACCGCTCATTACTACTACCAATGCCAGCATCACGATACTTCTGGTTACCATTTTCACGAATTTCTCCTTTGTTTGACTCCGAGGAAGTGATTGTACCGAGATAATGCAGTATCTCGATAAGCAACCTGAGTTTATGTCAGTAAATATTAGTTGCTGCCGGAGAAAATCTTATATACGTAATGGTAGTAATTTGCAAGGGTTAAGAGGACGAAGTCGCTGGTGAAAAACTCTTGGTTTGTCTTTTGCTGCTCGTTAATCGCGCGCTCAGTCCGAGGATGCCGCTTGAAAATTTTTATTCAAGATCTTCTCGAGTCCTATAATGTTGTAGGGCTTTGTTAACGTTGCACTGAAGCCGAACTTGGCATACTCTGCCATGACCGGGTCATTTGAATAACCGCTCGATACAATGAGAAACGCAGTCTGATCGAGCTCCAGTATTCGCCTGGCGGCTTCTTTACCCCCCATTCCCCCCGGCACCGTTAGGTCCATGATGACTGCGCCAAAAGGCACTTCGGCTGCCATTGCAGCATGGTAAATGGCGATGGCCTGCTCACCGCTACTACAGGTCTGCACCTCATACCCTAGCGTCAGGAGCATCTCTGCTGCCAGCTTTCTGATAACCTCCTCGTCGTCCATGACAAGAATCGGACCGTGAGTATGCTTTTTCCCCGGTAATACCGACAACGCGATCTTTTTTTCCACGGCTTGCTGCTCGCTTGCCGGCAAAAGGACCACGAAGGTGGTACCCACTCCCTCCTGGGAGCTCACGTCGATATGGCCGCCATGCTTATTGATGATCGAATGGACCGACGCCAGGCCAAGCCCGTTTCCGGACGCCTTGGTGGTGAAATACGGGTCAAAGATATTTTTCTGGTTCTCCACCGAGATGCCGCAACCGGTATCCGCAAAGGAAAACTTAAGGTAGCTTCCGGACGGCAGGCACTGCTCATTGAGTTCGCCAAGGACTGAGTTCTCTGCCGATATCCGAATGACACCGCCTTCCGGCATCGCCTGGGCAGCATTGATGATGATGTTGTTGAACGCCTGGCTGATCTGCCCTTCATCGACCTCCAGGGACTTGAGGTCCTCGGCGATAATTATCTCGCTCTGCGCCCGGGAACCGCGCAAAACAAGTGAGGCAGAAGCTTCGACGATCCTCCTTGCGGTCACCAGCGTCTTGATCGGCTGGCTCCCCCGGGCAAAGGTCAGCAGCTGCTGAGCCAGGTCCGCGGCACGCTGGCAGGCGTCCTCTGCCTGCACCAGGAGTCCCGAGGACCGGTGGGAGCTCTCCAGTAACATGCGCGCCAGGGAAATGCTGCCGACGATGCCGGTCAGGATGTTGTTGAAATCGTGAGCGATCCCCCCTGCCAGCACACCAAGCGATTCCAGCTTCTGGTTCTTGATCTGCTCGTTTTGCAACTTGCGTTGTTCCGTTATGTCACGGGCAATGGAGTTGATTTGCTTCAGGGTCGTGCCGTCGTAGGTCAGGTTGATGGTCCAGAGCATGTCGTGGACCTCGCCGGTCCCGGTTACCTGCCGGTTTTCCAAGGTCGTGGAGCGCACACGGTTGCTGACCCAGGTCCCAAACGCTGCTGTTGTTCTGGCCCGGTCCTCAGGATGAATGAAATCGAAGGCGCTCCGGCCCACGCATTCGGCTGCCGGACACCCGAAATACTTCTGAGCATTTTTGTTCACATAGAGAAAGCGCCCCTCCGGGTCCACCTGAGTTACCAGGTCGCTGGTTCCCTCGACGAATTCCCGATAAAGTGCCTCACTCCTTGACAGCGATTCCTCCGCCCGCTTGCGCTTCGAAATGTCGATGATGGATCCTTCCAAAATCCCCGCTTCGGAGGATAGGGTCAGCGAAATCAGACAATCACGCACACCGCCGTTTTTAGTGAGCAACTTCACTTCGAAGTCCACGACACTTCCGTCGGCGTCAAGTCTGCGCAGAATGTCGGCGCGTTTTCCGGGCTCTGCATAGTGGACCAGGACAGATTTTCCCATCACATCTTCACGCGTTCCGCCGAGAATTTCGAAGAATTTCTCATTGGCATTCATGACTTCAGACCCGTCAAGCCTGGACCTGAACATGGCGACTGCACTATTGTTGAAGAGGTTATAGATTTCGACGCGTCCCTTGTTCAGGAGATACTCTGCACGCATATGCCCGGTGACGTCTGCCATCATGACCTGCATATATGGCTTGGAGTTGACGGTGAAAACTTCTGCAAAATAGAGGGTATGGAGGATTTCGCCGGATTTGCGGCGCATTTGCGTCGAGCGGTTCTGGACCTTGCCACGCTCTCCGATGGTCCTGATGATGTCGTCGCGCTCCAGGCCGTCGACATACAGTCCGAGTTCGGTCGTCGTTTTGCCAATGGCTTCGTGAAGTTCATACCCGAAGAGTTTGAGCCAGGCGTCATTCACCTCGACCAATCTGCCGCTGTCCGTTTCACCAATGCCGATGGCGACCGGAGCGTTGTCGAACACATTCCTGAACCGGGACTCGCTCTCCTTGAGCGAGTATTCTGCCTGTTTGCGCTCTGCTATCTGCCTTTTCAGGGTGTAAATCCAGAAGAAGAGAGCCAGGCTCAGGACCAGGAGGGTCACCGAGGAGGCGAGGGCAATGGTGCGCGTCAGCCCTTCCCTGGTCATGATAACGATCTGTTGGCCGGACCACTTTTCCCGAAGCTCCTTGAGAATGCCCTGGCGCTTGATTTGAGCCAGAGCGTGGTTCAGCTCCTGGACGAGCTGAAGGTTTCCCTTCCTAACCGCAATGGCCGCAGCCTTGGTGGCAAAAGGGGGTGCGATTGCCCTGATATTCCCGATTTGCTCCTGCTGCAGATGGTAGGATATGACCCATTTGTCCCCTGCGAAGGCCTGAATGGTCCCTTTTTCCAGCTGACGCAGCCCATCCTCATGGTCGGCTACCACGACCAGATGAACCAGTCCGCTCTTTTCCAGAAGCTGTAAAGGGAAGCCGCCAGCAATCACGCCGACACTCTTTCCCTGAAGATCCTCCAGACTCGAGATCAGGGTCTGGTCGGCTCTGACAAACAGGGAATATTCCAGCTCCATGACGGTGTCGGTGAAGTCGTAGATGGACTTGCGCTCTTCAGTAATCGCCAGTAAACCCGCGGCGTCGGCGTCTGCACGCTGCACCATCTGCTGGGCCTTTTCCCATTCCAGCAGTGTTACAGTCATTTCACGCCCGCTGGCCTTACTCAGGGCGTTAACGATGTCGACATAGAGCCCCTTGGCAGCGCCATTTTCTGAGAATTCAATGGGGGGATAATCCTGGTTTCCGACAAAGCGGATTGGTTGAGCGAAGGCAGCTGCCGTAACAAAGAGGAGTAAGGCTATGAGAAGAACCGAGGAGATGAGAAGTCTGGGTAATAACCGGTGCTTATAAGTAAAAACGATCATGCGCGGTCCATGTCTAAGGCGTTTAAAAGTGTTACTCCATTGAAGGCTTCTTTGGAGGGGTGATCGAAAAACGATTTTGCAGGGAGCACTGAGCCCGTGGCTTTCATACTCTTTACCATGGCTAGCGTAACCTAGCACATTATGGCTTAGAAAGATACTTATCGGGGGGATGATACGGTTCCCATTGTTTCCCCCGGGGATCATACTGCCGCTTCCTTTTTTGGGGTCCCCGGGGCAAAAAAAGGCCGTGACCCAAGGAGCAGAGCGCACGGCGCAAAATAGTATCTCGTTGCTTTGGCAAGTATCGCTGAATCAGGCCGGTGCCAAATTACCTGCCTGCCCCACCGCTGCCTTCTGCAGCGCCAGCGCCGGCGCCGGCCCCTGTCTCCCTGCCAGAACCTGGCACCGCAGTGCCGCCCGTGCCGATTCCCTTACCGGAATTGGGACCCATGGCCCCGCCGGCACCCGAACCAGTGGAACTTCCGGTGCCGACATTACTGTTGTCGGAACCCGGCGTCCCGCCAGCACCCGGACCGCTGACACCGCCAGTACTGTTGTTACCATTATCACTGCCCGTGGTTCCGTCTGTCCCCGTACCCGCCGAGTTCCCTGAGCCGATTCCGGTAGCATTTCCCCCCGCTGCGTTGGAACCGGCGCAGTAACTGGCACCCGCTGTCATTCCGATTAAAGCGGCGACAGCTAGCGCTGTCATAATGGCCTGTCTTGTTTTTTGCATGTCTTAACCTCCCTTGGTCTTTTACTCGCTCACAACGGCTTAGGAGCGTATTGACTGGTCTGACACCTGTATAATCCGGATTGATTCTCGCAAACTGAAAGCACAAACTACCACTACCGGCAGCCATAGCATTGCCATTACCAACGAAATAATTGCTAAGAGCCATCTCCTTTCACTCCCTCCCCATGAATTCTGCAGGAAGGATCGCATTCCCGGAACTTGCACCCTTATAGAGTAGGCCAACGACCCAAAAAATGGGAATCAGCCAAAGGAATGATGCTTGGGTATGGAAAAAGAATGAGTGCTTGGCACCTGTAGTCCTGAATTTTAACCTTAGCCCCTGACTGCCACCCGCAGATTTCCAATACATTAACAGTTTCACATCTGATATGGGTCCGTGCTAAGATGAAGATACGTGTTCGGGCGAAAGAGCCCGACTCTGGTTCGTCTGGATCCTACCCGGAAGGCTCCGGTCTTCCTGCAAACGGAAGAGAGCATGGTGAATGGTAATGAAATACCTACTAATCTTGGCGTGCATATCGATTACCTGGTCGGCTAGCGCGGCTTGGGCTTCCCGGCTCTCACTGATAAACGGCGGCATCACTGGTGCGAACGATAGTCGCAGTGTAGGAAGTGTCGTCGGAGGGCCCAAGGAGAAGGTGAATTTGCTGCCTCTGTCAGTCGAACTCTCGTTGAAATCCGCTCTCGACTCAATTCCTTGGGACACAAACTTGAATACAACCAGACTAAAAGAACCACGTAAGACTAAAAAGAGCTACACAGGACTCCCGGCCAGCCGCCTGTTCAGGTCAGGTGTCAACTTGAGCGACAATGTTCCAAACTTGACGCTGCAACTGGGTGGGGGTAATGCTTTTCAAGACGTCATGAACTTTGCTAGAAGCGTGGCATCCGGGACGCACTGGGAACGGGGAAGTAAGGATGCCGAGTCACGTCAGGTCGGTTACGTGGGACTTCTCTATCGGCTCAACAGTATCCAGATCACTGCGGGGTATAACACGGCAGGCGATAACAGTGCGGGGTATAAAAATCAAAGAGGAGTGGTTCTAAGCATCGGCAGGAGCTGGTAACCTCAATCCGAGTACGATCCATTATCGACCGCTCTTATCGGTCGAGTTCATCTGAGTCCCGCCGGCGCAGGACTCAAGAAGAGTTCTTGCAGCATTGATAGCGTGTGGTAAATTTATCAGTAAGCTTGTCAGACAAGGTATTTACTAGACAAATTGTGAGGTTAAATAGAAGTGGGGTGGAAATATGTCTATTTGTTCAAGGTGCATGGGCGCTGGGACGATTGAATGTCCAGCATGTGATGGAAAAGGACGCATTAACTCATCAAATTCGGCAGAATATTGTTCTGAATGCCATGGAGGACCTAACATTGATTGTCCTGAATGTAAGGGTCAAGGCGGATCATAGGCTCTCACCTATTAGACCCGCTAATCATTCGCGGCAGAAACTCCCTCCCTTTTAAGGGGAGGGTAGGGTGGGGATGGGGTAAGATGTGGATCCCGATTTTATGCCGCCGTCAACCGCAGTCTTAAATACGGATGGCATTCTCTAGCTCAACCAGCATCTCTTCGGTATTCTCCATCCGGTGTCCACCCGTTTCAAAGATGACGACCTTGGCGTTTTCCGTGAGAAAATCAATGGCGAATTTCGGATCGACCACGGTGTCGTCCTGGCAAACGAGCAGGGTAACCGGCAATGATGGTTCCCGTGTCGGCGGCTCTCCGTAGTAATTGAGTGAAGGGTTGAGCAGGATGCAGCCTGAAGCATTTAGTTGCGAAGCCCATTTCAAGGCCCAGTAGCCGCCGAGTGAGCTTCCGATTAGGTACAGGACTTTGTTGTGGAGAAAGGGGATCCGGCCAAAGTAATTCTTGAAGAATGCGTCGATCTCCTCAAATGATCTCTCTTTGGGCCTGTAGTCTGGGACCGACACTATCGATTCAGGGAACCTGTCTTGAATCTCCTGAGCCTTAGAAGAATTTTTCGGGTCTGACTCTTTCCCATGGATGAATATGATGTTCATGTCTTCGGTTCCTCCGGCAGCAAGCATACAGTTTTCTGGACTAATGGTCAATTTTGCTATTGGCCGTTATCTTATCTCTCCGCTTGAGTATTAAGTCAGAATCCGAAGCTTAATCCCGATGGACAACTGGATCCGGCAAGGGTCTGATTGACTAGACGATAAAAAAGAAAAACGCCGTAACCTCTAGCTGTGCCAGGGATTTACGGCGTTTTTGTGAATATCAAGGGCCACTTCAGAAAACGGCCAGACGCGCCCTTACAGTCCTATCCCTTGCTCCGCCCTCTTACGGCTGAAGGCACCGAGATCCGAGTCAACAACAGCAATGTGTGTCAGTAGCCAAACTTTCAAGAACGAGAGTATGTCCATGGTAAGGCGACCTTTGTCCAACTCTGATACCTTATTTAAAAACCGCTTATGGTCGAGTATGTGTTCATCCCTATTGGGATAGCCGTTTTCTAACATCCACGCCTCTTCTTCGGCCAAATGGTCGGTCACGTAGCTACCCAACAAACTTACCACCTCATTGTAATCACTGGAATCATTTTTACCGCAAACAATCAGATGGCAAATTTTGTCAATTAGCATGATCAATTTTTGGTGATCATCGTCTATTTGATCAATTCCGGTAATGTATTTATCATTCCATTTCTGCATTTCCTGACTCCTGTCAACCCTCGGTTTATTCAAAAGGCAATTTTATTGAAAAACCAGGTCTTTTTTTGCTTCTGACCTGGTCCCGTCAGCTTTTTTGACGGTGCATTTGCTTAACAGATATTGAGTCCACTCCCCAGCAGAAACTGGCGCAGCTAGCGCTGCAATTACTTCAGCGCTGCCGTGCAGCTCTGCCGCCACGGTTGATGGTAACCCGAGAGGCACCGCTGTTTAATGGTGGGTTGCTTCGGCCGCCTCCCGGTAGAACCGGTAACCGTTCTTTCCCTCACGCTTCACCTCGTACATGGCCGTGTCGGCATTGCTGACCAGAGTCTCTACCTCCTGGGCGTCCTCGGGGTAGAGGCTGATGCCGATACTAGCGCCGATGCTGCAGTTGATGCCGCCCGGCAGCGAGATCGGCGCGGACAAAGCTAACAGTATTTTGCCGGCAATCAGCGAGACGTCAGCCTCCTGGGAGAGATTGACGAGGATCACGGTGAACTCGTCGCCGCCCATACGTGCCGCCGTGTCGGAGGCGCGAATGCAGGCCCTAAGCCGCGTGGCCGTCTCCCGGAGCACCGTGTCCCCAGCCTCGTGCCCGTGATGGTCGTTCACGCTTTTGAAGCCGTCCAGGTCGATGAACAGCAGTGCGAAGATTCGCCTTTCCCGGCGGGACAGGGCCTCTAGGCAGCCCAGGCGGTCGAAGAACAGCGCTCGGTTGGGAAGCCCGGTGAGTTTGTCGTAATGCGCCATCTGGTCCAGGTATTCCAGCAACTCTTTGCGCTCGGTGATGTTCTCCTTCACCCCGACGAAGTTGGTGATCTCGCCCTGCTCGTTGCGGATCGGGGAGATGGAGGCCAACTCCCAGAACAGGCTGCCGTCCTTACGCTTGTTGTGGAACTCTCCCCGCCATTCCCGCCCCGCCAGGATGGTATTCCACATCTCCTTGAAATGCTCAGCAGGCTGCTCGTGCCCTTTGACCAGGCGTGTGTTCTGTCCCAAAGCTTCTTCTGGCGAGTAGCCGGTCAGCCGGCAGAAGGCCGGGTTCACGTATTCGATGTCCCCCTTGCGGTCGGTGACCACGATGGAGGCGGGGCTGTGCTCCACCGCGGTAGAGAGCTTGCGCAACTCCACCGAGATCAGCTGCTGGGCGACAAACTGCTCCCGCAACTGCCGAGTAAGCTTCAGGTAATGCAGGGCGGCCACCGCCACCAGGGCCAGGAGCAGCGGCCCCAGAATGGTAACCATCGGCATCATGGAAAGCATATGATGGATTTTCAGGATAACGGACATCGTTTTGCTCTCAGGTATGTTGGGAATGGGCAAATGGCCGGCAGGGAGCTCGCCTGAGTCAGTCTCGGGTGATGGATTAAATAAGCGAGTAACTCTTATCGGCAGATGAGGTAGAAACATAAGCCATTAATTGACTGCACACTTGGCCACGCTGCCGGGGTTGTGAGATACGCGGGGCTACAATAAGCCAATTATGATAAAGCCTTGATGTTATATGGCCAATATGGACCTGGGACTGTGGAAGGTTGACAGAAGCTTTCAACGATTTGCCGTGCGTCTGACACCAGCGCACCTTGGAGCGTGTGGGTCCAGGGGCTTGCGGGGGCAGCGCGTGCGGGGTCAGGATTGACTTTTATACTTGTCCTGGGCAGCCTCGGCTAGCTGCCCCGATAGAGCGTAATCCGGGGAGCGCCCGATACCGCAGCGCTAAGATCGTGTTAGCCGAGCTACCGGAAAACCAGAGGAAAATGTAACAAGGCCACCCAGCGCTAGTGACGTTGGGTGGCCTTTCTCATTATCGCAATCAGGCTCTCGTAATCGTGCTCAAGGAGGTCGCTGGGCAATCACCAACTCTACTGAGCGCTCCCTGATGTTCATGGAGTTGGTGACGAGGGGACATCCTTTTGTGCGTTCGCCAGTTGCCAAATGATTATCATGTTGGATTGCCTTACTTCACTTTCATTATGCGAATTATAACTATTGATCGTTTCGAGAATTGCTCTTGCAATATTAAAAAATACCAACTATAGGGAGGACGTTATGCCAACACTGAAAGATGCCTTATTTAGATTAATCACTTTGGTGACTTTTACTCCGGCCATGGCGAGAGAACCTGAGTCCGTAGCATGGAGACCAGAGCGCCTATTTGACGCAGACCCCGTACCGTACCCCTGCTACGTTACCTCCGAAAGGGGATCTCTCATAATAGGCGCCGAGGAACTGAGTGCTGCCCCCAGTTCCGATTTCCACATAGGGACGCCAAGCCCCTTGATGCTGATAGCGGTAGGCCTCCCCGGTAAGATAGGTACCGCTGGCGGATAGCTTCAGACCGGCGCCGGGGAAAAAGGTGTTCGTGGTGCTGCGCGGTGTTTCGTACTCAGCCCACTGGCGGAACCCGGCGAGACCGTAGGCCGCCAGGCTGTTTTTCGCGTCCCCGAACTTCCACCCGGCAGCCGCATTATACATGAAGTCTAAGTCCCTCTTGCTCTCGAAAATGGTGCCCACCTCACCAGTTACTCGCAGGTACCAGCCCGGTTTAGCCGAGGACAGGGCAAGACCCAGCGTACTGCGATTGGTATCGTCCTTGAGTGAGCGAGCTTCCCGCAAATAAAAGGAACTATCCTCGCCATAAGAGACACCGGTCATCGACATCACACACACTATAACCAACAACAACCTCTTCATTCAGCACTCTCCGAAAATAGACAGATTATTCCAACATTTGCTTTATTATATTAGTTGTTTTAATTGAATGCGCTGGGTTTTTAGATTGACTGAACTTAGCATGGAGGGGATCGTTATGATAGCATTATCCTCACCTAGTCATAAGATCATGGGGCAATACACACTCCCCAACCCGCTTTCGGAGTGATCGAACTCAAATTCAATAGCGAGCCGCCGCACTGTGAGGGATCTGACAGATGTTTCCAATGATTGCCTACCTCTGCGCCATGGGGGGCCAACGGTGGGGGAGCAGCCCCGGTGAACCGGTTGCATCGAGCGGGAGGGAGAGTCCTGAATGTCCTATTGGTCCTCACCAGTAAAAAGGTACAAAATTTCATTTGTTTGACAGGCCCGCTTACAGATCTATCAAGAACCTCATCAACATGGCTTACCTCATTGCCGGTAAGCTTGATTTCAGGCTACCCACTTGAAACAGCGAGGAGCCCTGGCATTCGACATTACTATACAACTCGAGTCATCCTTGATGAATACTCTAAAAACCTTGTTTTCTATTTCTTCTATTTTTTCAATATCCTGAGTTTTAAATTGGAACTTTCGTTTGTAATCATTTAATGGCGATACAATGATATAGTCTCCTGAACCATTTAACTTTTGTACATTACCTACTATTACCAGAGCGTTTTCAGATGCGGATAACTCTTTTGTGCATTCGTCATACGATATAACTTCTAGTTGACCAATTATGTCGTTTAATTCCTTCATGATTATTACCTCCATCTCCTGAAATGAGTGGCAATTGCTTTCAAGTGGGTGCACATTGATAATTTCTAATCAAAAGCCTACCAGTTGCTGAACACCTGTCAATATTATTTGGGCGATTCCAAGGTCGTCCAGGATGAGGAGCCCGGCTTTTGCGAGCGACCGCATGACATTTTTGTAGCGTCCGTCAGTCTGCGCATGGTAATTGACGCCGAGTCGTACCGACTTCCATTCCGCATACTGGTAATCGGAAGCGGGCAACGGCCGGAGGGTTCTCTCTGCAGGCACAGGCTCCTCCTCGGAAACGAATAACGGGGACGAGCATAGACCTGATATTACCCAGCGGCGACAAATGGGGGAGTGAAAAGAGGTACTCAGGGGGCGGCCGGAATCAATCGGAATAGGTGGCCGGCTTTGATCGGAATCCCCAATAATGTTGAGGCTTGGCGAGTAGGCGGCAGTTGCAGCAATTCACGGCCGCTTGATCGGGCATTTAAGCGCAGGGTTAATATTTTAATCATCATCAGCGACAACTACGTCTATTCAGTCTTTTCTACTATACTCAAAGGGCCAAGTTTCGGCATCTTCTGTGTACCATTCGATTTGTCCGAAACGGTTCCTCTTATAGGTTACACCAGCATTTTCCTCCACAAACCTTATCCAATTGGAAAGATCCCCTGTGTGAGTTATTCTTAGTTGGCGCCCAAATATTGCCCCACCGTATATTCTTTTCATCAGGTCTTTTTCTCTAAGGAGGGTGAATTCCTTAGCCAAATCGCCTGCTGTGTGCCAGGGAGTTGGTACAATAAGACCGTGACAACCTGCCGTAATATTAAAATTTGAGAAGTTATCTTCCAGATCTAGCATAATTTCTATTTCTCTTATATTTTGCTCAACGGATGTGTTTTTATTCAAATTCCTTAAGACATTCGGAGTAAAACTTTCAAAACCGATACACGACAAAGCTAGTGTAATTCTTTTTTTCTGTGCTTGGATAATAGTACTCCTTACTCTATCTCCATGATTTCTGATAAATCCTGGAAATGTCATGAGATGTATGGTACCTATGTCTTCTGCTTGCTCAATTAGTGTAGGGAGTAGCGGAAATGGATTTTGGTGACTTAGATAGAAATTTCGTTTTCCATTCGCTAATGGAATATTGCGAATTTGAGAAAGCACGTATTTAAGTGGGATTGTAAGCGGTCCCCCATAATGGCAGAAACTGCAACCCTCGGTTTTGATTTCATAGGGGGGTAAATCAATACCAATAGGTGGATCTATTGCCAATAGTTTTGATTGTGAGCCGTAAGGACATCCTCGCTGTGCCAAAACAACACCGGATCGAATTCCACGTTTCTTTAAACCCTCACCTAAAATCAGCAGATTTCCCCAATCCACTTCTACTAATTTGTCGATACAATACTGTGGTTTTTTTCCTCTGACGACCTCGGAATCCCTTACTGTTGTTACACCTGGTCTTCCGGCATATTCCTTGCCGGCTTGGATGTCGTCCAAAACAGGAATAATATGTTCAGCAGGTCCTTCAAATAGAAAGTCAAATTCGGTTGTGTTTCCTTGAAAGCGGTGTTCATGTGTTCTGTGCCCTACTTCGGGTAAGTATACATAATCAATTTCTGCACCCGCAACAAAAGTTTTATAGCCTCTTTGTTTTAATTGACTAGAGATACATAAATAATCGGCTGCACTTGAACTCTTCAGAAGAGAAAAGCCAAATATCGGGTCGTTAAATCCTAAATTGTCTCGAACACAGGCAACCAGTGAATTAGCGGTTACACTATCATCAAAATTAACTTCGATAACTATAGATCGATGATCTGAATATTTGGATACAATTGTTGCTGCGAGTTGACAACTGTATTTGCCACACTCTCCAAGGTGAGTTTTTAGATGTGGAGTAATTATAACTAGATCGGCCATATTTAACTCGTAGTGGAATGATTCGCTAATTTAAACCAGGTTACGTTCAACATCAACATGCTGTCCCAAAAGAAGCAAATGGTGGGAGTTGAGCACTTACCGGTTCGATAACGGCCCTGGTCAACCCGACTTCCCACTGTGGCATGACTCAATGCCACCTGCATCCGGCTATCCCTGGGCAGGTTGCTCCCCAGCAGAGCCTGCTTCCGTTTCACCGGACCATAAAAGCTTAAATGTCTGGATGGCCATTGTCAATTTACCTTGCCCAGGGTAGAAGCAGAGATGCCCTCTTGAAAAACCATCATACGACGATCTTAAGCAGAGATGCCCTCTGTCGGCACAACCCCGGTCGAATGGCTCGCTGCGCGGCCCGCCCTCCAATTACCGCCACATCCCTTCCCGGGGACGGGCAAAAAAACCGTCAACGGAGGGACCGCATGCGGGGTCTCGACGTTGACGGGCTCAGGAAACTACCCGTGGTGAGGCAGGCGGCAGGAAGGGGATCAGGTTACCGACATGGTTAAGGTGTGCGACCGGGGTCCCCTGTTGTTGTCCTTTCCGATGATTCTGCTTCAATTAGTTAGGCCTTGCTATACTTGATAGGGTGGGCACGCAGAAAGACTCTCACCGCACTTTTCGTTTCGCCACGAGTTTTTCGCAGAAATTTGGAGGAGGCCCCCAATGAAACAGATTATTTTTGCGCCGTTTGGAGTTATAGCACTGGCCGGGTTGGTCGCCTTCACGGCGCCTGCATCTCTACACGCCGACCTAGAGGCCGCCCCGATCTTTGTAACTCAAATCCCCCCCGGATACCGGGACTGGCGGCTGATCTCCGTGGCCCACGAAACAGGCAGCCTCAACGATATACGCGCCATTCTGGGCAACGACATAGCGATCGGGGCTTATCGAGAGGGGAAGCTGCCGTTTCCGGACGGCGCAATCATTGCCCGGCTAGCCTGGAGTTACGTCCCTTCTGAGGAAAACAACAAAGTCTTTGGCCGGGCCCAATCTTTCGTTCCCGGGCCACCGCCGGATTGGTACCTTCAGTTTATGGTCAAGGACTCGAAAAAATACGCCGCGACCGGAGGCTGGGGATACGGTCAATTCAATAAGGACGGCAAACCTGCCGCCGAGGCGAAGCTAGGAACTTGCTACCCTTGCCACGTGCCTGTCAAAGATCGTGACTTTATCTTCACCCGTTACGCGCCGTGAGTCTCTTCGGACTGTCCGACAACCCGGAGGTCCCGGCCGTAGCGCGGCCACTCGATGTGAAACTGGCCGGTTTGGCCAACAAGGTCAAACACCAGGTAACGCGGTGGCGAACTGTATTCGCCTGCCAACAAAGCGTCGCGCGGAGATGACCACTTATTTGAATTGCAGACCTTAAAAGGATAACCACCTCTGTGGAATGGAGTCGAACCGAGTACCAATGAAAGTTCAATGAAAAGTAAAGGAGAAATAACATGAGAATACTTATGGTACTGACCTCCCACGATCAACTGGGCGACACTGGCCGTAAGACCGGCTTATGGCTTGAGGAATTCGCGGCCCCTTACTTTGTGTTCAGGGACGCCGGTGTCGAGCTGACGCTGACCTCTCCGAAAGGCGGGCAGCCCCCTATCGATCCAGAGCCGACATCGGGCGATCCGCGCGCTACTATGAGAAGGTCTTCGGCGCTCGCATTCTGAGCCTGGGCGACGGCAATGCGCCTGGGTACCTTCAGTTCGCGAATATCTGGCTGATTTTGAACGTCGGGGGCGGGCCGACCCCCGACAAGCCGACGGTAACGCTCAGCGTCCCCGACCCGGATCACATCAGCAGCTTTATGAATTTCCGCGTTGCGGATATTCGAGCGTGCTTTCTGTTATGGAAAAGTCGAGGAGCCGAATTCATCACGGAACCGATCCCCAAGTACGGCGAGACGCGCTGCTACATCCGCGACCCTGACGGTTATCTTATCGAGGTCGGGCAGAGCGCTGCGCTCAAGTACGGTTAACACTCGGAGATGAAAGGTGAAAGCAATTGTTGTCCACCAATACGGGTGACCTGGGCGACTGACATGAAGTGCTGATGAAAATACAAAGGGCGACTCTTCCAGGAGAAGAATCGCCCTTTGTTGCTTGAATGTGGGTGAATGAATAAAAAATATGAACGCTAAAATCGCATGGTTATGAGCATTATCGTTCTGTAGCGGCAGCCGGGATCGTCAGACGAGCGGTTTCAGCCGCAGTCCCCGCGGGACCAGGACCCGTTCCATCAGCTCGAATGCCCCCTGCACCATCAGGGCCAGGAGCGCTGCCGGCACGGCCCCCTGAAGGATCAGCCCGACGTCGTCCAGGCGGATACCGGTAAGGATAGGCTGCCCGTATCCTCCTGCGCCGATAAGCGCCCCCAGGGTCGCTGTGCCCACATTGATCACCGCCGAGGTCTTGATTCCGGAGAGGATTTCCCGTGACGCCAGTGGCAGTTCGATCAGCCTGAGGCGCGCTCCCGGGGGGAGGCCGATAGCCTCAGCCGATTCGCGACTCTCAGGCGGGATGTGGCTAAGTCCTGCGTAGGTATTCCGGACGATCGGGAGAAGGCTGTAGAGAACGAGCGCGACTATCACCGGCGGCCCGCCAATCCCCAGGAGCGGGATCATGAAGACGAGGAGGGCGATCGAAGGAATGGTCTGGATGACGCCGGTGAACCCCAGGACCAGCTGACCGAGAACGGGCCGCTTCGCGCTGATGACACCGAGGGGGACGCTGATAAAGATGGCGGCGCAGAGCGACAGGGTGACCAGGAAGAGATGTTCCTTGGTACGTTGAAAGACCTGTTCGGTTGTACTTTCCAGGCGTATCCCAGAGCCCTGGCCGAGCCGGTCGGCTAGAAAGTCCGCCGCGACCCTGCTTTCGGGCTGCTTTTCCATTTTTACCTGCCTGTTCATCCTGATCATCTCGGAAGTGTCGATCCGTCCTGCAAGTTGCTTAAGGGCTGCCGCGATCTGCGGCGCCCGGCTCTCCAAGTCACGCCTATACAGGACGATAGCCCTATAGTCCGGGAAGTAGTGGAGGTCGTCGGCAAGGGCGCACAACCCGTAGTAGCCGATCTCAGCATCGGTGGTGTAGAGGTCGGTGACGGCGATTTGGCCGCCGGCAACTCCGCGGTAGGCAAGGTCATGTTGGATCCCGAAAACGTTCCGCTGCGGGAGGCCATAACGGTTACGCAATCCGCGCCAACCGTCTGCCCGGTCCATGAACTCGTTGCTGAAGCCGAAGGTCAGCTCGGGGTGGTTGCGCAGATCGGAGATCGCGTGAATTGAAAGTCGGTCGCACAGCTCTCTCTTCATTCCCAACGCATAGTTATTGTCGAATCCGAGCGGCGGGGGTGCGCTGACGCCGTAGCCAGCCAGGGCTCGCAGCAGTGCCGCTTCGTCACGGATTCCCCGACGGGCGAAAATCTCCTCTCTGAGGGTCCCGGTATACTCCGGGTAGACGTCGATCTCGCCCCCTACCAGCGCGTCCCAGAGGACGCGGGTTCCTCCCAGCTCGCGCCGGTGCTCTCCACGGCCACCGGCATGGGTCACGGTACGGGCAACGATCTCGCCGAGGATCACTGACTCGGTGAACTGTTTAGAGCCGATCCGAACCTCCGGAGCGGATTCTCCGGCGGATGTCGGTATGGTGGGGGCCGCAGCGAAGCAGAGCGTGAACAAAACAAGTTTGCGGAAGCCTCTCATCTCACCCTCCGTGCGGTGTTGTCCAGGGGGGGCGCTGGGCATTGATGAATGCGGTTACAAATGGTTCCGCCGGTGACTGGAAGAGTTCATCGGGCAACCCGGACTGGACGACCCGACCGTCATGCAGGAGAACGATTCGATCGCCAAAGAACATCGCTTCGCCCATGTCGTGGGTGACAAGGAGCACCGTTTTCCGCAGAGACTGAAAGATCCGTTTCAGGTCTGTCTGAAGGTCGGCGCGTATCATAGGATCGAGGGCACCGAGCGGCTCGTCGAAGAGAAGGACGTCTGGGTCGAGCATGAGCGCGCGCATCAAGCTCACCCTCTGCCGCTCGCCACCCGAGAGCTGACCGGGGTAGCGGTCGAGCCCGGCGAGCGGCAAACGGCATAACTCGGCCAACTCGCGAAGCCGGCGGTTGACCGCGAGCTCATCCCATTTCAGGTAGTCCGCCATGAGTGCTACATTGGCGCGGGCCGTGAGATGGGGGAACAAGCCACCTTCCTGGATCACATAGCCCATCTTGCGACGGAGCGAAAGTATCGTCGTCAACGCTACTTCGTTCCCTTGAAAAAAGATATGGCCGCTGCTGGGACGGATGAGTCCGATCGTCAGCCGGAGGAGGCTCGATTTGCCGCAGCCGCTTGGTCCGATGAGGACAGTTGTCATCCCCGCGGGTACCCTCAGGTCAACTGAATGGAGGGCTTCAACCGATGCATAGGTCTTGGATACGTTCACAAATTCGATCATGGTAATCCCGTCTACTGGTTGTACCTCAAATAAGTACTCTCGAAATGCCCCAAGTCAAGGTTGGGAGACAGGCATGCACCTAGGAACAGGGAATTCGATAGCGGCCTCGGTTTGTCCGTGGCAGGGCAGGTGACCGGCTATGAATTGAGCATGGTGCAGGTTGAAAGGTTGAAAGGTTGAAAGGTTGAAAGGTTGAAAGGTTGAAAGGTTGAAAGGTTGAAAGGTTCGCCCGCAGCGCCAGAAAACAAATGATCCGGGAGGAGCCGAGGGGAAGGAGTTTTGCAGTCAAGGAGGGGGAAATGATCCAGATCGAAATAGCGAGGAAGTTCAGGCTCGAAGAATTTATCCGCCATCGGCAGAGCAGCCGAACTGGAAATTTCCATGGTGCTCGACGGCTTTGGCCTCCCTAGACTTTCCTCTACCTGCATATATCATAGCTGTAAGCTTGATGACTATCGCGCAATTATGGTGACTCACCTGACGTTGTGAGCGTGCCGCAGAACCAATGTCCTTGAGGCGTTACCTCGTTCGACGACGAATCGATGTTGATCAGGGGTGGCAAACTGTTGAGCACTCCGGGCTTTTTGGGGAACCAACGCTTTGAGCCGTCCACGGTCTTGAAGCATAGGAGTAAAGAACATGGAAAATTTGCAGTATGAAAACCGTAGTAACGACACGACCGGCGACGCGAGAGTTGACATGAAGCTCGAGGTGGTCGTTATTCCCGTCTCGGATGTCGATCGCGCCAAGGAGTTCTACCTGAGGCTCGGGTGGAGGCTCGACGCCGACTACGCCAACGGTAGCGACTTCAGCGTGGTCCAGTTCACGCCGCCTGGCTCAGGGTGCGCGGTCATCTTCGGCAAGAACGTCACCGCGATGGCACCCGGCTCCGCTCAGGGCCTGTACCTGGTGGTCGCCGATATCGAGGCCGCCCGCGAAGAGCTGCTCCATCGCGGCGTCGAGATCAGCGAGGTTTTCCACGACGCCGGCGGCGTGTACGCCGGCCCGGACGAGCCCTACCTGTTCGGGCGGCGACGGATCAGCGGTCAGGATCCGGAGCACCGCAGCTACCGCTCGTTCGCCTCGTTTAATGATCCGGACGGCAACGGCTGGTTGTTTCAGGAGGTCACGACACGGCTGCCCGGTCGCATCGACTCCGCGGCCACGGCCTTCGCATCGGCGAGCGATCTGGCGAGCGCGCTTCGGCGTGCGGCGGCGGCCCACGGCGAGCACGAGAAGCGGTCCGGAGCGCGCGACGAGAACTGGCCGGACTGGTACGCCGAGTACCTGGTGCGCGAGCAGGCCGGCGCAGAGCTACCGCAATGAAAGACTAGGACGTGATCGTCACCGACCGCGGGCGCGCCCGGCGGGCACTGCATCGGTGTGCTTGCCTAAAGTCCATGGTCTTCCTCAAAGGAGGTACCTCGTGTCACGGAATTTCGATGCAATCATCATCGGGACCGGCCAGGCAGGCCCGTCTTTGGCAGCGCGGTTTGCGGCTGCGGGCATGACGGTCGCCATTATTGAACGGCACAAGTTTGGTGGCACGTGTGTGAATACGGGATGTATTCCGACAAAGACGCTCGTTGCCAGTGCGTACGCGGCCCATGTCGCCCGGCGGGGCGCCGAATATGGTTTTGCTGTCAATGGCGACCTGCGCGTCGATATGAAACGTGTCAAGGCACGCAAGGATGAGGTTTCCGGGCGGTCGAACAGGGGGGTAGAGGAATGGTTGCGAGGACTTGACAACTGTACGGTCATCCAGGGCCATGCCCGTTTCCAGTCGTCCCGCACTGTCCTGGTCAATGACGAAGTCCTGCAAGCCGGCAAGATTTTCATCAACGTGGGGGGGCGCGCCTCTGTTCCCGCGATCCCGGGGATTGATGAGGTGTCATTTCTTACCAATTCATCGATGATGGAAGTCGACTTCCTGCCGGATCATCTCGTCATTGTGGGCGGAAGTTATGTTGGGTTGGAATTCGCCCAGATGTACCGCCGCTTCGGGAGCGAAGTCACCATTGTAGAGACGGGACCCCGCCTGATTGGACGTGAAGACGAAGATATCTCCGAAGCCGTGCGCGAAATCCTGGAGCTTGAGGGAATACGGATTCGGACGAGTGCAAAATGCATAGCAATGGCGAAACGCGGTGACCGTGTCGCCGTCGGCATCGATTGCGGCGCAGGTCCGCCGGAAGTAGTGGGCACTCATCTCCTTCTCGCGGTGGGGCGTACTCCCAACACGCACGACCTGGGTCTCGACCGGGCCGAGGTTGCGACCGACCAGCGCGGCTACATCATCGTTGATGACCAACTGCAAACGAACGTGCCCGGCATCTGGGCCCTGGGGGACTGCAACGGTCGCGGCGCCTTTACGCACACTTCCTACAACGACTACGAGATCGTCGCCGATAATCTCCTCAACCAGGACCAGCGCCGCGTGTCAGACCGAATCCAGACCTACGGCTTGTTTACCGATCCGCCGCTAGGCAGATGCGGCATGACGGACGCCCAAATACGGGAAACCGGGCGGCCGGCACTCGTTGCGCAGCTTCCGATGAGCCGGGTGAGCCGGGCCGTGGAGAAAGGCGAAACACAAGGTTTCATCAAAATCACCGTTGATGCGGAAACGAAACAGATTCTGGGTGCTGCGATTCTGGGGACCGGAGGCGATGAAGTAATTCACGCCTTGCTGGACATCATGTACGCGAAGGCGCCGTACACGGTGGTACAGCGCGCGATGCATATTCATCCGACGGTTGCGGAATTTCTCCCCACCGTCTTGTCCAAACTCGAACCCTTTGTGTAGCAGCCGGTAATCGGGATGCCTCCGCTTCCGCCTCTACCCGGAGGCGGTTTTTTTCAATCAGGCGACCCGCATGGAGGCCGATGATGGAAGAGCAGAACATTCGAATGGCCATTGATCGACATTGGGCTGCATCTGCTGCGGGCGATCTCGTTGCCGAACATGAGATCTATCACGACGACGCTGTGTGTGAGTATCCGCAGTCAGGCGAGTATCCGCAGTCAGGCGAGGTCATCCACGGTCGGGGTAACCTGCAAGCGCTCCGTGACCATCACCCTGGCAGACCCTCGGGGTTTGCGGTCCGGCGCATCGTAGGAGAGGGCGATCTCTGGGTTACCGAGTATGTGATTACCTACGAGGGCAACCGCGCCTACACCGTGAGTATTATGGAGTTCCAGGATGGAAAGGTGTCGCACGAGACTCAATACTTTGCCGATCCCTTCGACGCTCCTGCTTGGCGCGCTCAGTGGGTCGAGCGGGGGGGGGTGATCGACGGCAGCTAACAGGTGCTTGGGGGGTGTGATGGAGCGGTTACCCGGCGAAAAACGAAACGGTCTGTGCGGCATCTGCCCGGCCGGCTGTTTGGTGACCGCCACCTTCGAGACCCGCAGCGTGGTGCGCTTCGTGCCGTGCAGGTAACCGGCAAAGGTGCCACATTCGAGAAGGGGCGAGGGCACTGCTTTGAGCTCGATGCATTTGTGGAGAGTTGGCTATGTCCTGCGACAAGCCTGGGACGAGCGGGCTTTGGAGTTGTAAACGCTTGGATAGTTCGTCGGGTGGGGAGGACTTACGAAGCTTTCCTATATGCCCCCAGCCTGCTGCTGGCGGCAATCAGGAAGACCGCACCCGAACCGGTCATGTTTCCCAGGCTTACCGCGGTGAAGATCCCGTCTTTGACCAGCAGCCAGGCGTAGAGTGCGGTAACCAGCGAGCCGATGCACCAGCCGCCGAACGAGACGAGCGACAAGGACCGCGCATGTTCCCGGTCCTTGCGCGCCTTGAGCACCTGGGGCAGGTAGAGCAGTACCGCGGCGAAACCGTTCACGGCGTACAAAGATTTGATGGTACCTAATAAATTCATGGATGTGACAACCTGGCAGGACGTGGAATATGTGCAATGAGTGAAGTTACGACATCCCAGTCTGAAAGGAAGTGACCTGTGTCACAAAAAAAGGCGATTCTTCTCTTCGACGACCTTTACGAAGCACCGCCAGTATCACAGGTCATCACGGTGAGCAGCCGTAGGCCTTTACCGCGTCAGAACGGATTAGCCATAGCTCTAGGCGAGTTGGGTCGCATCGAGCGCACGCTTTTTATCCTGGATTGAGCTTTCCTTGAGAAGTTGTTGGGATTTTATGAAGAACGAAGCCTTGCCCCCTTGGTGTCCGTCTTTAGTTCACTTTGATGAAGTAGCGCCATTCCTGGGATGCCGCCTCACCGGCAAAATCGATATTTACCCTCGGTGATGTGGAAATCTGCTCCGAGGGAACGGCAATTCCTTCCCGGACATAGAGGGTATCGCCGCCGAGGTCCTCTCCATAGAGACTGCCGTCGATAGCCAGCGCCCGGCAGAGTTTTCCCGGTCCTCCGGCAAGATCTGCCGGGCGTTTCCCTGAGGTCCCGCGCCTTTGTCTCATCAGGTCAATCCCCGAAACAGGTTCCAGCGCCCGGATAAGCACCGCTTCGGGAACTCCCCGCTCCCGGGTGGTCAGGTTGAGGCACCAGTACATCCCATAAATGAGGTACATGTAGGCCCGGCCCCCATCCTCATACATGATGGCAGTCCGGCGGCTGGCCCTGCCGCCATAGGCATGGCTGGCACGGTCATCGATCCCCAGGTAGGCTTCGGTTTCGACGATGATGCCCGTCGCGGTCCCTTCGGGACTTACCCGCACCAGTTCCTTGCCGAGTAGACCCCGTGCCACCTCTCTGGTGTCACGCAGATAGAATTCCCGCGGCAGTTTCTTTTCTACTATCTGTGGCTGCATGCTGTTTCTCCCTTGGGTCTATTTTAGACACAATCTTCATAAGGTGTATATGCCACATGCAACTTATTTATTGCAAATAAGTTGGAATTTGGGGGGCGTGGGATACTCACTAACCTGTACGCACCACCTTCCAACTCATACCCATCATAGGAGCTCGGCGCCTGACAAGGTGTATCAAAAAAAGTTCGTTTTGGGACACCCAAAATGAAAAAGGAAAAGCCACGCGGCAGAGAAGTGGAATACCTAGGGGGCCGGGTGCCGGTACCCTTGGTATAGATGATCCCCTCTCTCCCATGCGAGTGTCATATTTGATGTGGTCGCGCGATCCTGATGGCGGTGAAGATACCCGTTGATGTGTCGTACAACTCTGTGCTGCTCAGGTAATTCGGCGAGTTGATCCCACCAGCGATGAGCACCTTGCCATTGGGAAGCAGCGTGGCGGTGCCATCGGCACGTTCTGTAGTCATGCTTCCGTCAGACGTGAAGATGCCGGTGGAAGGGTCATACAATTCGGCGCTGGCCGAGATCCCGGGACCGGACACTAGGCCCCCGGTGATAAGCACCATTCCATTGGTGAGAAGCGTGGCGGTGTGCTGTTGCCGCGCTGTATGCAGGCTCCCGGTACCGGTGAAGCCGTCGGTGGAGGGGTCGTATAATTCGCTGGAGTCATTTCCCCCGCTCGTTCCATACTCACCAGTGATGAGTACCTTACCATTGAGGAGCCGCGTGGCGGTTTGATCTCCATGCGCCCCGGCCATGTTCCCGGTGGCAGTGAAAGTGCCGGTGATCGGATCAAACAACTCGACGCTGCTCAGGGGACTTTGATACCCGGGAGCATATTTGTACGTGACCGCAAAATCCAAATCTGTGCTGCGTAACGGACCTCTATCCCCATACCCCCCGGCGATAAGTCCTGCCACCGCGTGATGGTACTTCCAGCCTTCACACTTTTAAATCCGGGAAATGGCTGCCCGGCAGGAAATCGGAGCGAAGCCGGTGGTTCACCTAGTCCATCTGTCCCATTTGTCTTTTGAAGGCAGTGCTATCATTCTTTGTTTTTTACAGTCGTCGTTATTTCCCCATCGCTACCTATATTAATCGCATTGTCACACTTAGAAGCTATATCATTGAAATATCCTATCTCTATCTCTGTGAACCAACAAACCCAACTATTACAGTCATTCTCAAAATAGTATTCTTTGCCTTTCTTCGGTTCAATATAGATTTGATCTGGTACATATCTTGACGTTTGAGATATCGTAATATCTCGATCTGCTGGTATCCTGAAAGTGAGATGGTCTCCGCATGCAAGCAAATAGAAATCTGTGCGGTCAAGTTGGATTTTCGTCGGCCCCCCACAACCACCGAAATGCCCTGGCCTAGCAATGTGCACAATTGCAAAATTATCGTTTTCGATGACCGGAGGTTTACCCACCAACTGACCCACCCCAACACAGCCATGCAAAGCAAGGCAAAAAACACCTAGCACTATTGATCTTCTCATTTCATGCCCCATTGTGGTCCAGTCGCTTTCGGACCATCGGTTTTTCTTCTTCCAATAAATTGCACTAGGTACCAGTGTCCCCCCGGCCTAAGTGTGCTTTCGGAGATTACTCACTTTTAACGCTCCCGGACGATCTCGGTAACTGTAAATTCTGGGGATCGGTTTTCTTCTATCAGCTTCCGTCAGCATCAGGCCAAGTTCGAAATCCTTTGGGATTGGTTTTCTTTTGCGTCCTCCGCGTCTTTGCGGTTCAAAGGTTTTGGCTCCCGTTTTTGTCCCAACGTGCGGGAGTTGACCGGCGGTTTGTCGGCCGGTCCAACTTCCTGGTTCGGGCCTCAGTTGCCATAGCTTTATTAAAGGCCCTATTTAACCACTAAAAACGTCACTTTAAACCCCAAAAGTGGGGAGTAATTGCAGTCATCCTTAATTATTCCTCTGCGTTAACTTGGTCCGACCCCAAATCGCCGAGTTATCAGAGGAGAGGGCAGGGAAAAACGCCCAAAATGTGCGAGGCCCCTGGTGGAACTCGGGAGCCTCGCACAGGAATGAAGCCTTTGATAAATACATGCTTTTACAAAACTGGGGTTGCTGACATTGCCGCGCCAGTTTCAGCGCTTTCTATATTCAACGTGTACCTGATCAAGTCCGCCTGGTTATGCGTAGGCTTTCGCCGCGGCTTGTTGGAGGGCGCTGGCCAGGCTCTGCGCCGTGGTGGAATTCGATGTGCTGGAATTCGATGTGCTGGAATCGGATTCTTTGGCGTGCGACATCTGGTACTCAAGCCGCTCCTGGGCCGTGACCGTCCCGTCTTGGTTCGCGTCCATTTTGTCATAAGAGGTGCTGCTTGAGGAGGAACTGCCGTTTTGGGAGGCGGCCTTTGCTTCGCTGCTCAGGCTCACGGTGTCCTGCTGTTTGCCCTGAGGGTTCCCGCCTGCCGGTGCACCTTGCGGCGGCCCTTGAGACATTTTCTCCTCAATCTTCGAGAATGCTTCCTGGGCTCCCTTGACGTCACCGGAATCCAGTGCCTTTTGCACAGCGTCCAGGTCCTTGCTCATGGGGTCGTTGCCGCCGGCACCCTGGGAGGGGGCGTTCTTCTTCAGGTCGGCGAAAGCCTTCTTTGCGTCCTCCAGGTTCCCCGACTTCAGAGCGCTCCCAAGCCCGTCGAAGCTCTTCTTCATCTGTTCCATTTTGCTTTGATCCGGTTGATACGTGCTAGTTGATCCCGAGACGGCTGAAATTGACATAATCCTACCTCCTTGTTTGATGGTGTCTTGCCTGTGTTGCGACTCGAAAGAGAAACCTTCGATTTGGAATATACAATCGGTGCCGGGCGGCGCAGCTTGAGGAAACGATGGTTAAGATTTGTAAAAATTCGTAACGCTCTTGGGCGCTTGCGCGTCCCGTCCGGCGTCTCTCGGCAGACGTCAGACCTCAGACGGCAGCCTCCCGCTCCAGGCGCACCTCGACCGTGCCCCCCTGCGCAGTGTAGTGCACCGCATTTCGCACCACATTCTCTAAGGCCCGGCGCAGCATCTCCCGATTGCCCCAGGTGACCAGCAATTCGCACAGCTCTTTATCATCATTCATGATCAGGATTTTATTCCCCATGTCCATGGCGCGGCTCCCATGATTCTCAGGTGACTGTGTAACCGCAAAACCCGCGCAGGTGCTCTTAAGAACAGTTAAGGACTTTCCAATAAGCATTACTTACAAATCAATACATCTCTTAACCCAAGTTAACTTTGACATGACGTAGCATTGGCGCAAAATCAGCACTTAACGAACGCCAGCAGTGGCCTGGCGGATTTAATGGTACTCAGGGTACACCAGCAGGGGATGCTAACCGGAAATGAAGAGTCTCATGACGGTACTGGGAGTCTCTGCAATTCTTTTTGCCGGCACGTTCCTTGGCCAGGCAATACCTGGTCCGGGGAGCCCGCCCCCCGGGATGCGACGAGCCCGCGCCCCGAGAACCCTTCCCGGGCTGGCGCGGATTCTTGATTAGAGGCGAGAGACCCGCCCCTCAATGCGGCTGCGAAAACGCGGGCATTCGCGGGCAGGTACCGGCTGACAACCGTGGGTGGAGGTATTCTGATGGAAATTTCATTGGTGGACCGATCAAAGAGGGCAGGGTGGGAAGAATCGGATGCGAGCAAACAGGTATGTTTCGATCAACAAAAGGGTACGCTGAACCTGTTGGGAATGACCCTGACTGAAATAAAGCCGCACCTCGAAGCCAGCAGAAAACGTTCCTCGCAGCGTTGGGTCGAAGTTTTCGTTGCAGGCCGGGATTCGGATGCATGCAGGGGTGGGATTAGAAGTGGCGACATCATTACCGAGATCAATAACACCAAGATCAGATCCCTGCAGGATATTATGAAGGTCCTGAGGCTTCACGACCCGCACCATCCTCTGCTTGTGTTGACGATTAACAGTGAGGGCTCGCGCTGTTTCGCTCTGTCATTCATCAAAATGCTTCACTGAGAGCTTTTGTGAGTAGAGTAACTCGACGTGCGAAAGTAGATTGACATGAAGGCATGCAGCAGGAAAACGAAGGTAATGATCCTGGATGGAAATTGACACTACAGACTCTTGTTAAGAGTGTCTACACTATTGAGGGTATATGGCGGTCACCTGTGGCAGCCAGCGGTTCTGGAGCAGACTGAGATCCAAACAGTGCTACCTGACTTTAGGCAAGATCCCCTACCGCGACGTTGTTACCGAAGAGACGCTACACGCAAGTGATTCGATCGCTGAACGCCAACCAACTCCAAGGGAGATCAATATGGAAAAAGTACCCATCCTCTTCGTGGATGATGATGCATCCTATCTGCAACTTATAAAGCGCATCGTTGATGAGAACGGCGTCCCGGCATACTACGCGGCATGTGGGAAGGATGCTCTGGAGATATTGAGGGTTAATCGCTGTGAACTCATGGTGACCGATCTGAATATGCCGGGCATGGATGGAAATTCCCTTGCGAGGCTGGCAAGAAAACAGTTTCCTGATCTTCGCATTATCCTTGATAGGTTTCATTGAGGAAAATGCCACACTGAACGTGCTGGGAATGACCCTTACAGAGATAAGACCGGATGATAAAGCGCGCAAGAAGTCATCCTCGCAGACCTGGGTGGCGGTACTCCTTGCAGAGGGGGATTCGGAGGCCTACAGTGGCGGAGTGAGAAGTGGTGACATCATAGCAGAGCTAGACAGTCTCGATCGCGTTCACTCGCTTCATCTGCCTCGCAGTGAGCCGAGTGCCCGGTCCAGGTTGAAGGCGGCGCTGATCAGACCAAGGTGCGTGAACGCCTGGGGAAAGTTGCCCAGGGCCTCACCGCTATTGCCGGTTTGCTCGGAGTAAAGTCCCAGGTGGTTTGCGTAGCCGAGCATTTGCTCGAAGAGCAGGCGCGCATCCTCGAGGC
>Ga0209123_1000605_pt1 | contig 43443 bp, 40 predicted proteins | sample BarGraIncu00431A_FD_184500 | JGI IMG/M metagenome (GOLD analysis project Ga0209123, IMG submission 184500) | Arctic peat soil microbial communities from Barrow, Alaska, USA - Barrow Graham LP Incubations 004-31A (SPAdes) (version 2) | ecosystem: Environmental > Terrestrial > Soil > Wetlands >...
AAGGTATTGAAAGAAAGTGCTTTGGAACATTCTGAAATATTAGATATATCAACAATTGATGTGCGTTTTCTGGATTTTGGAAGTTCTTCTTTAGACTTTCAATTATTATTCTATAGCGAGAATATATTCAGAATCGAAAAAGTCAAAAGTGATATCAGGATAATTATTAATAGAAAATTTATTGAAAATAATATTACAGTTCCATTTCCTCAACTTGATTTACATTTCAAATCGGAAAATTCAGATTTAGCATCTAAATTTGAATAAATCATTTTTCTCTCTTTCTCACTTTCTCTCTTTGAATTAAAAAAATGCGCAAAATAGAACTTCTCTCTCCCGCCAAAAACCTTGAATGTGGTTTGGCAGCTATCAATCACGGAGCTGATGCCGTGTATATCGGTGCATCGCAATTTGGTGCACGCGCCGCTGCCGGAAACTCAATTGAAGATATTGGCACATTGGTAAAATATGCACATCAGTTTAGAGTAAAGGTGTTGGTGGCTTTAAATACCATACTTACTGACGAACAATTGCCCGAAGCTGAAAAGTTGATTTGGGAGATTTACAATGTAGGAGCTGACGCTCTGATTATTCAGGATATGGGCATTTTGAAACTGAATTTACCTCCTATTGCCATTCATGCCAGTACACAAACAGACAATCGAACCGTTGAAAAAGTACGCTTTTTGCAAGATGTAGGTTTTTCACGGGTAGTGTTGGCACGTGAATTATCGCTTAACCAGATTGCAGAGATAGCGTCACAAACAGAAGTTGAACTGGAGGCTTTTGTACATGGTGCCTTGTGTGTGAGTTACAGCGGACAGTGTTACATGAGCGAGGCAAATTGTGGTCGCAGTGCCAACCGTGGACAGTGTGCTCAGTATTGTCGCTTGCCGTATCATTTGTTGGACGCCGACGATAATATGCTGGTAAAGAATAAGCATTTGCTTTCAATGAAAGACATGGATTTGTCGGATTCGTTAGAAGAATTGATGGATGCCGGGGTGACGTCATTTAAAATAGAAGGACGACTGAAAGATGTAGATTATGTAAAAAATATTACTTCTTTCTATAGGCAAAAACTAGATGCTATACTGGAAAGAAATACCAATTATAATCGTGCTTCTGCAGGTAAAACGAATATTTTATTTGAGCCTAATCCGGAGAAAAGTTTCCGGCGTGGTGCTACCGATTATTTTTTACATGGACGAAAACAAGATATTGCCCAGTTGGATACGCCAAAATCGCTTGGAGAACCTATAGGAAAAGTAACGTATATCGGTCGTAATTTTTTTGAAGTGCATAATGGTCACTTATTGAATAACGGTGATGGACTTTGTTTTATAAACAAGCATGGCGATTTAACCGGATTCCGTGTGAATAGGGTGGAGCGGAAGCAAATATTCCCTGCTGAAATGCCAAAAATCACCGATGGAGTAATGCTTTACCGAAACCAGGATCAGGCTTTCGAAAAGATATTAAAAGGTAAGACATCGGAACGCAAAGTAGGTGTTGAAATTCTATTTAAAGAAATTCCAACTGGTTTTTTAATTAGACTGACTGATGAAGATAGAATAACCAGTACTTTTGAAACAGTATGTGATAAACAACCTGCACAAAAACCGGAAGCTGTTATTGACAATGTTCGAAATCAACTGTCCAAACTCGGGAATACTATTTACGAAGCATCAGATATTCAGATTGAAATTGGTTCTCCATGGTTTTTTCCTGCTTCGCAACTCAGCGAATGGCGTCGACAAGCCATTGAAAAACTGGATGAAACCCGCGAAAAAGCATATAAACGTGAAACACGAAATGAGGTGAAACCTGCTATTTTCCCAACAAAAAACCTGACTTATTTAGGAAATGTAACCAATAAACTTTCTGAAGAATTTTATCATGAACATGGTGTGGAAGAAGTCATGTACGGGTTTGAAGTGAAAGCCGAAGAAGGAGTACCATTGATGTTTACCAAACATTGCATAAAACATACAATGGGTTGGTGCCCGAAGGAAGGCTATAAAGCTACTTTTAAAGAGCCGTTAATGCTTAGGAATAATGATCAGGTGTATAAGCTGACTTTCGACTGTAAGCTCTGTGAGATGCATATCAGCAAGTCTGATGCGTTTATGTAAATATTAGCTGCTGTAACCAACTCCATTTTTATTCAATATAATGAAGGAATAACTTCGTAACGCTTCGAAGTGTGACACGACAACGTTATTCAGAGTGACACGTCAACGTTATTCGGTGTGTCACACTAACGTTATTCAGAGTGACAATATAAAATTGCCTGGAACTAAAAATTCCGGTTAAGCATTATTGGGGCTTAACCGGAATTTTTCTATTATATTCTGAATAATTTATTTGTTCTGAATTGCTTCCACAATTTTTGCTTCCAGTTCGGCTGCTAATTCAGGATTGTCTTTAATCAGCGTTTTAGAAGCATCACGACCCTGAGCCAGTTTAGTTTCTCCGTAACTGTACCACGAACCGCTTTTCTTGATAATGCCATATTCCACACCCAAGTCAACAATTTCACCTGTTTTTGAAATTCCTTCGCCATACATAATGTCGAATTCGGCTTTACGGAACGGAGGAGCCACTTTGTTTTTCACTACTTTCACGCGGGTTTGGTTACCAATTGCTTCATCGCCATCTTTTAGCTGGCCAATACGGCGAATGTCCAAACGGATAGAAGCATAGAATTTCAATGCATTACCACCCGTTGTTGTTTCTGGATTACCAAACATAACTCCGATTTTTTCACGCAACTGGTTGATAAAAATACAGGTGGTGTTGGTTTTGTTGATATTGGCAGTAAGCTTACGCAATGCCTGAGACATCAAACGTGCTTGTAATCCCATTTTCGAATCACCCATATCGCCTTCTAATTCAGCTTTTGGAGTAAGTGCAGCCACCGAGTCAATCACAACAATGTCAACTGCCGATGAGCGAATAAGTTGATCGGCAACTTCCAATGCCTGTTCACCATTGTCGGGCTGAGAAATCAATAATTCTTCAATGTTTACGCCTAATTTTTCAGCATAAAAGCGGTCGAATGCATGTTCCGCATCAATAAATGCAGCTATACCGCCAGCTTTTTGGGCTTCGGCAATGGCGTGAATAGCCAATGTAGTTTTACCTGACGATTCAGGGCCAAAAATTTCGATTACACGTCCGCGTGGATATCCGCCAACTCCCAGTGCTACATTTAAGCCGATAGAACCACTCGAAATAAAGGAAACATCTTCCACTTTGGTGTCGCCCATACGCATGATGGTTCCTTTTCCATGGTCTTTATCAATTTTATCCATTGCCAATTGCAATGCTTTCAGTTTGTCAGAGCTTGGTGTATTCACCACTTCGGCTGTTGTTTTTGCCATAATTGTATAGTTTTATTTTATATATTTTAAAGTGTAATTTCTCAAATAATTTTCCAAAGAAAGTTTGTTTTGCACAAAGATAAACAATTTTCTATTTTAATACTTCTAACTTGGCAAATTTCAATAATAAAGATTTTATGCCCTTTTCTCCGAAGTCAATATCCGCTTTCTCATTACCATTTACAACGCTGGTTTCAAGAACTTTCCCTATGCCGAAAACTCCATGTTTTACGAATGCTCCGCAAGGAATGGTGGCATTTTCAGTTGGAATTTTATCACCTCCCGAACCACTTAATTTTACCATGCGTTTAGGTGCAACAGGTAATTTATTCTCTTTGAAAACCGGGGTTGAAAATGAGGTTTTAAAACGATTTCGTTCGGTTTCAAGGTCATCATCCCAATCTCCAATTTTCACTTGCTTCGGTTTTATTTCCACCGGCATTTCCAAAAATTGTTCATCGATATCTTTGATAAACCTGCTCGGGTTCGAAAAGTTGGTTTTCCCGTTTTTGAATCGTGATTTTGCATAGCTGATAAAACAGAGTTCCTCGGCACGGGTTAAGGCCACGTAAAACAGTCGGCGTTCTTCTTCCAATTCCCGCTCGCTTTGTGTGCAAAATGGTGAAGGAAATAGCTCTTCTTCCATCCCAACAATGAACACTGCTTTAAATTCCAGTCCTTTTGCCGCATGAACAGTCATTAGCGTCACTTTGTCTTTATCGGTTTCTTTATCCGTGTCCTGATCGGTCAGCAATGAAACCTCAGATAAAAAATCTGGAAGGTAAGCCGTAGGTTCTCCGTCAGCTTGTTTTGCTTCGCAATATTCGTGAATGGCTTTGAGTAATTCTTGTACGTTTTCCTGTTTGCTCATATTTTCCGGTGAGCGATCCAGATAAGTATCGCTAATAACGCCGGATGTTTTCACAATACTGTTCGCCAAATCGTAGGCATTTTGGATAGTTACCTGCTCCGCAAAAACGTCAATCATGCTGCGAAATTGAGCCAGTTTATTGGCTGTACCTGCATTAACGGGCAAGTTATATTTGAGCATATCCGTAAGTACTTCCCAAGCGCTTACGGCATGAAGTTGGGAGCATTCAATCAGTTTATTTATGGTAGTTTCGCCTATGCCACGAGCCGGATAATTGATAATTCGTTTCAACGCTTCTTCATCGTTGGGGTTACATACCAGCCGGCAATAAGCTATGACATCCTTGATTTCCTTGCGTTGATAAAATGACAAACCGCCATAAATTCGATACGGAATGCTTTGTTTACGCAAAGCTTCCTCCATAACACGCGATTGCGAATTGGTGCGATAAAGAATGGCAATGTCCTGATAACGGTAATTGTTCGTTAGCCGCAAGTCAGAAATGTTATTTGCCACTACAAATCCTTCCTCAAAATCGGTGAAAACACTCAATACTTTAATTGGTTTCCCGGTTTCCTTTTCAGAGAAAACTGTTTTGCGAATTTGTTGTGCATTTTTGTCAATCAAACTGTTAGCCGCATTTACAATGGTTTGCGTGGAACGGTAATTTTGCTCCAACTTGAAAACCTGAGCATTCTGATAGGTACTTTTAAATTTCAGGATATTATCGATATTGGCACCGCGGAAAGAATAGATACTTTGAGCATCATCGCCAACCACACATATTTTCTCGTGTTGCTCGGCCAGTTTTTTTACTATCAAATACTGCGCAAAATTGGTATCCTGATATTCATCTACCAAAACGTAACCGAATAATTGCTGGTATTTTTGCAAAGTGTCCGGATGGTTTCGAAAAAGCACATTGGTTTGCAAAAGTAAATCATCAAAATCCATTGCATCAGCTTGTTTGCATCGGTTGCAATAAATTTTGTAAATATCTTTCATTAACGGAATGCGCGAAGATGTATCTGCTTTCAGTAAATCGGTGTTTGCCAAATATGCATCGGGTGTGATCAGATTATTTTTGGAATACGAAATTCGTGATTGAACAAATCCATGTTTGTAAACCTTATCGTCCAGTTTCAACTCTTTTACAATGCTTTTGATCAGACTTTTGGAGTCGGATGAATCGTAGATTGTAAAGTTCTTTGAGTACCCGATTAATTCTGCTTCAGAACGTAAGATGCGGGAAAAAACAGAGTGAAATGTTCCCATCCACAGGTATCTGGCAGTTTTTTCTCCTACCATCATGGCTATTCGTTCTTTCATTTCGCGGGCAGCTTTGTTGGTAAAAGTCAGTGCCAGAATGGAAGAAGGTGCCATTCCCGTTTTGAGCAGATAAGCTATTTTATAAGTTAAAACGCGCGTTTTGCCTGAACCTGCACCGGCTATTACCAGTGATGCTCCTTTGGTATATTCTACCGCACGGCGTTGGCTGTCATTAAGTTCGTTTAAAAAGGATAAATCCATATATGGTGTAATCGATGAACTGTTTATATGAAGAATTGTTTAGCTCTGACAGAGAACTCTGCAATTCAGGCTTAAAATTTACTGATTGCAAAGTTAGTAAATTGATTCGTTCCAAACTAAAATAGTTTTCAACAACTTGTACTGTGCTTTAATTGAAGTAAATTTGCAGCTCTTTACAATAATAAAACTCAAAAATGCAGGAATTTAGCAAGTGGATATTTAAAAAAGCAGGATGGACAGCCATAATAACAATAGAAGAGCCTTTAAAAAGTGTGATATGTGTCGCTCCGCATACAAGTAATTGGGATTTCTTAATTGGGAAATTATACTATTGGTCCTTGAATAGAAAATCTTCTTTTTTGATGAAGAAATCCTGGTTTTTTTTTCCATTGGGTAATTTGCTCAGGAGTATGGGCGGCGTCCCGGTCGATCGGGATAAGCGGACTTCAGTTACTGATCAAATGGCCGAAGAGTTCAGTAAGCGTGAGACATTTCATTTGGCAATAACACCCGAAGGAACACGTAGCCTTGTGAAAAAATGGAAAATGGGCTTTTACCATATAGCGGTTAAAGCAAATGTGCCTATTCAGTTGGCTTATATTGATTATGCTAAAAAGGAAATGGGAATCACTGAAATTGTTTATCCAACAGGTGACGAAAAGGCCGATTTGGCCAAAATTTATGAATTTTACAGAAACGTAACTGCCCGGAATCCGGAAAATTTTTATGTTCCGGTCAAAGATGAATAAATGACGAACTTATAATAGTAAGGCTCAATATTTTTTACAATCAACAATCTATAGATTTCATTATGCGTATTTCCCTTATTCAAGATGTTATTCATTGGGCAGATAAAACTGCAAACCTCCAAAAGACAGGCGAACAAATTTCATTCTTGGCAGGTCAAACCGACTTAGTGGTGTTGCCGGAAATGTTCACAACCGGATTTTGCACTGACGATTTGCATCTGGCTGAAACAATGGAAGATGATACAGTACAAAGCTTGAAAAACTGGGCCATGAAATATCAACTGGCAATTACGGGTAGTCTTATTGCCTCCGAAAACGAAAAGATTTATAATAGGGCTTTTTTCGTTTTTCCAACAGGCGAAATTCAGACAGCCGATAAACGGCATCTTTTTAGCATGGGCGGAGAGCAAAATCATTTTTCGGCAGGTGATAAACGCTTGATTGTGAATTATTGTGGGTTTAATATCCTTGTGTTGGTATGTTACGATGTTCGTTTTCCCGTGTGGGCGCGAAATGTCAATAATGAATATGATTTACTGATATATGTGGCTAATTTCCCGGAACGGCGCATTGCTGACTGGGATATTTTGTTGCAAGCTCGAGCAATTGAAAATCAGGCTTATGTGTGTGGCGTGAATCGGGTAGGAGTGGACGGAATGGGAATAAAGTACAATGGTCACTCTGCGTTATTTGATTTCAAAGCGAATCCGTTGTTGACTTTCCCTGAAAATACTACTTCAATTCAAACTTTTGATCTTCAACAGGAACCACTTCAACGTTATCGACAGAAATTCGCCGTGTGGCGGGATGCTGATGATTTCGAAATCAGATAATTGTTATTTCACAGAACTATCATTTTCAGCTCGGAAACCTTATTTGTCAAGGACATTCGACAAATATATACTCCTTGGGAAATTTGATTATCCTTATTGTAAAGCACGGAGTAAATCTCCACAGATGTCATTTTATTCTCCTAATTTCTCTATTTTTGTGGCAGGAAATTTATAATTCCTTTTCCTCAAAATAATTGCTGATGAAAAAACTACTGTTATCGATTTTGTCAATGCTTTGTCTGACACTTACGGCTCAGACAAGCTATCGTACCCAGATATTCAATTCTAATATAAAAACGCTGCAAATTGGGTTAGTTGGTGTAAAATTTGGGTTACCATATATGAACCTGAATGGCTCAGATATAATGCAGGTTAGTTTCGATGAAATGTCGCATGAAGCACACTCGTTTGGGTATAAAATCATACATTGCAATGCCGATTGGACACCTTCCAGTCTTAATTCTAATGAGTATCTTTCCGGATTTACAACAGGTAATATCACCGATTATCAGACTTCGCTGAATACCACTTTTTTATATACGCATTATTTTTTTCAATTTCCCAATAATGATTTAAGTTTTAAAATATCGGGTAATTATGTGGTGATTATTTACGAAGATAACCAAGTGGATAAACCTATTGCGCAAGCCTGTTTTTCAATCGTTGAACCTCACGTAAGCATATCCGCAGTTGTACGTGGAAATACAGATACCGAGCTGGTTGGAAAATCACAGCAACTTGATTTTGATGTCTTGTTGAACGGTTACCAAGTGAAAGATCCTGTTTCAGAAATCAAAGTTGTGGTTCGGCAAAATAACAGAATTGATAATCAGGTTACAGATATTAAACCAACCTATTTGTCTGGGTCTAAATTGAGCTATATTAATAATAGTGCATTGATTTTTGAAGGTGGAAATGAGTATCACCGTTTTGATATTTCTTCAGTTTATGCTGCTGGAGAAGGTGTTGCCGATGTCCGTTTTAATTCACCACATTACGATGTGATATTGAATAATAATAAGGTTCAAACATCAAGGAATTATTCTTCCGATCAGGATGTAAATGGTAAATTTATTATTAATTTGCAGAATGCGCAAAATGATGATACCGAAGCAGATTATATGTTTGTGCATTTTAATTTACCTACCGATAAACCCTTTTTTGATGGACAACTTTATCTTGGTGGAGAGTTTAACTACAATCAGCTTAACAATGACGTTCGATTAAACTATGATGGAAAGACTGAAAGCTATGTAAAGACTATTTTATTGAAACAAGGAGGATATAATTATCAGTATTGGTTTGTACCTAAAGGCGAAAGTAAAGGCTCGGCAGAACGAGTTGATGGAAGCTACTGGCAAGCAAATAACGAATACACAATTTACGTTTATCAGCGACCTTGGGGCGAACGATATGACAAGTTGATAGGAGTGAAAGTTGTAAATTAGTAATGAATTGCGAAAGATTAAAAGTTAGTATAATTTGAATATATGAAAGTATACAAATTCGGTGGCGCATCGGTGCGCTCGGCAGAAGGAATCCGAAATATTGTTAGAATAGTTTCGGGAGTTAAAGAGAATCTTTTTATCGTAGTTTCGGCTATGGGAAAGACCACTAATGCCATGGAGCTGGTATTGGATTGTTTTATGAAAGCTGATCATCAGGGTTCCCTCGAGAAATTGGCTGAAGTGGAATCGTATCACCACGAAATTATAACTGAATTATTTGCCAATACTGAAATTGGTAAAACGGCTTTGAAACCTCTTTTTGACGAATTGAGAACATATATTACCGATGGTGTAGGCGATGATTATGATCGTTGGTATGATCGGTTGGTTTCGTATGGCGAATTGATTTCAACTAAAATTGTGTCAGAATACCTCAATGTATCGGGGATTGAAAATGAATGGCTCGATTTACGCAAATTGATAGTGACCGACAGTAATTACAGGGAAGCCAATGTGCGGATGGATGAATCGCAAATCAGACTTCAGAAAGCTGTAGATTTTACTAAAAAAAGCATTTACATCGGGCAGGGATTTATTGGTGCGAACATTAAAGGTGACCCCACGACATTGGGTCGTGAAGGTTCCGATTATTCTGCCGCAGTGGTAGGAAATTTATTGAATGCGGAAAGTGTGACCATTTGGAAAGATGTACCTGGAATTTTGAATGCTGATCCTCGCATTTTTGAAAATACAGTACATATTCCCGAGCTAACTTATCAGGATGCCGTGGAACTGGCGTACAGCGGTGCGCAGATTATCCATCCAAAAACAATAAAACCTCTTGAAAATAAACATATTCCGTTATATGTTCGTCCTTTTGGAAGTCCAGATGAAGCCGGTTCAGTAATCAAAGCTGAAACCAAAAATCCAATTAATGTTCCGGTTCTGATATTGCGTAAAAATCAGGTTTTGATCACTGTTCGTCCACGCGATTTTTCGTTTGTGTTGGAGGAAAGTTTGTCGAAAGCATTTGCGGTGATGAATAAACATCGCCTTAAAGTGGCAATGATTCAAAGTTCGGCGATCACTATTTCTGTTTGTGTGGATAATTCCCGTTATTTGAACGGAGCGTTGGACGAATTGGGAAATGACTTTAAAGTGACCTACAATGATGGATTGGAATTACTCACAATAAGAGGAACTACGGATGAAATAGTGGCAAAAACCACTACAGGAAGAATCATATTATTGAATCAACGAACAAGGAGAACTGCCCGATTTTTAATGAAGGAAATCTAATAAAAGCTTCAAAAAAAGAAGCGTCAGATTTGCAACTGCAAATCTGACGCTTCTTTTTTGTTTCAACTATCTGCTAACAACTCAATTTGCTAAAATAGGCGCTCAGCAAATGGAACCAGTAATGCAGTCATAATTCCCATAATGCCAATTGCTAATCCGCTAATGGCTCCTTCCAAAGCACCCATTTCCATTGCCCGGGCAGTACCAAGCGCGTGCGAGGCTGACCCCATGGCTAATCCTTTTGCTATTTTACTTTTAATGCCTATTCGTCTGAGAATAATAGGTCCTACCATTCCTCCAAATATCCCGCAAATAACCACAAAAGCCGTTGTGAGAGCCGGAATACCACCGTTTTTTTCTGAAAGACTTATCGCAATTGGTGTTGTTACAGATTTTGGAGCAAGCGATGATATCAGTATATGGTCAGCACCCAACAGTTTGGCTATTAGCATTACGCTCAAAATCCCGACAATGCTTCCGGCAAAAACAGCTGAAAGAATTGAAATAACATTCCCTTTGATATTCTCAATTTGTTCGTAAAGAACATATCCTAATGCCACTACACTTGGTCCAAGCATGAAATTTAGAAAATGTGTTTGATTATAAAAAGTTTGATATGGAATTCCGGTGATTTTTAAAAATGGAATGATAATAACCATTGTAATTAACAGCGGTTGCAACAAACTTATTTTGGTGCGTTTGTACAGATATACGCCCAGTAAATAAGTGCCCATTACCAACATTAATAGAAATACTTCTCCCGACATTAAAGGTCTTAATTGATCAAGTAGACTAGTCATTATTTATCCCTCCTTTTGTGTTTGGCGTTTCAAAGCGTTCCTGAACCAATGCAACCACTATTATTGTTAGAATAGTACTTATTGCAATTGCAAGAATAATTGTAATCAAAGAGTTGGATAGAATCTCGGCATATGACATTAGACCAACCGCTACAGGAACAAAAAACACTGCCATGTTTTTGGTAATAACTGTAGCAGCATCTTTAACATAGATGGGTTTCACTATTTTAAAGTAAAGACACAGAAAAAGTAAAATCATTCCAAGTACGCTGCCCGGAATAAAACCATGGATAAGCAAGCTGAGCAGTTCACCCAAATAGTCAAAAAGCAAAATAAAAAAAACACCTTTAATCATAATCAAATTTTAATTCATATTTCGAAATACTACAGTATGCGGAAATTTGTTATTTGAATTAATCAGATATAAGAATTCTCAATTACTAAACAATGAAATGAGTAAGTAAGTTTGGAAATTAAGTGTGTGTATAGTTTCTGTTACAATCCTTTACACACACTTAAGAGCAATTTAAAAAATGTACATGACCGAAGCCAGCACCCTATTGTTGCTTACTGAATATGGATTAGTCGCACTTCCATTCGTTTGAATTGTGCCATAAGTAGCTTTGGTTAAATCATATTCCAATGCAAATTTCATGTTTGGCAAATTGTAATCCACATGCGGTGCAATGCGGTAAAGTTTGTCCAGAATTTGTTGGGTGGTTGAATAAAAACCATAACCATAGGCAGTGATTTTCTTACCTTTTCCCAAATCTAACATATCATTCGTACCCAGATTTTCTGAAAGACCAAGTACAATGCCAACTTGAATTTTAGTTCCATAAGCAGCACTAATCCACGAGCTCAAATTATTGAAATTTGTATATTTAAGTACCGTGGTAGAGTCAGCCGCAAACTTACTTACTCCATAACCTCCCAACATTAGTTGGTCACTCAGATTTTCGCCATAAGTTACTTTTCCCTTTAATTGGAATTTCGGATTTGTATATTGGGCATATGCAATTCCGCTTAAAGAAGAAATTGAATTTGCATCCGGCTTGATAGTTTTAAAATCAGCACCAATCCCTGTGGTCCAATGGCTTGTTTTGTTTTCTAATCCAAGAAATAAATCCGGTAGAAGGGCATCTTTTAAATATGTGTTAATCGTACCTAATGGTCCTTGTGATGCATATTGCATTTCGTACAAAGCAGCACCAGTAAGCGTAAGTGTTGAGCTTAACTTGTATTTTAAACGAACTTGCGGGCTGCGGTTGAACGGCTGAAATGGTCCGCCGGCATTTGATGAAAAGGTTGCAGGAATGACGTTTTCGAACAGTGGATGCCATGTCTGACCGATTAATAACTCGGTTTTATTCCAATTTAATTTCATGTAAGCCTGACGAATACGCAAAACATAATAGGAAGTTCCGAAACCGTTGAAGTCTGCTTCAATTTTACCTGATGATTTTGCTCCTAAAATAGAATCACCGGCAATATCCATTCCAAGGCGGGTATTTATACTTAACATTTCGGCTTGTGCCACTGCATTTTTATCAACGCCTGCACTAAGTTCTATCGGTTTTGGAAATAATTGGACTGTACCGTCAACCAGTTCTAAATTTTGGCGTGAGTTAAAAAAGAAATCATTGCCAATATAACCATAGAATTTTATTTTGGTTGTTGACTCTTGAGAAAAAGCTAAAGTTGAAATAGTGATTAAAATTAACGGGAAAAGTTTTTTGAAATTCATGTTTTGATAATTATAATAAAATTTTATGATAACTACGTTTTTGTCAGTTATCAGCTTAATAAATGTTCGATTAATATTTTAATTCCGATGCCAATAAGAATGATTCCTCCAATCACTTCTACTTTTAAATGAAATCGTCTGCCAAAGTGAATGCCAATGTAAATGCCTAAAAATGTGAAAACTAAACTAGTTAACCCAATTAAGATTACAGCTTTCCAAATTATTGAAGGATATGGAATAAAGACAATGCCTGTAGCAAAAGCATCGATACTGGTAGCAAAAGCCAGTGAAAATAAGTTAATCCACTTAAATGGATTTTTTTCAATGCTACAATCCGGATCTTGGCTTTTAATTCCTTCAATCACCATTTTACCACCAATTAGACTCAATAATGTGAAAGCTAGCCAATGGTCTATACTTATTATTTGTTTGGCAAAACCAATACTTGCAGCATACCCTATCAAAGGCATTACTGCTTGAAATAATCCAAACATGAAAGCCATTCGGAAGGTTAACCAAAATGGAAATTTTTTGATACAAATTCCTTTGCTGATAGCAACAGCAAAACAATCCATAGCCAATCCAATACTGATAATAATGATTGATAGAATATCCATTTTAAAATAGTTATAAAGTGAGAGGTAAGAAAGTAAGTAAGAGGTAAGCTTCAACTTTTCAATTGAATGCTTACCTCTTACTGCTTAGTCTTTGCTTTTGCTTATAGCATCGCTTTTACTTGGTTATAAACGTTTTGACCGGTAAAACCAAGTTTTTCGTCTAACACTTTATAAGGTGCAGAGAAACCGAATGATTCTAAACCAAATACTTTTCCGTTAGAACCAACCAAACCTTGAAGGTTTACAGGTAAACCGGCTGTAAGACCAAATATTTTACTTCCTTTTGGTAAAACACTTTCTTGATAATCTGCAGATTGACTTCGGAATAAACCTTCAGATGGTACTGAAACCAATCTGATTTTAATTCCTTCTGCGCGAAGTAAAGCAGCTCCTTCGTGCAATGTAGAAACTTCTGAACCGGAAGCAACTAAAATTACATCGAAGTTTTCATCACTTTCAACAACGTATCCACCTTTATGTGCTTGCTCAGCTTCAGCTTTACGATTTGTAGCAGCAGGAAGGTCAACAATATTTTGACGGGAGAAAATCAAACCAGTTGGAGTAGAAGTGTTTTCCATTGCCATTTTCCATGCTACTGTAGTTTCTTCAACATCAGCCGGACGTAATACCAACATAGAATTATGTCCTTTGTGGTTTTTAAGTTTTTCCATCAATCTGATTTGAGCTTCTTGTTCAACCGGTTCGTGGGTAGGACCATCTTCACCTACGCGGAATGCGTCATGAGTCCAAATAAATTTAACCGGTTGTTCCATCAAAGCAGCCATGCGAACTGCAGGTTTCATGTAATCAGAGAATACAAAGAAAGTAGCACATGCAGGAATAACTCCACCATGCAAACTCATTCCTATACAAACACATGCCATGGTCAATTCGGCAACTCCAGCTTGTAAGAAAGCTCCGGTAAAATCATCTTTGCTAAATGCTTTTGTGTTTTTTAAGAATCCGTCTGTTTTGTCAGAGTTTGATAAGTCGGCACTGGCAACCACCATGTTTTCAACTTGTTTTGCCAATTCGCCTAATACTGTTGCCGAGGCAGCACGTGTTGCCTGACCCGGTTTTTGAACCACTGCATCCCAGTTCATTTTTGTTTTTCCACTAAAGAAGAAAGCCAGTTTTTCAGCCAATTCAGGATTTGTTTTTGCCCATTCAGCTTTCTTAGCTTGTTTTTGAGCTACAATTTCTTTCAATTCTTCAGCACGTTTTGCATATAATTCTTTTGTTTCTTCAAAAAGAATAAACGGATTCTCAGGGTTTCCACCAAGATTTTTGATACTTTCCTGATAAGAAGCACCGCCTTCGCTTAAAGGCATACCGTGAGTAGCGCATTGACGTTCGAAGCTTGAACCATCAGCTTTTAATGCTCCTTTACCCATAATTGTTTTACCAATTATAATTGTTGGTTTTTCTGTTTCAGCTTTGGCCTCTTTCAATGCTGTGCGAATTTCCACTGCATCGTTGCCATTAATTTCAATAACATTCCATCCCCAAGCCAGATATTTTTGTGCTGTATTTTCACTAGTCACAGATTTTGTGTCTGTTGAAAGCTGAATATCATTCGAATCGTAGAACATAATCAGGTTGTTCAATCCAAGGTGACCTGCCAATCGGCCTGCTCCCTGAGAAATTTCTTCCTGAACGCCACCATCTGAAATGAAAGTATAAATAGTTTGGTTCATTAAGTCACCAAAACGGGCTTTTAAAAATTTAGCAGCAATGGCAGCACCTACTGCGTATGTATGTCCTTGTCCTAGTGGACCTGAAGTGTTTTCAACTCCACGCATAATATCAACTTCTGGATGACCAGGTGTTGGACTATCCCATTGACGGAACTGTGCTAATTCTGCCATTGTGTATTTACCTGTACAGGCAAGTACTGAATAAAGCATTGGTGACATATGACCCGGATCAAGAAACATGCGGTCACGGCCTTCCCAAGCTGGATTTTTTGGATCGTATTCCAAAAATTCTGAATAAAGTACATTGATAAAATCGGCACCACCCATGGCTCCACCTGGGTGACCAGATTTAGCTTTTTCTACCGCTGATGCAGCCAGAATGCGAATATTATCTGCTGCGCGATTTAAGTTTTGAATTGAATTCATAAATTTTTAATTAATTAAATTTTATATTGTGAATTGTTTTTGAATATTATTTTGTTTGTTTAATTACTGTATTATTAATGGCAACTTTAGTTGTATGCGGTACATTAAACTTAAAACCAATAGTATAATTAATTCCAAAGTTGCTGGCACCGTTCACTCCATAACCCGGAATGTACCAAGGAGTTGCATTTCCCGCAACATCCTGGCTTATCAGGGTTTTACTTCGGATACTCCAGCCCATAAAAATGTCTTTAATTACTTCAACGCGAATGCCAACAGCAATTTCGTACCAGACCTTTGTTGATACTAAATTATTGAATGGAACTATTTGTGAACCACCCCAGTAATTGTCTGTGATTGACATATTTGAAATATTGTATTTGAAATTTGTCATCCCCAGACGCAATCCCACTAAAAATAAATTATTGGTTGGTTTGGAATCTTTCTTAGGCGTTATTATGTTTAAATCTACGCCAATCCGACCAAAAGGTCCATTCCCTTTAAACTCATTATTCTCAATTGAAATTTTATTTGCTCCTGCATAACCTAGTTCTATTGTTGGAAATAATTTATGTTTAAAATCTGCTTGAACAGCACCCTCGTAGGAATATGTTCCACCTTTTGACAATAATGACCCTGCAACTGAGGCCACATCAGCCTGCACGGTAATACCATTGAAAAAAGGTGCGTTATTGATTTCTTTTGCTTTTGTTGGTTTCTTAGCTTGTGCAGAGGAAACAAATATGCAGAGAATCAAACTACTAAAATATTTTAATGTTCTCTGCATTGATATTATTTACTAAATGATTAGATATTCTTATTGAGTCAACAAAGTGATTAGTAACGATTGCTGTGTCGATTGAATGGATCACTATAGAACCACATTCCAGCGATAAGTAATCATTCATGTTTTTATGATATATTGTTAACGTGTCTTTTGTGTTGATATATCGAGTTGTGTCATTTTTGTTGGTTACAGGATTCTGTCTAACTTTCTTACTATTAAACGTTAGTTCAAAAATGGTTGAAGATTCAAAACTATGCAAGGGTAAATTAATAGTACTTATTGATTTTGAATTGTTATAAAGAATGGAATCTAAAGTAGAGAATTTGTTATTGATTGTATCTAATTTTAGTCCTTTTACCGTAACACTATCTAAATTAAAAGCTGTTTCAGTTATGGTATTTAGAGTCGAATTTTTTGTAATTTGGTACATATCCATTTGCAGTAAAACCGAACGGTTTGTTCTGCAACTTTCATCTACAGCACATGAAAATGCTGAGATAAGACAGATAATGAGCGTTATATGTTTAAAAATTTTCATCTAAAGAAATTGTATGTAATAATTCGATTTGTTTTTAATAGATAGATGTTTAAGATAAGTAGATCCTTACTTCTTTCTTTAAATTATTTATTGCCATTTCAGTTGGAGTCTGTTCGCTTGCTCCAAACACCTGAATAATTTTTTCAGCCAGTTCCCCTGCAGAATTTGCAGGATTACACTGTGCTGCACAAGTATTTACCAATCGAAGTAAACTTTCTTGAGCTGAGCGAATATGATTCCAGCTATCATCACTTATATAAATTTGTTGAGATAGATTATGTGAAAATTCTTGACGGATACTTTCCAGTAATTGTGTGTGGAGTTCCATATTAGTCATGTTCGGCTTGGCAACATTTACGATTAATGTAGAAGGTGTAGTTCTTTCTAAAACCAATATAAGTCTTTCGTAAGCACGAAGTCGGATTGGAGTTAACGTAGCAGCATTACTTTTTCTTAACTCAAAATTTCGACGTTTTTCGTCATTTTTAAGAAGCTTATCTATTAATAAATAAGCGGTTAATAAAACGAGCAATGCCGGTATTGTTATTTTGAGAATATCTATCATCTCCATTTATGCTGAAATTTAGTTAGATTATTACTTAGAACCTCCGGCTTTTTGAAATTTAATTTCAATAGGATGAATGGTTACCAAACAACCTTTTGGAATAAATTTCAGTTTACTTTCAATATTTTTATAGAAGCTTTCAAGGATATCAGTTTTGTCAATCATTTCAATTACAACCGGCAGTTTCTCAGTTAGTTCCCAAAATCGTGAAGAACTGATATGAGTGCTGCTTGGTCCATAACCCATAATGCCTCTATAAACAGTAACACCGGCGATTCCTTCTTTTTTAGCTAAAACAACCAAATGCTCATAAAATAAATCAAGACCGATTTTGTCGGTATTGCTGGCATAAAATTTCAAAATGCTGGTTTCTGTTGAATTCATATTAAAATAAATTTGAAGTTACATAACCTAAATAAACGGCCAAAAATCCAAAAAATATACTGAATCCGGTGTACAATAAAACGGAGGTAAATTGACCGTTTTGCATTAATGTTAGATTTTCATTTGTAAATGATGAAAAAGTTGTGAAACCACCGCAAATGCCAACTATTAAAAATAACCTGATATTCAGTGTCATTAAATCACTTTTTGCAGCAATGCCAGCTAAAAACCCAATTAAAAAGCTTCCTAATACATTCACTGTTAGCGTTCCCATTGGTATCGAAAATAAATGCCAATGGAGATTCAACTTCGATACTAAAAATCGGGCAATACTTCCGAAGAAGCCTCCAAGACCAACGATTAATAGCTGTTTCATATCTAAATTTCTTTTTCTATCTGATAATTATTTCTTTCTGTCGAGTTTCGGGCTACAATTTCAGCGATGAAACCTGCCAGAAATAATTGTGTACCTAGCATCATGGCCAGCATTGATAAATAAAAATAGGGGCTTTCGGTTACTAGTGGTGCTCTTACATGTTCTAAAATTGCAATAAATTTGTTTGCGCCCACAACTACAACTGCTAAAAATCCAAGCAAAAACATTAAACTACCATACAATCCAAAAAAATGCATGGGTTTCTTGCCAAATTTTGATAAAAACCAAAGCGTCATCAAATCCAGATACCCATTTACAAAACGGTTCAAACCAAATTTTGTTTCACCGAACTGACGTTTGCGATGCTCGACCACTTTTTCGCCAATGCGTGTAAATCCGGCATTTTTTGCTAAAAACGGAATGTAGCGATGCATTTCGCCATATACTTCAATATTCTTAACGACCTCATTTCTATACGCTTTCAGACCACAATTCATATCGTGCAACTTTAAGCCCGTAACTTTTCTGGCAGTGGAATTATATAATTTTGATGGTAAATTCTTTGTCAGTTTCGAATCGTACCTTTTTTTCTTCCAACCAGAAACTAAATCAAGATTTTCATCTTTTATCATTGCAAATAGGCCCGGTATTTCATCAGGACTATCCTGTAAATCAGCATCCATAGTAATAACTACATCACCTTTGGCTGCATGAAAACCACAAAATAAAGCCGGTGATTTACCATAATTATTTCTGAATTTTATTCCTCTGACGTTTTTCGATTGTTTTTGAAGAGATTCTATAACTTCCCATGAATTGTCAGTACTGCCATCGTTTACGAAAATAACTTCGAAAGTATATTTGTTTTCCGCCATGACGCGGTCAATCCATTCAAATAGCTTTGGAAGCGATTCTTCTTCGTTATACAACGGTACAATTATCGAAATATCCATATAATATAATTTTCAATTATCTTATTTTTCTTCAAAAATGGTCTTCTCTTTTTTTACAAATGCTGCCAAAATCAATCCCCAAAATATTCCAACTATCATACTTGAAAATATATTAAATAATGAGAATGGAGCCGGTTTATATATTGTTTCTAAGACCTTAAGTGTTTTGTCATCAATTGAAAATTTATAACTGTCATACATTTTTAGTAGGACATCTAGCAAGTAAGCCAGATAGTTGGTATCAATAAAGCTTGTGTAAATTAAAACTACAAAGGAAGAAATGATAGAACCAAACAAATAAGTCTGAAAAAGAAAGTTATATGCCTGACTGTATTTAATTGTTCCTTCAAAGTGAGTATCCCGGAAACGAATTGCCATTTTATACAGAACCAGAATAATTAAAGCTGAAATAAACAAAGCAAGAGTTGCTAAAATGTCTGATTTTTGAGCTGAAAATATAAATTTTAATGATAACAATATTCCAACGATAGGACCATTAAGCATGGCTGACTTTGTGATATTTGGTTGCATATAGGTGCTGGTAAGTTTTAATTGCACAAAAGTACAAAAAAACCACCAAAATGAAAAGGAAATATTAAATATACCTTAGGTTATTTCCTTATGATGATGTAATTATTTAAAATTATTTAAATAATTGAAACTGTTTTGATTATGCTAATTAATGACGTTGAATAAACTGAAACGGGATGCCAATTTGACATCCCGTTCCTAATATATTTTTTCATTTATTTTATTACAATCCTTTTTCAGACAAGTAACGTTCAGCTTCAATAGCTGCCTGACAGCCTGTGCCTGCAGCAGTAATAGCCTGACGATAATGAGGATCAGATACATCGCCCGATGCAAAAACTCCAGGTACTTTAGTGCGTGGTGTTCCTGAAATAGTTTTGATATAACCTACTTTGTCTGTTTCAATCCATGGTTTGAAAATGTCAGAATTTGGTTTATGACCGATAGCCAGAAAGAATCCGTCAATGTCAATATGGACCTTCTCTTCGTCTGCTTGTCCACGGCGTTTTACAAGATCAGCTCCTTGTACTACTTTTTCGCCGGTTAAACCTAATGTTTCATGTTCGAAAAGCACCTCTATTTTGGGATTACTCGTAACACGTTCCTGCATGATTTTGGAAGCTCTCAGGAAGTCTTTACGTACAATGAGGTAAACTTTGCTTGCGAGTCCGGCCAGATAAGTTGCTTCTTCACAAGCTGTATCGCCACCTCCAACTACAGCTACTGTCATTTTACGATAGAAAAACCCATCGCAAGTGGCACAAGCTGAGACCCCGGATCCTGCATACTTTTGTTCGTCGGGTAAGCCAAGGTATTTGGCAGTGGCGCCTGTAGAAATAATAATAGTTTCTGCTTCAATAGTTTTCTCGCCATCAATGGTCACTTTGTACGGAGCTGACGATAAATCGGTGGCTGTAGCCATTCCAAAGCGAATTTCAGCTCCAAAACGTTCAGCTTGTTTTCGGAGGTCTTCCATCAATTCAGGTCCTGTAATACCTGTTGGATAGCCAGGAAAATTTTCAACTTCATTTGTAGTTGTCAGCTGTCCACCCGGTTGCATTCCTTCGTAGAGTATCGGTGAAAGATTTGCGCGAGAAGTATAAATAGCAGCTGTATAACCTGCTGGTCCTGATCCTATAATCAGGCAACGTACTTTTTCGTTCATATATTTTGATTGTTTTATTTATTGACACTTTACCTACAAACAATATTGCAATTTAAAAGGTTTTTAAATTGCAATAAAAGATGAGGCTATGGGTATATAAGAAAATTCTATAACCCCAAAGCATTGATTAACTCTTATTGGTTTATCTCAAATCGTTGATAGCAGCACCTTTATATTTAGATGAATTGAATACGAAGATGTTGTCAGCCACTGCGATTCCTTTTTGAAAATTACTGAGTGTAAGTATGGAAGAACTGCCATTTTTGTTAGTAAGCTTAATTGAAACCAGATTTTCGTTACTTTTGTTTATCTGAACATCGATTTTTGCAATCTCATTGGTTTTCGCTTTCGGAATCATTTCAATACAATGATTCTGAGTCGATTTAATTTTTGTTGAATACCGAATGAGACATTTTGTCTTGTATCCCGACAATATCGCCATTGGGTTTGTTTCGGATAATTCTTTTTCCGAAGGCTCGGTGATGGATACTTCATTATTTTGTGACACATAAGCCCATTGGGTTTTCCCATCAAACCAGACTTTCATTGCTTCCATTTCTAAAATAAATTTAGTTCCTTTAAGCGTGAAAGTTCCAGAAGTAACCTGTGGCTGTTCATTGCCTTTCTCACTGACAGCCAGTTTGAAATTAGTTTTTATGGCATTAGTTTTTGCTGAATTCAACAAATTTGTTAGAATTTGTTCTGCTTGCGCATTGTTTTGTGCCGAAATAATCTGGTGAGAAAAAACTAATAATATTATTGAATAAATTATTTTTTTTAGCATAATAATGTGTTTGAACTGATCACTGTTTGTTTTGAACTAATCATTGTTTAAAGATTCTTCAAAATCTGTTCCAAATGATAATCGTCCATGACAAGTACCTGGCGAGCTTTACTGCCTTCGAACGGACCAATAATTCCTACAACTTCCAATTGATCAACTATTCGTCCGGCGCGGTTGTAACCGATGGAGAATTTTCGTTGTATAAGCGAAGTTGAGCCTTGCTGGTTTGCAACTATAAGTCGGGCAGCTTCTTCAAATAACGGATCTCTTTTAGTCATGTCTACCGAACTGCTGTCAATTCCTTCAACTTCGGCACGGACATATTCCGGTAGATAAAAAGCAGTCGGGTAGGCCTGTTGTTCTTTAATGTGATGTACAATATTCTCAACTTCAGGCGTATCGACAAAGGCACATTGAACACGAATCAAATCATTGCCTTGCGAGAAAAGCATATCTCCTCGTCCGACTAATTGATTTGCTCCCGGAGAATCAAGAATAGTACGCGAGTCAATCATGGACGACACACGGAATGCAACCCGAGCTGGGAAATTGGCTTTAATGACACCGGTAATGATATTTACAGACGGACGTTGTGTGGCGATAATCATGTGAATCCCAACGGCACGCGCTAACTGTGCTATACGTGCAATAGGCATTTCAACCTCTTTTCCGGCAGTCATTATCAAGTCGCCAAACTCATCCACAATAACTACAATATATGGTAAAAAACGGTGTCCTTTTTCAGGATTTAAATGTCGAATGAAAAATTTATCGTTGTACTCTTTAATATTCCGCACATGTGCTTTTTTGAGCAAATCATAGCGATCATCCATTTCTTTACATAATGAATTTAAAGTTTCTACGACTTTGCTTGTGTCGGTAATAATGGCATCTTCACCGTCGGGCAATTTTGCAAGAAAATGTTTTTCAATGTCACCGTAAATATTAAATTCCACTTTTTTGGGATCGACCAAAACCAGCTTAAGCTGAGATGGATGTTTTTTGTAAAGCAATGAAGTAATAATGGCATTCAAACCCACGGATTTACCTTGTCCTGTAGCACCAGCCACAAGTAAATGGGGCATCTTTGCCAGATCAACCATGAAAATATCATTGGTAATAGTGCGGCCAAATGCTACCGGTAATTCAAATTTCGAATCCTGGAATTTTTTGGAAGCAATGATAGAATGCATGGAAACTACCTGTGGGTCACTGTTTGGAACTTCGATACCGATAGTTCCTTTTCCCGGAATTGGCGCAATGATACGAATGCCTGTTGCCGCCAAACTGAGCATGATGTCATATTCCAAATTTCGTATTTTAGAAATTCTGACGCCTGCTTTAGGCACAATTTCGTAAAGAGTAATGGTAGGACCTACAGTTGCTTTGATAGTTTCAATTTCGATGCCGTAATTTTGTAAAGTTTTGATAATACGATCTTTATTGGCATTTTGTTCGACCATGTCAATTTGTGTCTCATTGTCGGTTCCATACACTTTCAATAAATCGAGGGTAGGAGGGTTGTAATGCGACAAATCGAGTGTCGGGTCATATTTTCCTAATTTTGAAACATTGTAAAATGGATCTTCATCAGCATTTTCAGCTACTTCTAGTTCAATGGCATCTATTGCCTTATTTTCTTCTTTGTCTTCAGGTTGTTCAATTTCAAACGAAACATCATCTATTTCGTTAGATTCTATTATCAATTCTCCATCGTTCTGATTTCCTTTTACAATCCAGTCTTCAGGAATAATTTCAGTGCCAACAGCTACATTCGCTTCTGTAGGTTCGTTCTCTATGAAAAATTCAGGTTCAGCTTTCTCAGCATTCTTTTGTTTTCGGGAGAAAAGTCCTTTGATAAATGGAATTGTGGCTTTTGAAGAAACAATGGAGTATACGAGTAATACTCCGATAAGAAGCATTAAAGTGCCCGAATTGCCAATATATGAAATTAGCCAACGGCTTACTGCATCACCCTGTTCGCCGCCCGGGGAAAAGGAAAATGTATATTTCTCGTAAAAGGGAATTAATGCATAACCTAGTGTAACTGAAAGCCAAACTAACCAGAAAAAAGAGTGAAAAAAAACTTTCCATGCAGACGCTATGCGTATCATCATTAAGCGCAATCCAATTACCAACCCGAAATATATGACGGCAAACGATGCTATTCCAAATCCGTGTCTTAAGAACGCATCAGCTAAAACTGCACCCAAAACAGATCCCCAGTTTTGTATCTCTGAGCGCATAAGCTGCAGTTCATGCCACGAAAGATCCATTTTGCTTTGATCGGCATAAGCAAAGAAAAAATAAGAAATAAAAGATATAAATAAAAATAAAACTCCTATTAATACTGCAATCCCAAGTATAATTCGTGTTCTTTCATCTGTAAAAAACTTCTTAAGTTTAACTCCTGTACTCGGTCCATTTGTTTGGGTCTGCTGACGTTGTTTTCCGGGTGCAGATTTAGTTTCCTGTCTGGTTTCAGGTTTTGGAATAGTTTTAATAGGTTTTTTAGGTGCCATATGTAATCAATTCAAAATGAAGAATTAATAATTTAGTATTTTTCTGTTCAATAGTAAGTAATGAAGTATGACCATATTCAACCTTTATTAAACTTAGAAAATTTGTTTTGCAAAAATAACAAAAAAGCCATGTCAAAAATCTTTTTTTGCTATAAATTTGCAGAATAAACCCCCGACTTCAAAAAGGATTCATTTAGAGTGTAAGTTCACATCAATCGAATGACTACAAAACAACGATACAAACATATTATTGACTGGTTTACAGAAAATGTGCCAGTAGCAGAAACTGAATTGCATTATTCTGATCCTTTTGGATTGCTGGTTGCAGTTATTTTGTCGGCTCAATGTACCGATAAGCGCGTTAATATGATAACACCCCGGCTTTTGGCAGACGTTCCCACAGCAGAAGTGATGGCGGTTTCAAGCCCTGAAGTGATATTTGAATACATTCGTTCCATTTCATATCCAAATAATAAAGCCAAACATTTGGTGGGAATGGCTCAGAAACTGATATCGGATTTTGAGGGAGTTATGCCTAGTGATGTGGATCAACTTCAAACTTTGCCTGGGGTTGGGCGTAAAACAGCTAATGTTATTGCATCAATTATTTATAATAAGCCGACAATGGCTGTAGATACTCATGTATTTAGAATATCAGAGAGACTCGGATTGACTACAGATTCTAAAAACCCGCTTCAAACCGAACGTGAATTGACAAAATATATTTCAGCAGAACTTATACCAAAAGCTCATCATTGGCTTATTTTGCATGGACGCTATATTTGTCAGGCTCGTAAACCAAAGTGTGATATTTGTGGTTTGAAGAATTGGTGTCGATATTACGAAAAGAGCAAGCATTTAGTTTAGAGAACAATTTAGACGTTTATCCAGTCTCAATCCATAAATTGCTAAAGACTTTATCATTTCTTCAAAAAACGTCAATTATTTAGTGATGATAATTAATTACTTTTTATCTTTGTACAATTAATTTAAATTTAAAATTATTACAATTATGATAGATGAAGAACTAGTCCGTTGTCGACCTTGCGGATATGTAATGAAAGAGAGTGATTTAGGTGATGTTTGTCCGGCTTGTGGCTTACCACGCTCTGTATTTGAGCCTTATAGAGAAAGAGTTTCGGCTAACAGATTATTTATTTTGGCATTGGACATTCATCCTATTGCTATTCACCTTTCACAAACATTTGTAGCACTAACGCCTTTATTGATTTTATTTCATCTTTTTTTTCCGGATTTTCAAGAAGTCATAGTGCATTCAGTAGTGTATTTTTCTATTATTGCATTACCACTTTCGTTAGTTTTGTCTTTTATTTCCGGAGTTGTTGATGGTATAACTCGGTTTAAAACACTTAGAACTCCTTTGCTAAAATCGAAAATAATTTATAGTATAGTGATTTTGATACTTTCTTTTACTCAGCTGTTTCTTTTTACACCGAATAATTATACTTGGATAACTATTGTTTTGGGTTTTGCTTCGTTAGCATGCGCGGTAAAATTAGGACTTTTAGGAAAACACCTTATCGATGTAATTCTCCCTGGAACTTATGTAAGACGAAAAAAGAAACCTACAAAGTATTCTCCAAAAGGGAAAGTGGATAAAGTTTCAATAACTGAAAAACCGATTAAAGATGCTAATCCAAATGTAGAAAATTAAGAATAAACATATTTGTTTAAATTTAATCCCCGTTTTCGGTTAATACGTTAACGGGGATTTTTGTGAAATGTGAGTAAAATAACTAGTTGTTGAAAAATAATACTTAAATTAATAATAAATAAATGTTGTTGGACAAATTATTATTATATGTTTTCTTTGAATTAAAACCTATATTAGTATCTTTACCATGTATATTGAATGCTTCGTATCTTGAATGCTTAAATTTCAAATGGTTAGACCCTATGATAAATCAACTTATAACTTATATAATATTTGCAAAATAAGTTTATGCTGTAGATTTTACAATTTTTGTATTAAAGAAGTATTATATTTGCTGAAAATAATGCTCAATAACATAGTTTTTTTGTTTTGACAATTTCAAAATATACCGTATGTTTGAGCTTTGAAATTTTGGTATAAAAAAATGAATTAATCGATTTCTAATTTAATATTAATCTAATTTCTAATACAGTTGTTATGTACAAAACTTTTGTTCTCATTTTTGTAATGCATATAGTTGCCGGATTTTTTCTGCAAAGTAAAAAAATAAGCAAATTAAAGCGTGAAAAGACCCGTTATCTCTTTCTACATGTAAGTATTTATACGGCATTTTTTATTATTTTTAGCCCCATTTTGCTCGGATTAACATTCTTACAAGGTTTAATTTATAGTTTGATAAATGGAGTTTTACATTTAGCTGTAGATTACGTAACTGGCAAATTTAAAGTCAAGTATTTTGAGGTCGATAATTTTAAATATAAATTAACTGAAGGAATTGACTACACTTTGCATTTGGCAATGTTAATATCAACTTATGTGTGTTTGCACCAAAATTTGTTATTCAACTTTAATATGTAATATAGTTTGGGTTTTTAAAAGAATTTAGAGAAGTTTGATTGATTATTTGTTGTTTTCAGATATCACTTTTAGTTTGAATTATTTTACTCATATTCAAACTTCAAATAACTAAGGATTTTAGAGCTAAAACCCAGATAAATAATCACTTAAAAAATTATTTCACAATAAAACACACATTTAAAAAGAAATATTATGCTAAAATCCATAGTTATTATTTTTGTAATGCATATTTTTGCAGGCTTTTTTCTACAGAGTAATAGAATAAGCAAGTTAAAACGTGAAAAGAAACGGTATTTGACGGAACACGTGGGAATGTATACCCTGATTTTTATGGTTTTGAGTCCAGTATTGCTCGGGTTGACTATTTTGCAGGGAGTTATCTATAGTCTAATAAATGGAGTATTCCATTATGGAGTTGATTTCTTTACGGGAAAATTAAAATTAAAGTTAATGGGCAAGAATGAAGTAAAATATAATCTAATTGTAGTTATGGATTATACAATACATTTAGTGATTTTGATTAGCACCTATTTTTATTTGTATCCTGATGCTTTTAAGGCTGTTACATTTTGGGAAAAATATAATTAATAAAAATACTTTTCAAGCTTAAGTTTCGAAACTCAAATATTAATATTTTTGATATTTAAAATAACCTACAATAAAATTTGTAGGTTATTTTTTTATGCTTAATAATCTTCTTCACTAACAGCTTCACTTTTCAAGCTTTGATATACATATTGGCAAATCGGTACATTATTCTTACATTTGTAAGATAAAATATTAAATCATGCCCCCTTTAGCAGAACGTCTTCGTCCAATAACCCTCGATAATTATATCGGGCAGAAACATCTTGTTGGCGAGAATGCTATTTTGCGTAAGATGATAGAGTCGGGTCATCTGGCTTCTTTTATTTTGTGGGGTCCCCCGGGAGTTGGAAAAACAACTTTGGCAAAAATTATTGCAAATAAACTTGATCGTCCGTTTTATACTTTAAGTGCTGTTACTTCAGGTGTAAAAGATGTACGTGATGTAATCGAGAAAGCTAAATCCAATCGTTTTTTCTCTAAGGCTAATCCAATACTTTTTATTGATGAGATTCATCGTTTCAGTAAGTCACAACAGGATTCATTGCTTGGAGCTGTAGAAAATGGAACTGTAACGCTAATTGGTGCAACTACTGAGAATCCTTCATTCGAAGTCATTACGCCACTTTTATCGCGTTGTCAGGTGTATGTACTTAAGTCCTTAGATAAAGAAGATTTACTAGAATTAGCTCATTATGCCATAACTGCTGATATAGAATTAAAACAGCGTGAAATAGTTTTAGAGGAGACTGAATCTTTGTTGCGTTTTTCGGGAGGTGATGCCCGTAAATTGTTGAATATACTTGAGCTTGTAGTTAATGCTGAAACTGCACAAAAAGTGATTTTTACAAACGAAATAGTAACTGAACGTCTTCAACAAAATCCATCGGCTTATGATAAAGACGGGGAAATGCATTATGATATTATTTCTGCCTTTATTAAGTCTATTCGCGGAAGTGATCCTGACGCTGCCATTTATTGGTTGGCACGTATGGTGGCAGGTGGGGAAGACCCCAAATTCATTGCTCGCCGATTGGTTATTTCCGCTTCAGAAGATATAGGTTTGGCAAATCCAAATGCTTTATTGCTTGCCAATGCTTGTTTTGATGCTCTACAAAAAATCGGTTGGCCTGAAGGTCGTATTATTCTGGCAGAAGCAACAGTTTATTTGGCATCTTCACCTAAAAGCAATTCTGCATATCTGGCTATAGATGAAGCGTTGGCTTTAGTAGAGCGTACAGGAAATTTGCCGGTACCATTGCATCTGCGCAATTCGCCCACTAAGCTTATGAAAGAATTAAATTACGGTAAGAATTATAAGTACTCGCACGACTTCCCAAATCATTTTGTAGAACAACAATTTATGCCAGATGAACTCACTCGTGAACGCATTTGGAAAGTCCAAAACAATCCTGCGGAAAGTAAATTGGGAGAATGGTTAAGGGTGATTTGGAAAGGGAAGTATTAAAACGGTCTCTATTTATTTAATTTAAAACCATAAATGAGCTACTATTTATCCTATAGGCTCGTATTCAAATCCTAACTCTTTCATTTCCTCCTTGTCATAGATATTTCTGCCATCAAGAACAAGAGAACCTTTCATTGTTTTTTTTACAACGCCCCAGCTTGGCATTCTAAATTCTTTCCACTCGGTAACCAATAAAAGTGCATCAGTATCAAGCACTGCATCATAAATATCGTTAGAAAAATATATATTTGATGAGTTTGAATTCAATAAATGGATCATTTTAGATTGTATGATTTCTTTTGCTTCCGGCATTGCCACCGGATCAAAAGTGCGAACCTTACAGCCTGCCTGTAATAATTTTTCAATTAAAACTAGTGATGGAGCTTCACGCATGTCATCGGTATTGGGCTTAAATGAAAGCCCCCAGATTGCAATTGTTTTTGTTGCTAAATTTCCATTAAAATGTTTTTCTAATTTGTGAAATAAAACTTGCTTTTGATAAGCATTTACTTCTTCAACAGCTTTAAGTACACGCAACTCATAACCATTATGGTCCGCAGTCTGAATTAATGCTTTTACATCTTTCGGGAAACAAGAGCCACCATAACCACAACCGGCATATAAAAATTTTCCACCAATTCGTTGATCGGTTCCAATTCCTTTACGAACCATGTTTACATCTGCACCAACGCGTTCGCATAAATTTGCAATATCATTCATAAAGCTTATACGAGTTGCTAACATTGCATTGGCAGCATATTTAGTCATTTCAGCCGACAGAATATCCATGAAAATTACCCGGAAATTATTTAAAAGGAAAGGTCGATAAAGTTTGGTGATTAGTTCTTTTGCTTTTTCGCTTTCTACTCCAACAACAACACGGTCAGGGCTCATGAAGTCTTTTATAGCATCGCCTTCTTTTAAAAATTCCGGATTTGAAGCAACGTCAAATTCAATTGAAACTTTGCGCTTATCAAGTTCGGTTTGAATTGTATTCCGTACCAATTTAGCTGTTCCAACTGGCACTGTGCTTTTGGTTACCAATAATACATATTGCTGCATATTTTGGCCAATGGTTCGCGCCACTTCTAACACATATTTTAAATCAGCACTGCCATCTGCATCTGGTGGTGTACCAACAGCACTGAAAACAACCTGAACATCATTTATAATTTCGGTTAATTTTGTAGTGAAATGTAACCTCTCGGCTTTGACATTCCGTAAAACCATATCATCTAGTCCAGGTTCATAGATTGGTATAATTCCTTTCTTCAGGTTTTCAATTTTATAACTATCAATGTCCACACAAGTGACATTGACACCCATTTCTGCAAAACATGTTCCAGAAACTAAACCTACATAGCCGGTTCCTATAATTGCTATTTTCATTTATGATATAAACTATACGATATTTGGTGCGATTATATTTGTCTAGAAACTAATTGTTTATATAAACAGAAACTACTTTTTTTATTCCGTCTTCCAGAGAAATAGTTGGCTCCCAACCCAGACTTTTGAGTTTAGAGACATCCAGTAATTTACGAGGTGTTCCATCCGGTTTCGTAGAATCCCAGTATATTATTCCATTATAACCAACGGTTTTCCTGACGATTTCTGACAAATCTTTTATGGTGATGTCTTCTCCACAACCTGCATTTACATGTGATGGAGTTGTGTCAGGAGCATTGTAGTTTAACAATAAAAATACGCTTGAGTCCGCCATATCATCAACATGTAAAAATTCACGCATTGGAGAGCCTGTTCCCCATAAAGTGATTGTAACTTCTTTGTTTTCAATTGATATCCCGTATTTGTTGAGAACTTTTAGAATGACATCTTCACTGACTGAACCATTAACTCCTTCAATTGGGCGTTTGTTTAAGTCTGCACGCAATTTTGTCCAGTCGTTCTCAATTAGGCATTTCCCCAAATACATTTTGCGAATTAATGCAGGTAATACATGCGATTTTTCAAGATCATAATTATCATTTTGCCCGTATAAATTGGTCGGCATTATTGATATGAAATTGGAACCATATTGTGCATGATATGCTTCACACATTTTAATTCCGGCTATTTTGGCAATTGCATAAGGTTCATTGGTAGTTTCAAGCAGCCCAGTTAGTAATGCATCTTCTCGCATTGGTTGTTCCGCCATTCGAGGATAAATACAAGACGATCCAAGAAATAATAGTTTTTTAACTCCATGAATATGGCTTTGATGAATTACATGATTTTGAATCATCAAATTTTCATAAATGAACTGAGCCCTGTATGTGTTATTTGCAACAATTCCGCCAACTTTTGCAGCAGCCAATACCACCATTTCCGGCTTTTCTTCTGCAAAGAATTTGATGACTTCTTGTTCGTTTAATAAATTTAGTTCGTTAAACGAACGGGTAACAATGTTTGTATACCCCTTCGTTTCTAAATTGCGTTTTATTGCAGAGCCAACCATTCCATTATGACCGGCAATGTATATTTTAGAATTTTTATTCATAATGATTTACAAGGTTTATTCAAAATAGTTCAATACTCTGAATCCGCCTTCTTTTAGGTAAGTTTCTTTTTTCATAAGTTTAACGTCAGAAAGCATCATGTCTTCAACTAGAGCTTTTAAATCGTACTCCGGAATCCAGTTTAAAACTGTTCGTGATTTCGTAGCATCACCAATTAGTAATTCAACTTCAGTAGGTCGGAAATAATTTGAATCAACTTCAATGATCGGTCCTTTAATTGCGCGAATTAATTCTAAGAACTCAGCACCAACACGTTCAGAAAATAATTTTTCATCAATGCTTCCAATAAATCCTTTTTCGTCAATTCCTTCACCCTTGAAGTCAATTATTAATCCAATTTCGGCAAAAGCCATACGTACAAATTCACGAACTTCAGTAGTTATTCCTGTGGCAATAACATAATCACTTGGTTCATCTTGTTGTAATATTAAATACATGGCTCTTACATAATCTTTGGCATGCCCCCAGTCACGTTTAGATGATAGGTTGCCAAGGAACAACTTATTTTGCATTCCCATTGCTATACGTGCGGCAGCACGGGTAATTTTACGTGTTACAAACGTTTCTCCACGTAAAGGTGATTCATGATTGAATAAGATACCATTACTTGCATGAAGTCCATATGCTTCACGATAATTCACAGTAATCCAATATGCGTACATTTTTGCCACTGCATAAGGTGAGCGCGGATAAAACGGCGTAGTTTCTTTTTGAGGCACTTCTTGAACTAAACCATATAGCTCAGATGTTGATGCCTGATAAATGCGGGTTTTTTTTGCTAGATTGAGTAACCGCACAGCTTCGAGTATGCGCAAAGTACCTATTCCGTCTGCATTTGCAGTGTATTCAGGTGTATCAAAACTTACTTTTACATGGCTCATTGCAGCCAGATTATAAATTTCGTCGGGTTGAGTTTCTTGAATAATGCGTGTTAGGTTCATAGAATCTGTCATATCTCCATAATGAAGAATCAAATTTCTTTCATCAACATGCGGATCTTGGTACAAATGATCAATTCGATCTGTATTGAAAAGTGAAGAACGACGTTTTAATCCATGTACCGAATAACCTTTTTTTAATAATAACTCGGCTAAATAAGCACCATCTTGTCCGGTAATACCGGTTATTAAAGCAACTTTTTTCATTTGATATATTTTAATAGTTTTTTTATATTTTAGATGTAATCTAAATTTAAAATGTTATGATTTTTTAAATTTCTGTATCATCTTGATAATAATGGAAATACTTTTCAGCATCACCTTTTTTTGTTTTTGAAGTATATCCATAACTAAAGCCAAATAGATATGCATATTTGTATAATCTGTATTTTGTATATTTGCTTTCATCTTCAAGTACATCATTTAAAACTGTATATAAATGATGAACATTGTCCAGTTTTAATTGCGAACTTAATTTTTTAAAGAATGTTTTGTTTGTTTTGCCATTCCTGATTATAAATAAATTAATATCTGATAGTTGTGCTAAGGAATATGCGTCTGTTACCATTCCTATCGGACTTGAATCCACAATAATAAAGTCATATCTTTTTCTCAATTCTTCAAACATGCTGGTCAGTTTTTCAGATCGGATCAATTCTCCAGGATTTGGAGGAATTGAGCCTGCTGGTAAAATATCGAAATCAACTTTAGGCAATTTTAAAATGATTTCATCTAGAGAACATTGACCAACTAAGTAATTAGTTACACCAAGTGGATGTACTATATTAAATCTTTGATTTACACTTGGTTTACGAATATCCATATCAACCAAAATTGTTTTTTTGCTTGCCATCGCATATACAGAAGATAGGTTTATTGAAAAATATGTTTTTCCATCGCCGGATTCTGTAGAAGTGGTCATTATGGTAATACCTGTTTTTCGCTGAACAATAAACTCAATTCTCGTTCTAATAATACGGAACATTTCAGTATAAGCCGATCTTGGATTTTTTGATACAATTAAAGGGTCTGTGCTTTTTGTATGACGAATTGCCCCAATCAGTTGAAATGGTGAGTTTTTCTCAACATCCTTTGTAGAATGAACTGTATTATTTAATAATTCAATTAGAATTACAATTAAGGTTGGTATCAAAAGTCCAAACAAAAGAAACACCATGGTTGTTTTCGACCTTTTGTCAGAATTTGTAATAGAAACTATGCGAGCTTTATCAAGAATATCATTATCAGGTGTATTTGAGGCCTTTAGAATTAGTGATTCTGCGCGTTTTTGAAGAAAAAATGTGTAATAATTGTCATCCATCTTGTATTTTCTCTCAATGGCAATCATTTCTAATTCTTTTTGGGGAAGTTCTTCTATGTCTTTATTGACAGCAGCTAATCGTTTGTTAAAATCAGTTTTTTCAATATCAAGCGAAGCACGCATACTTTTAATAACTTCCATTACAGTTAACTTAGCAGTCTCAATCTGCTTTGTATACTTTGCATAAATAGGATTTGCTTCAGTAACTTCAGAACGTTGGTTGTTGAGTTCGTTAATTTGCTGAACAAAAGTCATAAGCATTGGCTCATTAAGACCCAGGCTTGATGGTGCAACTATTGCTCCATCTGCAAAATTTGTTTTCAGATATTTATTCAAATAATCTAAATAAGTCTCCCTAAGTTTAAGCTCTGCTTGTTGCGCATCGTATTTAACTGCTTTCCCCAATAACTCGCTTGTGTGGCTTGTAACATCCACAATTTTATTTGTTTGCCTGAAGCTTGTCATTTCACTTTCAGATGTTGTTAATGATTTTGATACAAGGCCTAACTGTGTGTCTATAAACTGAATTGTTTTATTTGCAGCATCGTTTTTTCGGTCTAAGTTATCTGCCAGGAAAGTGTCACACAACTTGTTGATAAAATCAATGTCGCGGTCGGGAGTATCACTAATTAATGATATTTTTAAAACTGATGAACCTTCTACAACATAGCCAAAATTTAATCGTGAAGAAAAATCTGAAACCAATGATTCTTTTGTGCGAAATTTAAAATACAGATCTGTATTACCCATGTATTTGTTTACATTATTTACGGTAATGAAGAACAGATTGTGCTGAATTGGGATGCCATAGCGACCTTCCAATTGAAATTTGCTGAATAAATTATTGTCGTCTACAGAAATATTGTAAGTACCGTTTGATCGGAGTCTGATTTTAAATAATACTCCATATGCTTCGGGAGCAATGTAATCGGCATGTATATAAATTGGTGTTGTTCGGTATAAATTACGAGTTTTAAAACTCCCTTTTGAAATATAATCAACTTTCAAAAAAGGTAAACTATCAACAACTTTGCTTACAAGGTCATTGGACCCGAGCATAATAACCTGGTTTTTTACGTTTTTATAACCAGACTGTATTCCAAATCCTTGCATCAAGGCCTGAGAACTGTTAGGATTTGAATGATTTTCGTCAATGAGTACCCGTCCCTCAGTTTGAAATGTTGGTAACCAAGTTCTGTTATCTAAATAAGCCAAACCCAAAGATAATATTATACCAATGACAAATAGATACCAATTATTGAGGAAGTATGAGACCCACTCCATGATATCAAACCCTGATTCTTCCTCGCTGCTAAATTGCTTGTCGTTAATATTTTGTTCCATTGTGTTGGTTCATAAGGTAAAACAAATGATTGGGAAATTACTTCTTGTAGTTTAATACTCCAAATAGCAAAGAAAATGAAAAATTAACAACTCCTAGTAATGTAGAATAATTATTGACTTTATAAAAACTTGAAAATTCTCGTTGAACGTAGATTATATCGTTTGGAAATATATAATAGTATTTTGAATCTACTAAACTTTTGGGCCGTATATCAAATTCCAAAATTTGCGTTCCTTTACCAGTTTCTCTTAAAATACGTATATGCTTTCTGTCACTTGTTTCGGTGAAATCTCCTGACATTGATAGAGCTTGAAAAATTGTTAGTTTCTCTTTGTAAATTGGAAATATTCCTGATCCGGCATCCCCGAAAATTGTAAATGTTTTGTTCGCCAAACTAAGCTTAACAACTGCATCGGGAACTAGTTTTTTAAATCTATTTTCAATTACTACAGATGCTTCATCCAGCGTAAGACCGACTACAGGAATATGCGAGATGAAGGGTAAATCTATCGTTCCATCCGTATAGACTCTGTATGAGATTTGGTTTTGACTACTTGACGACTGTGAGGAAACTAGTTTTGATATTGTTTCATCAGAACTTATCAGTCGATAAACCAATTCATCATTTACCTGAATTTTATAGTCTTGATAGTTCGATTTATCATATACCGGTAGCGACCGGTTATTATCTTGTAATAAGCGCAAATTTTTGTAATTGTAACACGATGAAAGTGAGACAATTAACAAAACAAAAACAAAAACTTTAGATTTTTTTTTCATAAAGTAATGTTTGACTGGCAACCTATTGAAAGATTTAATTTCATATTTTAATTTGCAATATTTGTTGTTGATTTAAAGACTTTTATAAATAAAATATCCTAATGAATAAGTTGTAATCGCTGTCGATAATGCAGTCCAAAATGTAGAAACACCAAAAAATTGCTGCTTCATTGGCTGTAAAAATATCACATCGTCAGGTTCCAGATAGTAAAATTCAGAATCTATTATGTCAATTCGCCTGATATCGAAAGTTTTTATTTGAGTTCCATTTTTTGTCACTCGTAGTATCCTAACTTTACTTCTATCGGCGTAAGTACCAAAATCTCCAGCCATTGCTAATGCTTGGTAGATATTCACTTTTTCTTTTGGAAATGGGAATCGTCCTGATTTACCTGATCCGATAATACTGAAGGTTCTTCCAACCATCCGCACATCTACTGAGTTTAATTTTAGAATTGGTTTAATGGCTTCTTCTAGAGTCTCTTTGGCTTCTCGTAAGGTTTTGCCTCTGAGGTTGACTAAACCTATAATTGGAAATTTAATATTACCGTCATCTTTAATCAAATAAGTGTACAAATCGGTGATTTCATTTGATCCGGTACCAGCTAACATTTGGATGCCATTATTTCCGGATCCATTAAAGAGTGCATTTGTTTTATCGTCCGTAGAATAAACCTGAATATACAATCGATCGCCTTCTTTTAACCGATAATCTTGATAAGAGTCAGTATCTTTGTATGCTGGTTTAGAGTCTTTCAGCGGTTGCAAATAATTTAATTCGTGCGTTGTAATACAAGACGTTAACTGTAAGGCCAACAACGAGAAAAACAAAAGCTGTAGAAGCGGTTTACGCATTGATTAATTATTTAAGAGTAATATCTAGCAAAGATATACAAAAAATGTAAAATAGCTACAAGTAGATACGAAAATACAGACTAACTTTTCAAATATTTCGTTTAGTAATTTCTAAAGATTAAAAATTTAAGTTCAATTCAAAGATTGAAAATTAGTACAACCATTTGGAGTTATTTTTTATGGATATTTAAATTATAAAAGTTGGTACTCAAAAAAAATGAATTAATTTTGCCAATCTAATTTTAAAACGTACAATATACAATATTCATAGATTGGTATTATTTAGAATTGGGATATTTAGAAATTATTAGAAATGTCAATTACTTGATACGATACAAAATGAGAAAAATAATTGAGAATTGCTTATTAATAATGTTGCTTGCAATTTTAGTCTCTTGTAATTCTCGTCAAAAATTAGAAAAACAGGCTGATGTTAGACTTAAGCTTATTGAAAAGCTTATTAGCCAAGATTCATTTAATGCAGCCAAAATTGAGATAGACAGTGTTCATTTCCTCTTTCCTCGATTGGTTAATAAACGTCGAATTGCCGCAGCTTTGGGAGATACAATAGCAAGGCGTGAGAGTTCAAGAAATTTAGCGTATTGTGATAGTATTCTGCCTCTAAAACTGCATGAAGCAGATTCCATTCAGAAAAATTTCAGGTTCGAAAAAAATGAAAAATATCAGGATTTTGGCGATTTTGTCTATAAAACCCAACAAACCGAGAGTAATTCAAACCGAACATATCTGAAAACATATGTTGATGAAAATGCTGATTTTTATCTGATTAGTAACTATTGTGGTGGGAAAATTGAGCAAACTTCAGTTGAAGTTTCTGTTAATGATCTGTTTGAACATACTGATACCCTGAGTACCAGCAATTCTGCATACCACAGTTTCAATGATGAAGGTTCGCATTGGGAGACTTTGACATTTAAAAATAATGAAGATAAAGGACTTGTTGCATTTATTGCCCAAAATTCAACGGCAAGAATAAAAGTTACTTTGCACGGAAAAAGATCTTATGTTTATTATTTGGCCGATGCGGATAAAAAAGCAATTACTGAAACTTATCATCTGTGGATTGTGAAAAAAGATGTTGATAAACTTCAAAAAGAAATTAAGAAAGCAAGTATAATAATTGACCGAATTAAAAGAGAAAAACCAACTAAATAATAAAATAACAGATAAGATGATTAGTGTTCAGATATTTGTAAACTAAAAAAATCATAAATTAAACTGTAATGCTAATCAAATTCCTTATATATTTGTTTGAAAATTAAATATAAAATAACAATATAAAAATGAAAAAAACTTTCCAAATTCTTCTTCTTTGTTTAATTGTAAGTTCAACTGCAATTGCTCAAAAGTCTGCTAACGTATCAATCGTTGAATTAAGTACCAGTACTTTCAAACAAAAAGTCTGGAATTTTGATAAAGATAAGTCATTTAAACGAATTGGTGATACACCAATTATTCTTGATTTTCATGCTACCTGGTGTGGCCCGTGTAAAATGTTGGCTCCTCATTTACAAGCAATTCAAAATAAATATAACGGGAAGTTAATTATCTATAAAATAGATGTGGACAAAGACCCTGAGTTGGCTCAACGATTTAATGTAGAGGCAATGCCAACAATTATTTTTATTGGAACAAAAAATAAGTATGTTGCTGAACTTGGTTATAAGGATTATAACGAGTTTGAAAAATTAGTAAAATCAAATTTCTTATTTAAATAATATCATTTTCACTTATTTCTTCCAAGAATAGTTCCATCAATCTTGAAACTGCAAAGTTGTCTAAATTGCTCATTTCTATTTGATTGAAATTGCGGAATGACTCCAATAAGATATTTGTTTTTATTGTAAAAAATTGTGCATATATCACCCGATGACTCAAAATGTGTTTCATCGAGTTTGATTTTTTAAGTATGCTAAGCTCAGTTTTTTCTTTAAATATTGATTTGAATTCTTCATTCTCAACTAATTCAGATAAACTCAATAAATGATTGGTTTCTATTAATGGAAACTCAAATAAGTTTTGCCATACATCTTTTGCCGTTCGTTTTTGTAAAAATGTATTTCCTTGGTATTGAATAAATAAATAATTAAAGTAGCGGTTTTTGACTTTCGTTTTTTGAGTTTTTACCGGAAGTTGAGCAACCAGATTCTTTTCAAATGCTTGACAAGACATTTGAAGAGGGCATATAGTGCAATCAGGTGAGGAAGGAACACATTGCAAAGCTCCGAATTCCATAATTGCTTGATTATAATTTGCAGGTTCGGATTTTGAAAGTAAACTTTGTGCTAAAAGAGCAAATTCTTTTTTTCCGGGATTAGTATCGATTGGAGTCTCAATTCCAAAAAAACGTGATATAACCCGGTAAACATTGCCATCAACAACCGCATATAACTGGTTATAGGCAAAAGAACAAATCGCAGCTGCAGTATATTCACCAATTCCCGCAAGTTTTAGCACATCAGAGTGTTTCGTCGGAAAAACTCCTGCGAAATCTAAAACTATTTGTTTTGCAGCCTTGTGTAAATTCCGGGCACGTGTATAATATCCTAAGCCTTGCCAATATTTAAGTACTTCATCTTCATGGGCTTCGGCAAGCTCGTTTATAGTAGGAAAACGATCAATAAATCTTAGATAATAACTCATTCCCTGATTAACGCGGGTTTGTTGTAGGATAATTTCAGAAATCCAGATTTTATATGGTTCTGAAGTATCACGCCATGGTAAATCGCGTTTATTTTCATTATACCAGCCAATCAAGATGTTTGAAATTGGTGGTATTTTGTTAGTAATTTCCATTAATGTTGATTTTGTATAAAAATACCATATCGAAACTATTGCTTATCTTTTTTATTTGTTGCACCTTTGCATACAAAGATAAGGGCTACAACTCATCCACCAAAATTGTATTTATTAATTCATAGGTATTTTATGAAAAAAAGTATATTAATCTCATTTATAGCGCTTTGCTTGTTATCTTGCAAAAATTCAAATTTCACGATATCTGGAAATGTTGTAAATAATGCATTGAATGGAAAAACTATTTATATCAAAGAACGTATAAATAGGGAGTGGATATCCATAGACAGTACAATAATTGAAAATGGAAAATTTGCTTTTAATGGTCAGTCAGATACTGCGAAAATTGCATATGTATATTATGAATATCCTTCAAATAATCCTATTCGACAAGCATTTGTGCTTGAAAACGGAAAAATATCAGTATCTATAGATACAACTGGTTTTATGATTTTTGGTGGTTCACCTCAAAATGATTTATTACAAACGTACCAAAATGATAAAAATGCTTTTAATATAAAATTAGAATCATTTTATAGGGCAAGTCTAGCCAGCAAGAAAACTCCTGAGCAAAAATTGGTTTTTGCCGATCAAGAAAAAAAACTGAATCAGGAAGAAGTCAGTATTGATAAAAGATTTGCAACCGAACATGTCAATACTTTAATTGGGACTTATGTTTTTCTGAACTCTTTTTACGAGATGAGTATAGATGAAAAGGATAATATGATTAAACTAATGAACTCTCAAACAAAAAAAGTGAAGCGTATTCAAGAAATTATAGCTGACACAGAAGTAGAAAGAAAATCATCAGTTGGTTGTAAATTTATCGATTTTAAATTGCCGGGATTAAACGGCGATTCGATTGCAGTATCCGATTTGGTTGGAAAAACTGATTTCGTATTAATAGATTTTTGGGCATCATGGTGTGGATCTTGTATGCAATTTCTTCCTGATTTGAAATCATTTTATACTAAACATAATGGTGCTCAATTCACCATTTTAGGCGTTTCACTCGACGATGATAAACAAGCTTGGATAAATTCTGTTGGGGCTCACAAAATGAGCTGGAAACAAGTTTCAGACTTAAAAGGGTGGAAATGTGAAGGAGCAAGAGCTTACGCCATAAACTCGATTCCTGCTACGGTTTTGATTAATAAAGATGGAATAATTGTTGGTAAAAATTTAAGTTTGCCAGAAATGGATAAATTACTATCCGAAAAAGTGGTAGTAAAACAATAAATTCAACTTTTCTGAAAAAAAAAAGACTGCAATTGTTTTTTAATCAGAATAAAAGCAATATATTTGCAGTCCGTTTGAATAAAAAAGGAAATATCATTATTAACTAACTTATAAAAATTACTGAAATGACTAAGGCAGACATCGTAAATGAAATTGCTAAAAATACAGGAATTGACAAAGTAACTGTATTAACTACTGTTGAAGCTTTTATGGAAACTGTAAAAGATTCTCTCTCAAAAAATGAAAACGTGTATTTAAGAGGTTTTGGTAGCTTCGTTATCAAAGAACGTGCTGAAAAAACAGCTCGGAATATCTCTAAAAACACTACTATCATAATACCAGCTCACAACATTCCTTCATTCAAACCTGCAAAAACTTTCGTGAGCGTAGTAAAATAATTTTTTTATATATAACAAATTCAATTAAGATGCCAAGCGGTAAAAAAAGGAAACGACATAAAATGTCGACACACAAGAGAAAGAAAAGACTGAGAAAGAATAGACATAAAAAGAAATAAGTCTAATGGTCTTTAGTTATAAAGTCCAAGAAAACAAACTTATAAGCAAAATCTTGGCTTTAAGTTTGTTTTTTTGTTTATAAAAACAAAACAATCAAAATCAAAAGAAGTGAATAGCGAACTAGTAGTAGATGTAAAAGCATCTGAAATTTCTATTGCGCTGCTCGAGGACAAACGCCTTGTAGAACTTAACCAGGAAGGACGTGAAGAACAGTTCGCCGTGGGAAATATCTATTTAGGCAGGGTAAAGAAAATAATGCCCGGTTTAAATGCAGCCTTTGTGGACGTTGGTTACGAAAAAGACGCTTTTCTACATTATCTTGATTTAGGTTCCAATTTCAACACCCTTACACAATTTACAACGCAGACGTTGAGCGACCGTAAAAAAACGCCTGCTATTCAAAAAACAAAACTGCAACCGGAAATTGAAAAAAACGGTTCAATTAACGACATTTTAAAGCCGGGACAGGATATTTTGGTACAAGTTACCAAAGAACCTATTTCTACAAAAGGTCCACGATTGACTGCTGAAATTTCTATTGCAGGTCGTTTTTTGGTTTTGATTCCGTTTGCCGATAAAGTGTCGGTATCGCAAAAAATTAAAACTGAAGAAGAACGACAACGTCTCAAACAACTGATTCAAAGCATTAAACCCAAAGGTTTTGGCGTAATTGTAAGAACGGTTGCAGAAGAGAAAAAAGTGGCTGAACTCGATAATGAGTTGAAAATTTTGGTAAAACGCTGGGAAGAAGCTATCACCAAAACTCAACAAACGAAAGGGGTTTCGCTTATTTTAGAAGAATTAGGTCGCACGGTAGGAATAATTAGAGATTTATTCAGCCCAAGTTTTAAACATATTCATATCAACGATCCTGCGGTGTATACAGAAGTGCGTGACTACGTAGAACTGATTGCACCAGATCGTAAGGACATTGTAAAACTCTATGAAGAAGAAGCTCCAATTTATGATAGCTTTGGTATAACCAAACAAATCAAATCAGCTTTTGGTAAAACCGTATCATTTAAAAACGGGGCATATTTAATCATAGAACATACTGAAGCCTTACATGTCGTCGACGTTAACAGTGGTAACCGTTCGAAAGCAGGGAATGGACAAGAAGATAATGCGTTGGATGTGAATCTTGCAGCAGCAGATGAAATTGCCCGACAACTTCGCTTACGTGATATGGGAGGAATTATCGTTGTTGATTTTATCGATATGCATGAGACTGAAAATCGACAGAAACTCTTTGACAGAATGCGTGAAAATATGGCCAATGATAGAGCCAAGCATAATATTTTGCCATTGAGTAAGTTCGGATTGTTACAAATGACACGTCAGCGTGTTCGCCCGGTAATACATATTGATATTGAAGAAACCTGCCCTACTTGTTACGGGCATGGTAAAACAAAACCGTCAATTCTCTTTACAGATCAACTGGAAAGTAAAATTGATTACTTAGTAAATAAATTAAAAATTAAAGACTTTACATTGCATATTCACCCTTATGTAGACGCCTATATCTCTAAAGGTATTCTATCTATGAAGTGGCAATGGAAGAGAAAATTCGGAAAAGGTTGTAAGGTAATGGCTTCGCAAAAACTAGGCTTTTTACAATACAAGTTTTACGACAAAAAGGGAAATGAAATTGACCTACAAGAAGAAATAGAAAAGATATCGTAACTATATAAATTTAAACAGGCTAACCAATGGTTAGCCTGTTTTTTTTATGTTTCACCGCTGAGATGGTATTTGTTAGTAGCCCCTGAATGGAAATAAAAATGGCTGTTCGAATTTTCGAACAGCCATTTTAGTATTATAATTAAAGTGCTGAATTATGCTTCTGGAGCAACTTCTTCAGCTGGAGTTTCAGCAACTGGTGCTTCAACTACAGTTTCAGCAACTTTCGCTTTCTTTTCTTTTTTAGCAGCTTTTTCTGCAGCAAGATCCATTTTGTCTTTCAGATCCGATAAAGATTGAATATCACCTAATGTAGTTTTTTCAGCAGCAGGAGTTGCCGAAGCTATAGGTGCTTCTTCTTTCTTAGCACGTTTTGGAGCAGCTTTTTTAGTTGGAGCTTCTACAATTGTTGCTGTAGATTCACCTTTTTCTGCACGTTTTACATCTTCGTGAATGCGGCTGTGAGAAAGAATGATACGTTTTGCATCTTTGTTGAATTCAATTACTTTGAAAGATAATTTTTCATCAACTTGTGCTTGCGATCCATCTTCTTTTACCAAATGTTTTGGAGTTGCAAAACCTTCAACGCCGTAAGGCAAAGAAACTACAGAACCTTTATCCAACATTTCTATGATTACACCTTCGTGTACGCTATCAACGGTGAACATTGTTTCTAAAACATCCCATGGGTTTTCTTCCAATTGTTTGTGACCTAAACTTAAACGACGATTTGCTTTGTCAATTTCAAGAACCTGAACATCAATTTCGGCACCAATTTGAGTAAATTCAGATGGGTGTTTTACTTTCTTAGTCCATGAAAGGTCAGAAATGTGAATC